>Ga0268357_102053_pt1 | contig 10470 bp, 9 predicted proteins | sample BioMet10_FD_192466 | JGI IMG/M metagenome (GOLD analysis project Ga0268357, IMG submission 192466) | Sewage microbial communities from Oakland, California, United States - Biofuel 10 (Illumina Assembly) | ecosystem: Engineered > Wastewater > Sewage > Unclassified | place: USA: California... | reverse complement strand
AAATTTTAAAAGCGCCTTGAAGAAGGCTTTATTAAGGTTACCCTTTTTGAGTTAAGTAAAAAAGCTTAAATATTTCCTATTTTGGGCTTGACAATTCATAGCTGGTCTCCTTACATTGATAAATTACCCCTGGTTAACACGAATCTCGATTTTATCCCCGTTAAAGGAAAGAAACCAAATTTATCTATTATAATATATCCATTTTCAAAGGGGTTTTGTAACTATAATAACATTAAAAAATAATAATGCCCATATTAACACTTTTAAAAAGTTTTTCGTAAAAGTGTAATATGGGCATTATATTATTACCTTACTTACCCAGGAAAAAAGTACTTAACGCCGGGAACAATACTACCAACCAATAAATAGCTACATAGCTGACAAAAAATGGTATTTGTCCTTTTACAATCTTGCCGATATCCAATTTGGATACAGAAGCGGCCGCAAAAATATTTACCGCAACTGGCGGGGTCATGGTACCTACCACATTCGCTATACAAACAATCATACCAAAATGGATATTGTTGATGCCAAGAGCTTTAGCCATAGGCCATAGAATCGGTACTAACAATACGCAAGTTGCAATACCTTCCAGGAAGGTACCAAAAATCAAAAGGATAATCGCGATGATTATGCAGAAAAGCATGGGACTTAGCTGCATAGCCTTAATCGCGTTTACTAAATCACCGGCGATACCTGAGTATGCGAAAATCCACGAAAAGGCCGTTGAAGTGGCCACAATAAATAACACCATGGCAGAACCTTTAGCCGAATCAAGGAAAATGTCCCACAGATCCTTCACTGCTAATTCACGATAAATAAACAAACTGGCGATCAAGGACCAGGCCACAGCTACCGAAGCAGATTCGGTAGGAGTCATAATACCGGAATAGATACCACCCAGGATAATTACTGGTAATAAAAGCGCCGGAATAGCTTTCCAGAAGCTCTTTAAAATCTCGCCAGTATCTAAGACCTTATCATTTTTAGGCCATTTTTCCTTATTGGCATAAATACCACAGGCTACTATTAAAGATATCATAATAAGAATACCAATAAACATACCGGATTTAAACATATCACTTATAGAAGCTCCGGTGATAGTTCCGTATACTATCATGATAATACTGGGTGGAATGATAGGTCCCAACCCACCGGCTACTACCAGCAGTCCGGCCACCCTTTCTTTGGGGTAACCGATGCGAACCATATTGTCATATAACATAACGCCGATAGCTACGACCGTAGCAGGAGCCGAACCGGACAAGGCCGCAAAGAAGGCGCAGGCCAATACCAGGGCGATGGACATACCACCTCTGACATTACCAATAATTGAATTGGCAAAATCAACGATGCGGCGGGAGATACCGCCTTTAGTCATAATATTACCGGCCAGGACAAAGAAGGCGATGGCCATGATGGAGCTTGACTCCAAACCGCTAAAAAGTCTTTGAGGAATGATGCCCGGGGATACGGTAAAACCAGGGGCAAATAAAATTGTCGCTAATACAGCTCCACCTAAGGTAAAAGAAATTGGCACCCCGATTGCCAGCAGCAAGGCCATGCCACCGAAAAGTAATAAGCCTATCATACTTCCGCCCCCTTATCTGAATTTCCATCCGAAAGATTGCTGTTCTTTGAATCAATGACCATTTTAACTAACGTCGCCAGTTGCACCACTACAATGATACCGAAACTGATAACCAGCGCCATATAAGGTACGGCCATAGGCAAATGCAGGGCCGGTGTTGTCTGGCCTGCAGCCGTCTGAACCTGGACCATGCGTACACTGTAGATAAATACGGCAGCTGAGAAAATAACTACCACCGCTTTGGCAATCAGAGCCACTAACTGGCGGCTGACACCATGCAGCTTATCAACAGCACCCGTCACAGAAATCTGAGAACCATCACGCAGACCTGCTTCCGTACCCAGCAGCACCATATAAATCATGCAAAAAGTAGCTAATTCATCCAGCCAAGGCAATGCGAGTTTAATAAAGTTACGGTTAAGTACTTGGAAAAAGACACACGCTACCATAACTACAAACGTAATGACTACGATAGCGTTCTCCAGCTTCTGTAGTTTATCCAATATATTTTTCATATTTATTCTCCTCGCTATTTACCAGTCTTCTTAGAGGTCTGACTGATGGCATCATCAACTGCAGCTTGCCATTCCGGGTCAAATTGGAAGCCGGATTTTTTAGCTTCGGCACGATACAGTTCCTGCAATTTGGCGATGTCAATATCATAAAAGGTAACGCCTTTCTCCTTTAATTTTCCCACCGCATCAGCATTAGCCTCCTGCAAATATCCGCGTTCAGCCTGATAACCTTCCCTGACTGCGCTCAAAAAAGGCTCCCTTAAATCGTCCGGTATCATATTCCAGGCTTTATCCGACATAGAAAGGACGATATAAACAAAGGCATGTTTACTATTAGTAATATTCTTTGTTACCTCATAGTAACCGTTAGTGTAACAATTGCTCACGCCATTTTCGCAAGCATCAATAGTACCTTGCTGTAAAGCGGTAAACTGCTCTCCGGCCGGCATGGCAATAGGCATAGCCCCGAAAGACCGGAAGGCGGCCATATGGTAACGATTCTGCATCGTACGAATCTTTAAGCCGTTAAAATCTTCCGGTTTTTGAATCGGCCTGGTCGAGAACACATCCCGGAAACCCGATTCCATGTAACCAATGACGTGAATATTCATCCTTTTCAGGGCTTCTCTTTCAATGAGTTTTCCTACTTTACCATCCACGGCGGCGTGTGCCTCATCGGCATTTTTCCATAAGTAGGCCTGATCCAGGATTGCCATGCCAGGAATCCAGTTAGTCAACACGGAATTAGCCGAAGTAGCCATATCAAGATCACCGTTCATAGTAAGTTCAACGGCACTGCGCTCTCCCCCTAGGGCGCCGCCGGAAATTACCTTAATCACAATTTTACCATTGGTCTTTTTAAAAACACGGTCAGCTATTTCACGGGCCCCCTTGGCATAAACCGTAGATTCACCATCTTCCTGTCCCAGATGGAACACGATGGGATTTTCAGCCGTTACCTTATTTTTTTGCGTTTCCTGGTTACCACAACCGGTAAATAGAGCTAACATCGAGGTTGTGAGCAGCATAAGGCCGGTCAGTTTAAGTATCTTATTCATGCTTAATTTAATCCTCCTCGTTAAAGTCATTAATCATTAATCAGAAAGCGGGCTTGTCCTTATTATCTACTTAACTATTTGTTACTTAACTAAATAGCCGCCGTCTACGGGGATAATGGCACCGCCTAAATAATCACTGGCATGAGAGCACAGGAACAGGCAGGGACCTTTCATATCATCGCCGGTTCCCCAGCGGTGAGCCGGAATACGGTCGGTAATCTGCTGATAACGGGGATTTGATTTATCCAGCAGGGCCGCATTCATCTCCGTAGCCATATAGCCGGGAGCCAGAGAATTAATGTTGATGCCGCGGCTGATCCAGTCGTTGCTCATCTCCTTGGTCATTTGCGCTACGCCGCCTTTAGCAGCCGTATAAGCCGGAACCGTCTGTCCGCCAAAAAACGACACCATAGAGGAGATAGTAACAATCTTGCCGTACCCTTTCTTAAGCATAACCTTAGCAGCTTCCTGGCATAACACGAAGACAGAGTTCAGATTAACGTTTAAAACCCTATCCCACTCCTCAACCGGAAAGACCTCAGCGCTGTAGCGGCGCTGAATGCCGTGAGCCGTTACCAGGATATCCAGGTCCCCGCCCAGTTTTTCCAAAGCCTCCTGAAAAACCTTATAAACTTCTTCCCGTTTTTCAAAATTGCCCTTTACGCCGTAACATTTAAACCCCCGGTCGCAAAAGTTTTTAGCTACGTCAAAAACCTTATCAGAAGTTCCGGCAATAGCCACCTCGCAGCCAGCTTCCATCAAGCCTTCCGCCATACCGTAACCTAAACCGCGGGTAGCTCCGGTTACCAACGCTTTCTTCCCTTTGATATCAAATAAGTTCATGTTTTTCTCCTATATTATAAATTAAGGTCAAATTTAGGCAGCGAATTTAATTTTATCCTATCAAGGCGTCTGCAAAGATCCGTCCGTGTTCCTGGTTTGCGTCCAGGTAGTCACGGTGTTCTCGCAAGGATACTTAGCCGCCTCCTTTTCATTTAAATCTACGCCCAGACCCGGTTTATCGTTAGCATAAACATAACCATCCTTAAACTCAGGCAAACCGTGGAAAACTTCCAGTAAGGCACCGTGAGGTCCCTTTAACTTTTGAATGACAAAATTAGGAGGCTCAATGCCGGACCATTCCTGCACGCCGAAGTTAGGCGCCGCCAGGTCCAGATGAATATTAGCCGCATGAGCTAATGGAGACATATCTCCCGGGCCGTGCCAGGCCGTCTTCACCCCAAACTGCTCGGCGAAGATGGCTAACTTACGGGCGGGAGTAATACCGCCGATCTGGCTCAGATGTACCCGAATATAATCAATCAACCGCTCACTAATCAGGTATTGCCATTCTCTGGGATTATTAAAGAGCTCACCCTGGGCTAAAGGCGTTGTGGTCATTTCCCGCAGCTTCCTGTACCAGGGGCCTTGCTCCAGAGGAATCGGATCTTCGACGAAGAATAATTTATATGGTTCCAGTTCTTTGACGAACTGGATGGCTTCCCTGGGACTGATCCGTTCATGAACGTCATGAACCAGTTCCACCTCAAAGCCTAATTTCTGGCGGATGCCCTCGAACAGTTTCACCGTATCCCGCATGTATTGGCGGCTGTCCAGATAAACACCTTCAGGCGCGCCCTGAGGAGCACCAGATGGAGCAGGACCGTAACCGCTGCCGCCGTAGCCGCCGCATTGGCAGCGGATATGGCGGATACCCATCTCCCGGTAACGCTGAATGTTCTCACAAATCTCCTCCAAATCCTGTCCGTCCGCATGCCGGTAAACCGGCACCGCAGCCCTGACCTTGCCGCCAAAAAGCTGATACAACGGCATCCCGGCCATTTTGCCTTTGATGTCCCACAGAGCCATGTCCACTCCGGAGATAGCATTATTCTCAATGCCTCCGTTGCGCCAGTAGGCATTTTGGTGCATCAGCTGCCATAGTTCTTCAATATTTTCGGCATCACGGCCAATAAGCAGAGGACGCAGGTATTCTTCGACCACACATTTTACGGTCAGGTGACGGTAGGCAAAGGTGCCGCAGCCTAACCCATAAAGTCCGTCCTGATTGGTGTCCACTCTCACCACCACCAGGTTGATTCCTTCCGGTGCGGTTAGGATAACCCGCACGTTGGTAATTTTAGTTGCCATCTTTTTCCTCCTAAGTGCTGGACTTAGCTAGCTATAAGGTGCATCTTGTAGGTCGTATGTTGTCAGACAAGTTTTAATGGTATAATAAACTATTCATCATCAAACATAACATTTTTAATCGCTTGGTTGTTCTAAGCGGCTGCCTTCCGGCAGATTATCAATCGCTTGCTGTAAATGCTTGATCATGATGCGTTTTGCCTGGGTGGCTGCTCCCTCTTTAATAGCTTTAAGCAGCAGCGTGTGGTAGTAAATTCCGTCCTTATAACCAAAAAGTTCGTTTAATTGCTGATGGTTTTTAGCCGTTTTCTCAAAGATGTCGCACAAGGACATGGTCAGAATCCGGTTGCCGGAAGCCCGGCTGATTTCCCGGTGAAACAGCATGTCCTGCCGGACAAACTCTGCGGCGTTGCCAATACTGTTTTTCATGTTAAGCAAATAACGTTCCAGGTTAGCAATTATTTCCGGCGTTGCATTTTTAGCCGCCAGATAAGCACTTTCTTTTTCTACGATAATCCTGAACTCCAAAACTTGCTGGATATTATCATAATCCGTTTCGCTTAAGGTATTGACAGTACCGATAACCGTACTCACATCGCTGTGTTTGACAAATGTTCCCCGCCCGTGCTGACTTTCCAGGATATCCAGAGCGATAAGCTGTTGAATAGCCATCCGTACGCTGGAACGACTGACGGTTAACATTTCGGTTAATTGGTTTTCGGAAGGAATTTTCGAACCCACAGGCCAGGTTTCATTTTCGATGTTTTCTTTCAGGTACGCAAATACCTGTTGGGTGATATTAGTCTTTACTATTTGTGTCATTGCGTAACCTCTCTGAAGGTTACTTGTCTGACAACCTTCAAGATGTTCATATTATAATATGGCCTTTGAAAAAAAGCAAGAGGCAATTTCAAGAAAATTTGTTAAACATTTACTACCGGTGCTTTTCCTACAAATATATATTGGAAAAATCCCAGTCGTAATTATCTAATCAGAAGCAGCGGTGATAAGCTTCATAATTCCTATCATTTTAACAGATAGATTTTTTTACGGGTTAACTGCCAGCTAATATACCGCCAAGTCACAATTTAGCGTACTCCTCCGTATCTTTAAATGCTTTTTCCAAAATGCTGATATCAAACCCGAACTTCTTATAGGCACCGGCAAGCAAACTGAAATAACTGGTGGCCGGTAAGCCGAACTGCCTACCATCAGGCATGACGTAGGCCATACCTTCTATCATCCTGCCCTCAAAATTAACCTTTAAGATGGCTTTATCATAAAAGTTAGGAAAACCTTCGTAGTAGTCCAGACGCTGCTCTCCGCTTTTGGTTATGCTCCAGAGCACCACCGGTACAATAAAGCCAGGTGCAGTTTCAATAGTGGCGTAAAAGCCGGTTCTGGAACCCTTGAACAGTAAGCGGTAGCCCTGCAGCTCGCTGGTGCCCAAAAATTCAGCCTCCGGGCAACGGCGAGCCATACGGTCCGTATCCATGTTGTTGCCGTAAGCTATGTATAGTTTTTCCATGATGCCTAACCCCCTCATGTAGTAATTGTACCATACAAAGGATGGTTTATACAAATGTCTCCCGCAACTTTAACTTTTTATTTTTATTGATCTCAAAATCCATTTCTTCTTTATTTATAAATAGCTTCTATTTTTAAAGAATAGCATACTTTGGGCAATCTTTCAAATAATTCTTATATTGCTTGCTACTTCCAGTTACAGCCATGGCAAAGATTGGCTAAAGAAGGCCCAATTCAGACCAGCCGCCTAAATTAGCCCTTTAAAATTAACCTAAAAACGTCGTTGAGAAAATTACTCAACGACGTTTTGGCGTTTAGCGGGCCGGTTTAGCTGTACCAACCGCCCAGAACTGATAATATTAGTATTTTTTCATTCTAACTTCTAATTAAGCCTTCTCTGCCTTTACTCAACCTTTAAATACTCCTTTAAATTATAACGGCCAGATTCTGTACTTTTAATGATGATTGCTTTCCAAGAAGCTTGGGGTCTGGGACGCTGCAATGGCTCAATATTCTCCCAGTTGTCCGCATGAGGATCCAATTCAACGTCGCCGGCCATAAATTCCGTCACGAAAGCCGTATAAGTACCATCTTCATTAGCAATAAGCTGCTTTATCTGGGAAAAGAAGATAGCTTCGCCGCTGGCCTTAGGATATAAAAATTTTCCCTCCACCAAAGGATATTTATGAGTTGACCCTCTAACAATATGCCGGCCAAAATATTTATAGGCATCAGCATCCACCTTATCGGCTTCGACATACCAGTACTGGTCATCATAACTCTTATGGGGACTGCGGTTTAATTTATCGTGCTGAACGCCAAATTGTATCAGCATATCATTAGAAACATTATTAAAGGTAAAGGGCTCCACCCCAGCTTCTGAGAAATTCGAAAAAAAAGTGTCTAACGCATTTCTTTCATCCACCTGCATGTCGTTCCTGTCCAGAGCCAGGGCCTGTCCAAACGTTAGGAATAAGGCAAACAGCGCTAAACATACAACCTTCATCATTCTTGACATTATCCCACCGCCTTTATAGCTTTCTTGCCTTAGCTTACCTTAACACTATTAAATTTTCTTGCTCCAACGTCCTTAACCCTTCTTACCTTAGCGGCCTTAGATTTTCTTACTCCAACGCCTTTAGACCATCTTACCCCAGTTGACCTTTTTACTCCAGGGTCAGTTGATAGAAATCACACACATACTTGCCATCCTTGGTACCAGACATGGCCAGCATCACGCTCTTGCCATCCCAGCCGCCCAGGGCCTGAATCTCGTCACCCTTAAACAACGGCCTCAGCTCCAGCTTGCCCACCGGTTTGCCCTCCTTGGTCCACACCACCAGATAATACTGGCTGGCGATGACCACATACTTATCCGTCAGAGCTATGGTCCGAGGGTTGCGGCTCAGCCAGGTTGGATCGTCCTTAGCGTCGCTGCCGTAAAGAGGCTGATTCTGCCCTTCCGAGGTAAAAACGCCCCAACGGGGGTGGTTATCCTTATCATTAGCTTTGCCATATCCTAACGCAAACAACTTACCGTCCTTATCCAGGGCCAGCGCGGTGATGGTACTGAACTCATGCTTTAAATCCTTCTCCGGACCCAGCTTATCACCGGTGACGGGATAGCGCTTCAGCATATAGGAAGCAATCACATAGGCATTCTTAGCGTCCGGCGCCATGTAAAAATCACCCAGGTAAGCCCTGCCGAAATCCTGCACCTGCCCGCCTCGATAGACCTTTACCTGGCGGTTGGAACAAAAATACAGCTTCGCATCCTTATCCACCGTGACCGGGCCGCTGCCCCAATCATCCTTCCCGCTGGAGAGCCTGCCCTCTTTAAAAGTGTCTTTATCCGGCCAGGCCTTGCCGCCGCCCACGTTCAAGGCGACAATATTATTTTTCCCATCGGCATAGACCAGCTTATCCTGGAAGCGCACGATACTTTTAGGAAAAGTATAATTTTCCACCTGATAATTAGAACCTGCCAGCTTCTGAAAGGTCAGGTTGAGCACCCCCAGCTGCGCCTTGACGGGCGGATCAACCGGGATATCCGGTCCGGCCGGCGCCTTGGGCGGTGCCGGTTTAGCAGGTTCGGCCGGTTTGCTTCCCCCGCCGCAGCCGTTTAGTAAAATCGCCATACATACCACGCTGATTACTCCTGTCAACCACTTACACCGCATAATAACGCCTCCCTTGCGCAGAATGATTTTTCTCCCTGTTCCATGCTGAAGTAAAACCGTTCTGGCTAGATTCTTATAAATATCTTGCCAGAAGACAGTTTTCCTCTTGTAAAAATCATAACATAAAAAGTGGTGTACCCGTACTGAGGTACACCACAGGAAGAACCGTATAAATTTAACCGTTACCGGTACCAGCAAAAGTGATTATGCCAATGTTTATTATAAAGTTGTAAAGAGGAAGGCACCAACACCATCTCGGTAGTGTCGTACAGTAGGCATTGAGGTCACTTCAAGTATTTTGCTAAAGTCGCAAAAAGTACTTTAGGCTCCACCGGCTTGGCAATGTGATCGTTGAGACCGGCCGCCAGGCATTTTTGCACATCATCTTCAAAAGCATCAGCCGTCATGGCGATGATGGGAATAGTTTTACTATCAGCCCGCCCCAGACTGCGTATTTCTTTCGTAGCGGCCAAGCCATCCAGTACCGGCATCCTCAAATCCATGAGGATAGCACTAAAGGTACCCGCAGGACTACCGGCAAAAATATCTACTCCCAGCCGGCCGTTCTCTGCGTTGCATACCTCCATACCCTTGGACTTTAATAAAATATTGGCAATTTCTCTGTTTAAGGCATTATCCTCGCAAAGCAGCACCTTGTATCCGGACAAACCGGCAAGATCCGCCGGGGTTTCCTCAAGACTGGCAGGCGCTAGCATCTCATCGTTCACCTTTTGCAATCTTAGTCGTACGGTAAAGGTACTGCCCTGGTCTTTAACACTGGCTAACGTAATCGTACCACCCAGGAGATCAACCATCTGTTTAACAATGGCTAAACCCAAACCGGTGCCTTGTCCATCATAACCGATCCGTTTTTCCTGGACAAAGGGCTCAAAAATCTTTTTTTGGAAATCCTCTGAGATGCCAATGCCGTCATCTTGTACAGAGATAAGGCTGTCAATACCTCCGTCCGCCGCCTTTTCATTGCGGAAACAAACCGTCACATGACCGCCCGCAGGCGTATATTTAACGGCATTAGTCAAAAGATTAAGTAAAACCTTCTGCAGGATTAACTTATCTGCCAAAACATGGCGTTCTAAAACACCGGTATAGTCCACCTTAAAAGTGATCTGTTTATCCTTAGCCATAGACTGAATCGTGGATAAAACCGGCTTAAAAAAGTTTTCTTCATCAAAATAGGTGGGCTCCGGCTTAACCTCCAGCTTGTCGCTTTTAAGCTTGGACATGGTCAGGGTATCATTCACTAAATCCAAAAGCAAATTACCAGAGGTATATATTTTCTGCAGATAATCCTGTAATACTTCCCGCCTGGTTTCCTTTTTAGCCAAAGCCGAAAAGCCCAGAATGGCATTAAGCGGGGTACGCATGTCGTGACTAATATTGGCAAAGAACTTATTATGTTCCTCCGCATTCTTTTGCAAAGCTTCCACTTT
>Ga0268357_102048_pt1 | contig 10491 bp, 10 predicted proteins | sample BioMet10_FD_192466 | JGI IMG/M metagenome (GOLD analysis project Ga0268357, IMG submission 192466) | Sewage microbial communities from Oakland, California, United States - Biofuel 10 (Illumina Assembly) | ecosystem: Engineered > Wastewater > Sewage > Unclassified | place: USA: California... | reverse complement strand
AGAGGTAAAAGCCAACATTTCTAAAAAATTTACTCACAGCAAACTCCTTTTCTACCAAAAACACTATAACATAACTTAGACAATCATATGTCTAGTTATAATATAATACTCTAGCAAGCAAATTTTCACAAGTTATTTTTCATATATTTCACGTTTTAAAACGCCTATATATGATAAATTACGATAATCCTCGTTGTAGTCTAAGCCAAAGCCTACTACAAACTCATCAGGAATAACAAAACCATGATAGTCAGGAATTACTTCTATCAAGCGTCTTTCCTTTTTGTCCAGCATGGTAGCAATACGCACGGACTTAACATTACGGTTTTGGAATAATTTCTTAACCTCATGCAAAGTAATGCCTGTATCTACTACGTCATCCACTATCAGCACATTCTTACCGGAAATATTTCTGGAAGTATCAAAGCTAATGTCTACATGTCCTGAGCTAATGGACCCGGAGCCATAAGAAGATGCTTTAATGAAATCTATCTGGGTGGGAACAGTTAAAGATTGGGTTAGCTCTGTAAGAAAATAACTAGCTCCTTTTAAAAGCCCAATAACCAACAGGTTTTCACCAGCATAATCCTTGCTGATTTCTTGAGCCATTTCTTTAATACGCTTCTTTAACGTAACCTCATCAATTAAAATTCTATCAAGATTTGCATGCATTTCTTTGGCACTCCTTTTGGAAATTTTTTGCAGCTCTTTCGTCTGCCCGTGAATTGGTATTCCTGCCTACCGTTAAGCGGCCATTAAGATAAATGGCTCTTACCTTACCAGGTACATCAAAAGCCTTATTTCCCACACCCTTATCAATCAGCGCTGCTAAATCTCTGGTATGTTCAAAACTTACTTCTACGGCACCCGCACCCTGCAGCATGGTCCTGAGTACTCTGGTTTTTACCGCAGGTGCCAGCTGGGTAAATGCCGGCCCTACTCCCACATCATAAAAACCACCTAAATCTGTGCCATAGGCTCGTAAATATTTATCAGCTTCACCCTGCAAATATTCTTCATCCCAGGCTGCTAAGGTTGCCGCTTGGGCTAATTGTTTTTTAATATTAGGATTCTTTTTTTCCAAAGCCGGTAATATTTCTTTGCGCAGCCAGTTCCTGGTAAAAGTAATGTCCTCGTTAGTACTATCTACGGCATAGTCAATATTTTCTTCCTGACAATATTGCAATAGTTCTGCCTTGGTTACCTGCAAAAATGGTCTGGCCAAATAGCCATTAATTTCTCGCATACCTCTCAGGCCTTTGGTTCCTGTACCTCTAAGCAAATTCAATAGAACTGTCTCTGCCTGATCATCCCGGTGCTGTGCCAGAAAAACGGCAGTGGCTTTAGCTGCTGCCCTGCATTCCTCCAGCGCTTGATAGCGAAGCTTTCTGGCTCCTTCTTCTATGGACAAGCCTTGTGCATCTACCAAAGCTTTAACATCAACATCCTTTTGTACAAAAGCCAGTCTACGCTCAGCACAAAAAGTCTGCACCAGCTCAGCATCCTTATCAGCCTCGGCTCCTCGCAAATGATGCTGCACGTGTACTACCTGTATTTTAATATTTCGGCTGGGAGCCAAGCGCTGCATAACATCAGTAAGAGCTAAAGAATCAGCTCCACCGGAGCAAGCAGCAAGCACTGTAGTATTTGCTGTCCAAAGGGGACAAGCCTCCAGCATCTTGTATAAATATTCCCCAACCTGACTCACAGCTAACACCTCTGAATAAAAAAAGGCTCTTCTGTAGAAGCGCCTTTTTATAGTAAATTAATCTCCTCTGCGGGCACCACGACCACCGCGTTTAGATTCTGTATTGCGTTTTAAATCTAATAATCTATCGTCACTTTCTTTTAAAAACTTGGAAAGCTTGTCTTCAAAGTTCATGGGAGCCTGTGGTCTTGCTGCCATAGGTCTTCTTTCCATGGATCTTTTGGGAGGTTCTGCAGGGGCAGGCATGAGAGCTTTCAGGGATAAACCAATCTTCCCCTTCTCATCAATAGAAACAACTTTAACAGTTACCTGTTGCTTGTCCTTGAGAAAATCGTGTACATCTTTAACAAAGACATTGGATACCTCTGAGATGTGAATAAGGCCAACTTTTCCTTCCGGCAATTGTACAAACGCACCAAAATTGGTAATACCGGTTACTACGCCTTCGACTACTGCTCCAATTTCCAAAGCCATAAAATAAAGACGTCCTCCTTTTGCTGAATTAACTTTCAACAATTATACCTTTGAAAACTCCCTAAAGTCAAGTAGTTACTTGCCCTTATTATCTTGCTTGGGAGTATTGTCCTTCTTATCTTTATCGTCCACGATAAAAATTGGTATTTCATTCTTGCCAACCATATTGTGCTCTTCCCGGGCGAGCTTCTCTACATACTTTATATCACCCAGATTTTCTTTTTCTTTTTCCAGAGCTTCTTTTTGTTTCTTCAGCTCTTCAACCTTGGCCTCTGTTTTAATGGTTTCCTGACGAACGGTGTAGAGCGTATAAAGCTGTTGTCCTACCCGCACAAAGAACAAGAGTAGGATTACACCCAAGATAACTTTGAAGGTCTTTACTGTTTTTTTAGTTTTCTTTACAGCCATCCTGCTCCCTCCTTGCTTTTGTTTAGTACAGTATATAACACTTTGCCCAAAAAGAAAACAACCCGATAATCTCTATCGGGTTGTTTCTAATTAAAGAGAATTATTTCTTGTTAACTGCATCTTTGAAAGCCTTACCAGCTTTGAAAGCAGGTACAGTTGCTTTTGCAATCTTAATGGTAGCGCCGGTACGAGGATTCTTGCCGTTGCGAGCCTTGCGATTACGATGTTCGAAAGTACCAAAACCAATCAATTGAACTTTCTTCTTCTTTGCTACAGTTGCCTTTACAGTTTCAATAAAAGCACTAACAGCCTTCTCAGCATCTTTCTTTGTTAAGCCAGCCTTAGCTGCTACAGCAGCAATCAATTCACTCTTGTTCACAATTAAATCCCCCTTAATTTTTTTTGCACAAGACGCACCGTCCTGTACTCTGGGTATATTTTATCATAAAAAAAGCCAAAATGCACGCATTTTCCCTAAGTTTTTTCACTTTTTTTCGTTTTCTTTGGCTCTCTGCCAAAGGTTGTCGAGGTCGCGTAACGCGAAGTCCGCCCAGGGTCTACCTGTAGCTATTACCTGATTTTCCACAAAATTGAACCTGTCTTTGAACCTGTTATTAGCTCTGTTAAGGGCTACTTCTGGCTCCAGTCCTACGTGGCGGGCATAATTGGTCAGTGCTAGCAGCACATCTCCCAGTTCCCATTCCATGGCGTCCTTATCCTGGCTCTTGACAGCCTCTTGAAATTCATCCATTTCTTCCTGAATTTTGCTCCAAACATCCTCAGATTTTTCCCAGTCAAACCCCACCTTGGCTGCCTTTTTTTGAATTTTATAGGCAGTCATGAGAGCAGGCATACCTTGGGTTACTCCGTCCAAAACATGGGTACGATCCTTTTTTTCTTTAGCCTTTAAAGCATCCCAGTTTTTCAGTACCTGCTCAGCACTATCTACTTCCACTGTACCATACACATGAGGATGACGATAAATAAGTTTATTGGAAATATCATTGATGACATCCTGCATGGTAAAGAGACCTTCCTCTTCTGCCAGCTTAGCATGAAACACCACCTGTAAAAGAACATCCCCTAATTCTTCTCTCATGCCGGCAGCATCTTCTTTATCTACTGCTTCCAAGAACTCATACACTTCTTCCACCAAATCCTGCCTAATGGTTTTATGTGTTTGAATTCTATCCCAAGGACAGCCGCCCGGCGCTCTTAACGTTTCCACTACTTTTTCCAAAGGCTTAATATCCATGGTGCTTGTTTTCTTGTCTGTCATTTTTACTTACCAGCTTTCCTGTTCTTTATCATAGTTCGTAATTCCTGCCAAGTGAATTCTTTACACAAAATAAGTAACGCCACATAGCTAACACCACCCACTAACACTGCTAAAAGGACAGCAGCTATAGAGCCTATGTTAGCCAAGGCGTAGCCATAAAAGAAATGTACTAAAGTGCCCATGAGCAGTGAAGCAATCATGATGCGCACAAAAGAAAAGACGGGAATAAAATTCTTACCCACATAAGCTAAGAATAAAAGATTTAAACAAGCTGCTGTAGCAAAATTAATATTAGAGGCCCAGGCAGCACCAATAATGTTATATAAGGGATTCGCTACCAAGACCCACAAGCAAGCTATTTTTACTGCCGCACTCACCAGCACAGTGAGCATAGGCACGATAGTATGTCCCATACCTTGCAAAATTCCTGTGGTAACCTGGATAAGTCCTAAGAAGAAAATAGAAGGAGCCATGGCACTTATGACAGGGCCTGCTAATTTAGTTCCATACAGCAAAGCAGAAATGCCTGTACCCAAAACGGCAAGGCCCACTGTGGCAGGCAAAGTCAGAAGCATACATAATCTAAGAGCAGTAGAACTTTTAGCTTTAATAATTTCTTCCTGCCCCAGTGCCTTAGCTTCCGAAATAGCCGGCACCACCGAAGCTGCCAAAGAAATTGTAGGAATGGTAGACATTGATACCAAGGGCAACGCCATTCCTGCCAAATAACCAAAGGCTGTAGTTGCCTCTTTAATAGCAAAGCCAGCTGCTTCCAATCTAGGTGGCACCACCAGCATATCAATGCCTGTAACCAGAGGAAGCATAAGATTGGCACAGGTTACCGGTAGAGCTAATAAGACTAAGGCCTTGCCTACTGAACCAATAGTTTCATCCTGGCTAGCTAAGGCAGGTTCTAAAACATTACTACGTAATTCTTTGTGTTTGTAATAGAAAGTACCTAAAACTACCAAGCCTGTTAACGCACCCGGTACTGCACTAAAAGCAGCACCTGCTGCTGCATATTCCAAACCATAAGGCAAAAGATAATAAGCCAGGGAGAGCATGAAGATAACCCGGACAAACTGTTCCAGAATTTGAGAAACAGCCGGTGGGGTCATCATCTGATAACCTTGGAAATAACCTCTGGCGCTGGCCAGCACCGTAGAGAAAAATACGGCAGGGACCAAAGACAGCAAAGCATAATAAGCTCTGGCATCTCTAATGATGCCACTATGAATCAGCCAATTGGCCACAAAGTAAAGTGCCCCGGCCAAAACTAAGCCTGTTGCCGCCATAAGGCCGACGGAAACTTTAAAAACCCTATTAGCACCATTCAGATCCTTTTGTGCAACCTTCTTGGCCACCAAAATAGAAATAGCAATAGGTACACCAGCTGCAGAAATAGCAGAGATAAAAAGATAAATAGGATAAGCAATTTGATAAATGCCTATGCCCTCTCCGCCGAGAAGTCTGGAAAGAAAGATACGATTAACGGAACCCAGCACTTTAACCAAGAGACCTGCTATGGTCAAAATTAAAGCACCACGCAAAAATTTATCCTTCATTTCCTCACTTCCTTTCCCTTCGCCATATTTTTAATTATAGCATGACCTTTGTCCTAACTTCTATTTAGCCATGGCTATTAAAAGTTTTTCCAACCAGGTGAGCAGTTCACCATCAACGGCCACTCTTTGCACAATAAGCTGAGACCGGCCTATGTTTCTAAACTGCATATAGGGCACATACTTCTTCACTAATTTAGTAATTGCTTCCGGTGAAGCCGTACTATGCTCCCCAAAGGTAATCCGCAGTTCTTTCTGACTAATGCTAATACCATCCAGTACTAATAATCTGCACAGGCTGCGTATCACGGAAAGTCTCCACAAATTAATGACTTCTTCCGGTGGCTGACCAAAGCGGTCTATGATTTCATCCATTAAATCACTACGTTCTTCGTAATGCATGTCGCTAAAGCGTCTATACAGCTCCATCTTATATCTGGGATTATCAATATAGTCATCAGGAATATATGCATCCATGGTAATTTCCAGCACCGGCTCCTTAACAGGTTCAGAGCTGACAGCATTACCCTGCAACTGATTAATGGTATCCTCTAGCAGCTTACAATAAGCAGCAAAACCAATACCTGCAATATGGCCATGCTGCTCCCTGCCTAGAAGATTGCCTGCTCCTCTGATTTCCAGATCACGCATGGCAATTTTAAAGCCTGCTCCCAGTTCCGTGAAATCACGAATAGCCTGCAATCTTTTTTGTGCTATTTCACTTAAAGCTCTTTGCTTCTTATACACCAAATAAGCATAGGCCAGCTTCGAAGAACGACCTACCCTGCCTCTCATTTGATAGAGCTGGGACAAGCCAAAATTCTCCGCGCCCTGAATAATAATGGTGTTAGCTCTAGGTACGTCCAAGCCATTTTCTATGATGGTGGTACACAAGAGCAAATCATATTCCCCGTTATAGAAGCTGATCATGGCATCTTCCAGCTCATCCTCACCCATTTGTCCATGGGCTACCCGCATAGACAAGTTCGGAATCAGCTCACGTAAATGTTTAGCAATGGCAGCTAGTCCCTGCACCCTGTTATACACATAATAAATCTGACCGCCTCGTCTTAGTTCTCGCTCAATGGCTTCTTTAATCATGCCATCATCGTATTCGGCAACATAAGTTTCCACCGGCAGTCTGTCTTCAGGTGGTGTTTCAATAACGCTCATATCCTTGCCTTTGACCAGTGCTAAGTGCAAGGTTCTGGGAATAGGAGTAGCAGACAAGGTTAAAACATCTATGCCGGTACTCCACTTTTTAATTTTTTCTTTTTGGGCAACACCAAAGCGTTGCTCTTCATCAATGATCAGAAGTCCTAAATCTTTAAACTGCAAGTCTGCCTGCAAAATCCGGTGAGTTCCAATCAGCACATCTATCTGTCCTTGGGCAACCTTCTCCATGATATCTTTTTGCTCTTTAGGTGTTCTAAAACGGCTAAGCATTTCTGTCTTCACGCCGAAGGGACCCATGCGCTGGGTAAAAGTCAACAAATGCTGCTGAGCCAAAACAGTAGTAGGAGCAAGTACTGCTACCTGTTTGCCATCCATAACTGCTTTAAATACAGCTCTTAAGGCAACTTCTGTTTTACCGTAACCAACATCACCACACAGCAGTCTTTCCATAGGTACAGGCCGTTCCATATCGTGCTTGATTTCTTTGACAGCCTCTAATTGGTCAGGTGTTTCTTCAAAAGGAAAAGCTGCTTCAAACTCCTTTTGCCAAGTAGTATCAGGAGCAAAACTGTGCCCCGGCGTAATCTTTCTTTGTGCATATAGTCGTAGCAGTTCTGTAGCCAACAGAGTTACTGCTGCTTTAGCCTTCTTCGTTACTCGCTGCCAGTCAGCGCCACCCATTCTGGATAGTCTGGGTGCAGTACCTTCTGAACCAATATATTTATGCAGCAGGCTAATTTGATCAATAGGTACAAATAACCTATCTTCTCCCGCATATTGAATACGGAGATAATCTCTATGCACACCGTCTACTTCAATGGTTTCTACGCCCATATAACGGCCAATGCCGTGAATGTCGTGAACCACATAATCGCCGTTTTTAATTTCCGAAAAATAATTTAAAGAAGGACCTTGGCCTTTATGTTTAATTAAGCGACGTCGCTTTTGCATACCGAAAATATCGCTTTCGGTAAGAAGCAACCACTTGGCCTCCCAGAAATAAAAGCCCCCTGCGGTTTCACCGGTAAATACAGAAATAGCTCCAGGTAAAAGTAAGGACCCCTTCTCCACAAAACGCACCGGTAAATTCTGATGCTTTAAGTTCTCCGCCATGGTCTTCGCTTTTTCTTTGCTGCTAAGCATAATGAGAGGCGTAACATCATCCTGCAAATAGCCGGTTAAATCCTTAACCAACAGTTCCAAATCCTTATTATAAGGTGCTACTGTGCGCACCGGTACAGACACTTGATTAGCCTTGGGGAAAAGAGCATGACTTAAAGCACTGGCTACCAACAGCTTTTTACCACGACACTGTTCTTCTGTTTCCTCCGGGGTAAATAAAAAGTCTTCATGCTCCTTCACATTATCGGAGTAAGATTTTTTGGCCTCTGCCAAAAACATGACCGGTTCATCCAACACTACAAAGTTGTCTTTATGCACGTAACTGAAAACATCAGCCTGAACAGGCATTTCACCTGTTGTCACCGGCAGGAGCTCAGCTTGCTGCCAATTATCTAAAGAACGTTGGCTGGCTAGTTCAAAGGGTCTGATAGCATCTACTTCTTCATCAAACCATTCAATACGAATAGGATTTTCCTGATTTAAAGGAAACACATCCAAGATATCGCCACGAATAGCAAACTGTCCAATGGTTTCTACCTGTTCCACCCGCTCATAGCCACCCTCTATCAAAGTAGTTAAGAGTTGGGTTTGTGGTAATTTATTGCCCACCTGCAGCACCAGCTTGTATTGCTCCAGAAAACTAATATCAGGTAGTTTTTGGATAAAGGCTTCAGCTGTAACAAAGACCAAGACAGGTTTAGCTTTTAACAAGGCTTCTAAGGCAGCAATTCTTTCTGCCCCTACCTCTTCGTTTTTTGTTTCTACCTTGCCACCAACAAAACTAGCCGGATAAAGCTCCAAACTAGCCATATCCGGATAATAGGTTAATATTTCCCTTTTGATAGCCCGTTCTTCATCGCGGTTGGACACTAAAAATATCAAGGGACCGTTATAAGAGAGTTTTTCTTTTAAGGCACACAAAAAGCCGGCTTTTGCACTTCCTGTAAGGCCGGTAAGATTAATGGATTTGTGCCCGCTTTGCCATAAAGTAGTTACATCTCCTACGGTTTTTATTTGTTGTATAAGATTAAGCAATTCTTGGGTCATCGTCGTTAGAGCAAGAAACCGAAAATTGGCAGAGCCAATTTTCGGTTTATCTACCCATTAAAATTTAACACTAATGTCATTACGATTGAAGTTATGTACACCATCTACGAAACGTATGGTACCTGTTTCATAACGCATAGAAACAGTATGAGTACGAGCACCATTACCAAAGAAACGCACGCCCTTCAGCAAATCGCAATCGGTAATAGCAGTGGAAGTAAACATAACATCATCACCCTTTACCAAATCATCAAGGGTAAGGACTTTCTTCAAATCGGTAATGCCCATTTTGTAGCATCTATTAATTTGTTCTTCGTTTTCAGGACATAGTCTGGCTTGCATATCGCCGCCTAAGCATTTAAGTCCTGCTGCGGCCAGAACTCCTTCCGGAGCACCACCCTTACCAATGTACATATGTACGCCGGTACCTTCAATGCCGGTATTAACGATAGGGTCCACATCACCATCGGTGATTAATTTGATTCTGCCACCTACGGCACGAACTTCTTCAATGATTTTTCTATGACGGGGACGATCTATGCAAACTACTGTTAAGTCAGAAATATTACGATTTAAAGCCTTGGCCACTCTCTTTAAGTTCTCAGAAACAGGATCATCGATATTAATAGCACCTTTAGCTCTAGGGCCAACAGCAATTTTTTCCATATACATATCGGGAGCATGCAACAAACAACCTTTAGGAGCAATGGCAATAACGGCAATGGCACCATTTTGTCCTTTAGCTACCAGGTTAGTTCCTTCTACAGGGTCTACCGCAATATCAACCTCCGGCCCACCTGCGCCTACCTTTTCACCAATGTACAGCATTGGAGCCTCATCCATCTCTCCTTCGCCGATTACCACTGTGCCACTGATGTTAACGGTATCAAACATCTTCCTCATAGCATCCACTGCTAACTGATCTGCACCATTCTTATCTCCTCTGCCTACGCTTCTGGCACTAGCAATAGCAGCAGCTTCGGTAACTCTTACAAATTCCATTGATAACTCTCTATTCATTCCGCACTCTCCCTTCTACTTCATATCTTCTCTTTAATTATCACACTTTACTCCATAATGTTCAAGAATTTAGCTAAAAAAAGCTAAGGCAAGAAAATGCACGCCTAAATAAATTGGCAAGCCCAGCATTAATGCCCATAATAAAAGAGCAAAGACAACTACCACAAAAGCTTGTCGGAAATTCAAGAGATATACGGCTTCCACAGCCCGCATTAATAAATAAACACACCAAATATAGCCAAGAATACAAGCTATGGGCAAAACTAAAACGGCCACACCGCCTAGGCGCATAGCCATAAGAGCTAATGGCGTAAGCACCAAAAAGGGCAAAGTAGTAAAGCCCATGATACACAATAGTCCCCACACATTACCTGAGCCGCCACCGCAAGCATCAATAAGGCCATGGAGGAAACAACCAAATACGATGATGATCAAAAGATGGGCAGATAACACACCTAGCAAAACACCCAGCCTTACCCATAAATATTGATCAGCAAAAGCAATATTGGTACAAACGCCGGTAAAGGCGCCCATACTAATTACAAAATAAAATAAACTACGCCACAAGGTAGGATGCTGTGCCAGCCATCCCATACCTGTTTTTGTGGCAAAGAGGACATCAAAAGATTTTCTCCTCACCTACCTCACCCCTTAGTCCATTGCATAGTCCCAAGTTGAGGTAAGCCCTCCAGCAT
>Ga0268357_102031_pt1 | contig 10554 bp, 9 predicted proteins | sample BioMet10_FD_192466 | JGI IMG/M metagenome (GOLD analysis project Ga0268357, IMG submission 192466) | Sewage microbial communities from Oakland, California, United States - Biofuel 10 (Illumina Assembly) | ecosystem: Engineered > Wastewater > Sewage > Unclassified | place: USA: California... | reverse complement strand
TCGTGGCGGAAGTCCTGGGCGAATACGCCGATATCCTGGAAAAATCCGGCAACTTTGAAGCGGACTGCCGCGAATTGCTGAAGAAGCGTCTGAAAGAACACAAACGCATCGTCTTCAACGGCGACAATTACTCGGCTGAATGGATTCCCGAAGCGGAACGCCGCGGTCTCCCCAACCTGAAGACCACACCGGAAGCCCTGGCGGAATACTGCTCACCCAAGAACCTGACCCTGATGGAAAACCACGGTATTTACACCAAGACGGAAATGCTGGCCCGCCAGGAAATCCATCTGGAAGAATACTCCAAGACCATCAACATCGAAGCCCTGACCATGCTCTCCATGGCCAAACGGGAAATCACCCCGGCCTGCATGGCTTACATCAAGGACCTGACGGAAATCCTGGCCCAGAAGAAAGCCATCGGTCTGGACATCGACGCCTCCGCTGAAACCAACCTGGTGGAAAAAGCCTCCAAGCTCACCGGCTCCATGGTCAAGAAGATCGACGCCCTGGACGAAATCGTCGTTAAGGCCCAGGGAATCGAAGATGCCCAGAAACAGGCTGACTTCTATCAGAGCAAGGTCATCGAAGCCATGGAAGGCCTCCGCGGCGCGGCCGATGAACTGGAAGCCCTGGTCGGTGAAAAATACTGGCCCTACCCGATTTACGAAGATCTGCTGTTCTACGTGTAAGCCAATCCTTAAAGCTTCCAGTCATTTTTCCTTTGACTGGTCCATTAAAACATCAACACTCCTTTTCCCCGGTGCCGCAAAAGCGGCCCGGGGATTTTTTGATACAGCCCTTTGTGGCCAGTTGGGCCGTTTAAATCTTAATCTTCAGTTAAAGGGAACATTTTTGTCCATTATGGCTTTGAATTTTTCCTTGTAAAAGCCCCTGGTCCGTTGTAAAATATAGATGTCGGGAACAATGTGTTCCCGTTTCGACTTAAGGGGAAGGACACAAGCTGTCCAAAAGGAGGTAATTTTAGTTATGAACGAAAAACAAATGGCGCGTATGTCTACCGGAAAAGGTTTTATCGCAGCACTGGATCAGAGCGGCGGCAGCACCCCCAAGGCCCTGCGGCTTTACGGGATTCCGGAAGATTCCTACAGCGGCGACGATCAGATGTTCGACCTGGTCCATGAAATGCGTACCCGCATCATCACCAGCCCCTCATTCACCAGCGAACACATCCTCGGTGCCATTCTGTTTGAAAAGACCATGGACCGTCAGATTGAAGGCCTGTACTCGGCCGATTTCCTGTGGGAAAAGAAGGGCATCCTGCCCATCCTGAAGGTGGACAAGGGCCTGGCTGAAAAGAAGGACGGCGTCCAGATCATGAAGCCCATCCCGGAATTTGACAAGCTGATGGAACGGGCGGCAGAACGCCACATCTTCGCCACCAAGATGCGCTCCGTGGTCCACGAAGCCAATCCCGCCGGAATCGCGGAAAACGTGGCCCAGCAGTTTGAAATCGGCAAGAAGATCATCGCTGCCGGCTTCGTACCCATTTTGGAACCGGAAGTCAATATCAAGAGCGAAAGCAAGGCTGACTGTGAAGCCATCCTGAAGGAAGAAATGAAGAAACATCTGGCCGAGCTGGGTCCGGACGAAAAGCTCATGTTCAAGCTGAGCATCCCCAGCGTGAACGGCTTCTATTCGGACATCATCGCCGACGAACACGTGGTCCGCTGCGTGGCCCTGTCCGGCGGTTATTCCCGGGAAGAATCCTGTGCCCTGCTGGCCAAGAACCCCGGCCTGATCGCCAGCTTTTCCCGCGCCCTCACCGAAGGGCTGAGAGCCGATCAGACGGACGATGCCTTCAACGACCTGCTGGCTAAATCCATCAAGATGATTTACGATACCAGCATTGCCTGAAACCATTTCAGGAGCACCATGAGTCTTTGACTTTTTATCATATTATTTTCCAGACAAGAACTCCCTTTTGAATGAGGGGGTTCTTTCTTTTTTTAAAGGAAAAGTAGAGCGTAATGCCTTATAATGGGGTATAATATTCCTAAAACATAAAGGAGTCTTCTAAATGAATTTCAAAAATATATTATACCGAATCCCCCATTACAGCGCCCGGATGTCCATGCCATTGGTTCAGATTCCCGAACCACCCGTCCTCTCCGGCAAGGGGATGATCCGCCGTTTTCCGGAGGTCATGGCTGTGACCGGGGTGGAAAAGGTCCTGATTGTCGCTGGCAAAACCGTGTCCAGCTCGGGGATCATGGATTCCTTCCTCAAGGCGCTGGAGGAATACAGCATCGACTACATCGTCTTTGACGGTGCCGCGCCGGACCCGACCTTCCACAACGTGTACGACGCCCTGGAAATGTATCTGGAAAACCACTGTGACGGCATCGTGGGCTTTGGCGGCGGCTCCTCCATCGACTGCGCCAAGATCACGGCGGCCAAGGTGACCAACGACAAGCCCATCGAAAAAATGGAAGGCCTGTTCAAGCTGAACCACCGCCTGCCGCCTTTCTTCGCCGTCCCCACCACCTCGGGCAGCGGCAGCGAAGCGTCCATCGGCGCGGTGATCACCAACGCGGAAACCCACACCAAATTCGTCATCGCCGATACCCGTCTGAGCCCCATCGCCACGGTGCTCGATCCCGAGCTGACCGTCTCCATGCCGCCCTCACTGACGGCGGGCACGGGCATGGACGCCCTGACCCACGCCCTGGAAGCCTACCTGGGCCTCTACGACACCAACGTCGTCCGGGAAAAATCCCTGTCCAGCAGCGCGGCCATCCTGGCCAATCTGGAAGCCGCTTATGACGACGGCTCGGACCTGAAGCTGCGCCAGAAGATGATGGACGCGGCCTTTGACGCCGGGGCGGCCTTCACCCGGGGCATGGTGGGCAATGTCCACGCGATCTCCCACGCACTGGGCGGCTTCTACGGTCTGCCCCACGGACGGACCAACGCCATCGTCCTGCCCCACGTGCTGGATTTCTACCTGGAAAACCCCATCGCCACCCGGAAGATGGCTGAGCTGGCCTACAACGCCGACCTGGGCACGGCAGCCCAGACCGACGACAAGCTGGCCCGGGCCCTGATTGAAAAGATCCGTTCCATGAACGCCCACATGGCCATCCCCACGGTGGTGGAAGAGCTGGATATCGCGGACATCCCGGATCTGGCCCGGCGGGTCCTGGCGGAAGCCAACCCCTCCTACCCCGTGCCGCGGATCATGGATTACAACCAATGTGTGGAGCTTTTCGGCAAGCTCCTGCCCGAAGAATAAAGCCGGCTCAGCGTTTCGGCTTTCCCCGCTCACAGCGGTTCCCCCAGGAATCGATGAGCTCATCCTCCCGGTACACGCAGATGATTTCGCAATTGTTGGGACACTGGCCGCAGCTGACCTCCCGGGTCTTGAAGCTCACGTCCTCCACCGAAAAGTCGAAGGGCGCCGCCAGCCGCTTGCCCCGGGCCGCCAGGATGGCCACCCCGAAGGCTCCCATCAAATGGCCGTTTTCATCCACCGTCACCGGACAGTCCAGCGCTTCTTCAAAGGCGCGGACCACCCCGACGTTCTTACTGACGCCGCCCTGGAACACCACCGGGGTGGCGATTTTTTTGCCCTTTCCCACGTTGTTCAGGTAATTGGCCACCACGGATTTGCACAGGCCGGCCACGATGTCCTCCTTGGTGTGCCCCATCTGGATCTTATGGACCAGGTCTGATTCGGCAAAGACCGTGCACCGGGCCGCGATGGGCGTGGGATGGCTGGACTTGAGGGCCAGGTCCCCGAATTCCTCCACCTCCAGGCCCAGCCGCTTGGACTGGCTGGACAAAAAGGCCCCGGTTCCCGCCGCACACAGGGTGTTCATGGCGTAGTCCACCGCCACCCCGTTTTCCACCAGGATGATTTTGGAATCCTGGCCGCCGATTTCCAGGATGGTCCGCACGTCGGGATACAGGCTGGTGGTCCCGATGGCGTGGGCGGTGATTTCATTTTTGACGATGGTGGCCCCTACCATGACCCCCACCAGCTTCCGGGCGCTGCCCGTGGTGCCCACGGCGGTGATGGCGTAGGATTCTGCGTCAAACTGGGGCTCCATCAGCCGCAGCAGGCGTCCCGCCGCCCCGATGGGGTCCCCCTCCGTCCAGATATACGCGCTGGACAGGATGGTGTGGTCGTCGTCGATGATGACCCCCTTGGTCGAAATGGACCCGATGTCGATTCCCAAATACGCTTCTTTCATCTAAGCACCTGCTTTCTCATCTGTATCATGTCAAAAAAGGCCTCCAGACGGGTGGACAGCCCAGTGTCGCTGGTCTGGGAGTCAAAGGTCAGAAACAGCACGGGCATCTTGTAATCCGCCCCGATGTTGGCCAGCACGGGCATCAGATCCATCTCCGGCGTACAGGACGCCGATTTGACGTGGATCAGGCCGTCGTATCCCTTTTCCCCGCACTTTTTGGCGTACCACACGTTGGCCGTGGCGGTGGCGGACATTTCGTATTTCACGTAATCCCGGGCCTGGACCTCCAGGTTGCTGCCGTCGTAATGAAGGTTCCGGTGGGACACGTTCATCCAGCGGTGGACCTCCACCCCCATGTCCGCCAGCTTCTGTTCCAGGTCCAGGTTGGAAAAGGCATCCATCACCGTGAAGTACTCGCCGACCAGGCCCACCCGCAGGGGCTGCTCCGGCTTGTTCAGGGGAATGGCGCCAAAGCCTTCCACGCCCCTGCGGTATCCCTTTTCGATGTCCTTCTTGTTTTCCGCCAGGGTCATGGCCTGGAGGAACTGGTTCCAGACCCGCCGGTAGGCGCCCTTTTCCGCCTCGAAGCCGCAATTCTGGTAATAGCGGTCCTCCATGTCGTCCAGACAGTCGGCCATGCGCATGGAGGCCAGTCCGGCCTTGACCATCCGGCCGAACTTGAGCCGGGAATTGACCTGGCGGAAGGCGTCAAGGTAGCCCTTTAACCCACCGGTGCTGTACTGGGCCATGTTGACGAAATCAAAGCGGTATCCCATGTCCCGCAGAATCTGTTCCTGGAGCTCCCCGAAATACCCCAGCTTACACAGGCCGAAGGTCATGATCAGGGTATCCGCCCCGGCCTCCAGGGCGTCGATCATGCTGCCCAGGGTGGTTTTAAAGGGGGTGCACACAAAATCCGGACTGTTCTTCTCCCCCATCTCCAGGGTCCGCCGGGTCATGGGCGGCTGGAGGATGTATTGGGCGTCCAGGGCGTGTTCCACAAAATACTTGACGCCGATGTTGTAGCGGTTGACCCAGGGAAAGGCCACCTTTTTCTTTCCGTTATTCACTTCGCCGAACATGGCGCCGCCTCCTTCTTGAAATTCAGGATATCCAGAAAGCTTTCCAGCCGGGTTTCCTGGCCTGCCGTGCCGTCCTGGCCGTCCAGGGTCATCTGGAGGATGGGGACGTCGTGGATCCGGCGAATGATCATCTCATTGGTCATGGCGTCCGGTCCGCAGGGGAAGGCAGAAAGCAGGACGATGCCGTCGGCCCGGTTCTTGTTCATGCACAGTCCGCCGGCGATCTCCCGGTTCAATTCCCACTTCATGGTGGGGGAGAAACGGGCGCTCTGCTTCAGGGCTTCCTTACGGTTGACCCGGTCCGCCAAAATGGGAACGGCCCCCATCTTCGTCAGATAATCTCTCACCGGCGCTCCGATCCAGGCGTCCTGGGCCACATAGCCGTGGGCCGCGATCAGGATCTTCATCCCCGGCTGCTGCCATTTGGCCTCTTCGGCCTTCACCTTTTCCCGCCAGTCCTCCTGCTCGGTCCGCTTGGCCTGCTTGTAGGCCCGTTCCGCCGTCTTGGCCGGAAACCCCAGCTCTTCACCCATCTGGACGAATCCCTTTTTCTCATTGGTCTTGGCGTAGATCTCATCCACCTGATAGGCGATGAAGGCCTGGCCCGTGCTGCGGAAGGTGTTGGTCACCATGTCGTACAGGGAGGTGAATTTTGTGCAATACACCCTCAGCCTGCCGTAATTGCTGATCCACGGCACCAGGATATAATCGCACTTCCCGATGAGGGCTTTCACATGGCCCATGTAGATCTTGGTCGACAGGCAGGCTTCGTCCACCGTCACCTGGTCCCCTGTTTTTAAAAGTTCCCGGTTGGTTGGGGGACTCACTACCACCCGACAGCCCAGGTTTTCAAAAAAAGCCTGCCATAACACCCCGAAGCGGTGGTACAGCAGCGCCCTCGGCAGTCCGATGGTTTTTCCGGCGGCTGCCGCCGGTTTTAAATTTTCTCTTTTACTCATAAAGGTCACCCAATTCTTATCACTGTTTTTTATTGTAAAAACCTATTAAACCAATAATAGTATAGCTGTCACAGAGAAAATTTCAAATAAAAAAGGCCGGCAATTAGCCAACCTTGGTGATTTGTCAGAATTACAGGTTTAAAGTGTGGCCGGTATCGTTCATGATGAACCGGTCGCCGAAGGCCTCCTTCAGCCGGTCGATATTCCGGTTGCCCGTGCAGTGGGACAGGGCCAGGAACTGCAGGTCCATGGCCTGGAAGGCCTCGATGGTGGCTTCCAGACGCTCCGGCGTGGCCCCGACCAAATGGGTGCCGCCAATCACCCCGCAGATGGGCAGCTCGGTCCGGCTGGCAATGGTGTCCAGCATGTTGACGATCCCCCGGTGGGAACAGCCCACCAGGACCACCAGCCCTCTGTCCGTCTTCAGCCCCAGGGCGATTTCATCGTCAAAGGTGTCCAGCCGCCCGCCTTCGGTCTGTCCCACCCGGAAATGGGGGTTGAGGTGCTCGAAGCTGGTGTGCATGGGAAAGTTTTTAAAAATCAGCACATCGTCGGAAAGGGCGGTGACATCCTCGCTGCAAAAGTGGATGGGGCACCCGATGTCCTCCAGCTGGCGATAGGTAAATTCATTGCCGATGGATTCCCAGACTTCTTTTCCGTCTTCATCCGTAAAATGATCGTAGCGCATGGCCGGCGGAAAGAAACCCTTTCCCAGGAAAACGGCCGGCTGTTTCTTCAAAAACTGCAGCAGGAACATCAGTCCCCCGCTGTGGTCGTAATGGCCGTGGCTGACCACGATGTGGTCCACCCTGTTCAAATCGATTCCCAGCTTGCGGGCATTGGTGACCGCCTTGCCGGTGGCACCGGTGTCAAAAAGAATCACGTGGTCTCCCGTTTCAATGAGTACGGAAAGCCCGTGTTCACAGGCTAGTGCTTCGTTGTTTCCCAAATGATTTTCAATTAGCGTAGTAAGTTTCATTCGTCCCATTCCTCTTCTGGTATTCAATCATTCCAATTCCCGGCCGGCATGCCGCCGGCCTCACTTCAGTGCGAAAATGAAAGCGATGAAGATGGCCGCACCGATAAGGCCCAGGAGCACCGTCCATTTTATCAGATTGAAAAAGAAGCCAAGGGCCGCCAGCATCAAAAAAAGGGGAAAGAACAGCAATTGGAATAAACCTTTCAATGTGGGGGCCTCCTTTTCTTTATAATAAATCCATTATAACCGTTAATCTTAAATTAAAAGCGGAAATTTGCGTATCCCTGCATCCTTTCAACACTTTTAAAGACTGGCCATCATCGTCATTGGTATTTTTCATCCAATTGTTATATAATTAAAGAAATCCATCCCATGGAGGTCCATTATGGCTACACCGACAACTCACACCCTGGATTCTCAGATCACCTCCGAGGTGATTTTTGATAAGCTCTGCGACAATTTCTTTTCCCTGCTCGTGCTGGACACCGTCAACCGGCAGGTCATGCCCTTCCGCCATCCCTCCGGCCTGGGCACCGTCCTCCATGAACACCGCATCGATTGGTCCGGCTACCTGGAGGGACAGATCCTTCCAGCCATCGAGGATGCGAGCCGGGATTCTGTCCGCCAATTTTTAGACCCCACCGCCGTCTCCGGGGTTTTTTCCGATTTTCACGATAAAACCAGCCTGGTCTACCAGCACCTTTCGGGAAAATGGCACAAGATCATCCTCCAGCCCGTGACCATCACCGCCGATGGGACCACTACCCTCGCCATGGCCACCTTCCGGGACATCACCTCAAGCATGGAACAGCTCCAGGCCATCGAGGCCCGGCGCCTGGCAGAAACCGAACGGGCTGCCCGCTACGCCCGGCTCTTTTTCGAGGCCACCGACGGCGTGTACGTGGGCATCTTCCAGGTCAACCTGGAAACGGGCTCCAGCAAGCGCCTGCGCTATGAGGACGGCCACATCATCGACATCCCCCTGTCCACCGGCTGGGATACCATCCTCCACCGCCTGGCCATCCGCATCCATCCCGACGACCAGCCTGAATTCCTGAAATGGCTCGCCGATCCCCAGTCCATCGCCCGGACCCCGGAGGAAAAAATCCAGCTGACCTACCGCAGCATGGCCGCCTCCGGCATGTACCGCTGGTACCGCTCCACCATCCGGGTCTTCCTGGAGAAGGATCATCCCGTCCTGTCCATGTTCACCGTCGACATCGACGAGGACATGACCGCCCGCTCCACCCTCATGGACCGGAGCGAGCACGATTCCCTCACCGACCTGTTCAACCGCACCAAGCTGGAAACCATGCTGGCCACCGAATACCAGGACCTCACCTCCTGCGGCGTCATCTTCTTCGACGTCAACGACCTGAAGATCGTCAACGACACCCAGGGCCACAAGGCCGGCGACGCCCTGCTCAAGCAGGCTGCCGACAGCATCCGCTCCATCACCAGCCGCCAGGTCCACGGCTACCGCTACGGCGGCGACGAGTTCATCGCTGTGGTCTGTGACACGGCCGAGGAGGAGATGGACGCCCTGCTCACCTTCTGGCGGTCCCGGCTGAAAAATCTGGTCCTCGCCAGCGGCATCCCCACCACCATCGCCGTGGGCAAGGCCTGGAGCACCACCCCCTTCTCCGTGGAAAATCTCATCGCCGCCGCCGACGAGCGCATGTACGCGGACAAGCTCCGGCTCAAGCAGGGATCTCCTGCCAACGCTGTGCGCTGATAACAAGAAGGCCCGGACGTTCAATCGTCCGGGCCTTTTTGTATGGGAGGTTATGGTTTGTGAGTAATGGTTTTTATGGTTTATGGTATTAATCAAGGAGGGAGGCGTCGTTTCCCTGTTATTTGACCGCTTCAAAAGCCGCGTCCAGGGCCGCGATAAGGTCATCGGCGTCTTCAATGCCGATGGACAGGCGGATGGTGTTGGGCTTGATGCCCTGATCCAGCAGCTCTTCGCCAGTGAGCTGGGAATGGGTGGTGCTGGCGGGGTGGATGACCAGGGACTTCACATCCGCCACGTTGGCCAGCAGGGAGAAGATGGCCAGGTTGTCGATGAATTGCTTGGCCGTATCGTCGTCGCCCTTGATTTCAAAGGTGAAGATGGAGCCGCCGCCATTGGGGAAGTACTTCTTGTACAGGCCGTGGCTGGGTTCACTTTCCAGGGAAGGATGATGGACCGCTTCCACCTGGGGATGGCTGTTCAGATACGCGACGATCTTCCGGGTGTTTTCCGAGTGGCGCTGGACCCGCAGGGACAGGGTTTCCAGGCCCTGGAGGAACAGGAAGGCGTGGAAGGGCGACAGGGTGGAGCCGGTATCCCGGAGCAGGATGGCGCGGATGTAGGTGGCAAAGGCCGCCGGACCCGCCGCGTCGGCGAAGGAGATGCCGTGGTAGCTCGGATTGGGTTCGGAGATCCAGGGATAACGGCCGGAAGCCTTCCAGTCGTAGGTCCCACCGTCCACGATGACGCCGCCGATGGCCGTGCCGTGGCCGCCGATGAACTTGGTCGCCGAGTGGACCACGATGTCCGCGCCGTATTCAATGGGACGCACCAGGTAAGGCGTGGCAAAGGTATTGTCCACCACCAGGGGGATGTTGTGCTTGTGGGCGATGGCCGCCACCTTTTCGATGTCGATGATGTTGGAATTGGGATTGCCCAGGGTTTCAATGAAGATGGCCTTGGTGTTGTCCTGGATGGCCGCTTCAAAGGCACTTTCATCCTCCGGATCCACAAAGGTGGTGGTGACGCCGTTGGTCAGCGGGAAGGTGTGTTCCAGCAGGTTGAAGGTGCCGCCGTAAATGGTCTTGGAAGCGACGATGTGTTCCCCGGAAACCGCCAGGGCGTTCAGCGCGTAATTGATGGCCGCCGCGCCGGAGGCCACGGCCAGCGCCGCAGAGCCTCCTTCCAGGGAAGCGATCCGTTCTTCGAAGATGCCCTGGGTCGGGTTGGTCAGCCGGCCGTAGATGTTGCCCGCGTCCCGGAGGCCGAAGCGGTCCGCCGCGTGCTGGGAATCGTGGAAAACGTAGGAAGCGGTGGCGTAAATGGGAACCGCCCGGGAATCCGTGGCCGGGTCCGCCTGTTCCTGTCCGATGTGCAGCTGTCTGGTTTCAAAACTCCAATTGGAACTGTTCTTGATATCTTTATTCGCCATTTTATTTTCTCCTTTATACATTGAAATTAGGCAATTGTTAATTGCCAAACCCCTTGATTTTGTGGGGTCTCCTACATTTTATATATAAATTTTCTCTCCACTTGTAGTAAAATTGAATCATCACAAACAATTGAATACTAGCAAATGGAGGAG
>Ga0268357_102026_pt1 | contig 10579 bp, 4 predicted proteins | sample BioMet10_FD_192466 | JGI IMG/M metagenome (GOLD analysis project Ga0268357, IMG submission 192466) | Sewage microbial communities from Oakland, California, United States - Biofuel 10 (Illumina Assembly) | ecosystem: Engineered > Wastewater > Sewage > Unclassified | place: USA: California... | reverse complement strand
GCCGCTTTAGCTTCTTCCAGAGCTAACTCCATATATTGACTATCCTTGTTTTTCACTCCGGAATCACCCACTTTCCCATCCTAACATTCTTTTCCACATATTTTAAACGCAAGGTTAAAAATAGCGCTGAGAAAAATATTCCAGCAATAAGGCCCTGCCAATAGCCATAGGGTCCTTGACCACCCCACACATCCAGGACAATTCCCAATGGTAAGGAAATGGCCCAATAGGCGATGAGGGAAAAATAAAATGGTGCTTTCACGTCCTTATAGCCACGCAAAATGCCTTGAATAGGTGCTGCCGTAGCATCGCAAAATTGAAAAACCACATCATACAGCAAGAAATTCCCTGCCAACAAAATAATCTCTTGGTCAGGACTATAAAGTTCCGCTACATAGTATCTGCAGGTAAACAAGAAAATAGCAAAAATAGTAGCGATCACCCAACTGGCATAGCGCCCTGTTTTAGCAAAAAGCTGGGCCTCACTAAAACGCCTAGCTCCTACCTCTACTCCCACCAAGATAGTAAGTGCCATGGAAAAGCTAAGAGGCAACATATACAAAAGACTGGTAAAATTCATGGCAGCCTGATGGGCAGCAATAGGCGCCGTACCAAACTTGCTGATGAATAAGGCCACTACACCAAAAATACTAGTTTCAAAAAAGATAGACGTACCCATAGGTATACCCAAGGTAAGATGCTCTTTAATCCTTGGCCAGCTAAAACCGTAATTAGCAAAAATATGATAGGAATTTAATTCCGGTATTTTATAAATAAGCACCACAAAGGCCACTGCCAAAAGCCAGTAAGTAAGAGCTGAGCCTACCCCTGCTCCTATTCCTCCTAAAGCAGGCATGCCAAGCTTGCCAAAAATAAACACCCAGTTTAAGAAAACATTGGCAGGCAAGGTTAGGGCAAAAAGACGCATGGTCATTTGGGTATAACCCATCGTATCCACAAAAGCTCTTAAGACATTGGTAACAAAAAGAGGAACAATGCCTGTAGCCAGAGCAATTAAATACCATACTCCTATTTTGCGAACTATAGGCGTTAAGGTCATGGTATCCAAGACCAAGGGCAACAAAATATACCCTGCCACTATTGTGACAAGGCTTATCAAGATAGCTAAAATAATACCGTTAAACACTGCTACGGGGATATCTCCTTTGGCCCCGGCGCCTCTAAAATGAGCCACAATAGGTGTAAGCGCCAGCAGCAAACCATTAATACCTGTAAAAACAGGCATCCAAATATTAGCACCAATGGCAACTCCAGCCAAATCGTTAGTCCCGGCTTGTCCTGACATAACTGTATCAAAAAAGTTCATGCTCATAATAGCCACTTGGGTAATTAAAATGGGAATCATGACCCTTAAGATAGCTATTAATTTTTTTCTAAATTCTCTGCTACAAATAAACATTCTACAATCCTACTTCTTTAAACCTTTCTCCCGTAAAAATTTCTCTAACATTGCGGCTGTATTGCCGGTAAGCGTTTCGCAAACTACATGCAGCTCCGGCCCCTTCAGGACATGACAGCAAGTGCTACCAAAAGTTTTCGTAAAAAGTTGTTGAAATTCTCTGATATCCTTATATATTTCCGGCTTTGGCCTATCAGTGAGTTCCTTACGGCCGGCAACTACACCGATAATTAAGCAAGCTCCGTTTAAAGCACCGCATACGCAGCCACTGCCGCCTAAGCCGCCACCTAAACCCGAAGCCATCCGCAAAGCATCATCCGACAAATGCAAATCTAAGCAATTATTACAAGCCCTCACCATGGATTCTGCACAGCTAAATCCTTCTGAGTGAAAATGTTCAGCCATTGTTTTAATGTCTTCCATCCTAAAAACCTCCACCTAAGCTAATATTCCATTGTAAGAGTATAACATATCTGAACCTTCCTTCACAATAAAAGGCCCTTACCATTTTTTTGCCAAATTTGGCACTTTTTGCCTATTTTTTATAAAAATTAAAGAAATCAGCAATCAAAATTTTTTATGTAAATATTTTAATGCAAAAAATAGCTTAAAATCTAGTTTTATTCCAAAAAAGGCTATGTTTTTTTGCGAATATTTCTAAAATATGTTAATATATTTTAAATATTATTAGTTTTAATAGTACATGTCTAGTAATACTTTTTTTCTTTTTTAGTATTTATTTTCATAAAGGAGCGCGCTACTTATGCTAGTATGGAAAAAGTCTATCTTACAGAAAAGAGTCCTTTTGGCACTACTTATCACATCGATTTCCGGTACAGCCTTTGCCCTACCGCAAAACGGTTCAGTTACTACCGGTAGTGGCAACATCTCTCAAAACGGTAACACCATGAATGTTACCCAGAATACCGCTAAGATGGGGGTTAACTGGCAGTCTTTTAATATTGCCAAAAATGAAACTGTAAACTTTCATCAACCCAATGCTTCTTCCGTGGCATTAAATAGAGTTGTAGGAAATGATGCGTCTGCTATTTATGGCGCCTTGAATGCCAATGGCCAGGTTTTCCTGGTTAACCCCAACGGCGTTACATTTGCTCCCGGCGCGTCTATTAACGTAGGTGGCATTGCCGCTTCTACCAAGGATATTACTGATGCTAATTTCTTAGCAGGTAAATATAATTTTGCAGGTGCTTCTACTGCAGGCGTAACCAACCAAGGTAACATTGCTGCTGCGGAAGGCGGCTATGTGGCCTTAATGGCCAATAACATAACTAATGAAGGTAATATTACTGCACCTAAAGGCTCCGTAGCTCTTGGTGCAGGCAATGCCTTTACCCTAACAGCTGATATAGCCGGCAAGGTTAATCTTGCTGTTGACGAAGCTGCGGTTAATGCTGCTGCCGTCAACAAAGGCAACATTAAGGCTGATGGTGGTTATGTAGTGATGAAAGCCAACGACGCAGCTAATGTCATTAACTCCGTCGTAACCAATACAGGTATTATTGAAGCAAAATCTTTGAAAAATCAAAATGGTGAAATCGTCCTGGACGGTGGTAATCAAGGTATTGTCAATGTAGGCGGTACTTTAAACACCAGCGCTGCTGAAGCAAATACAGCAGGCGGTAACATTACCGTAAAGGGTTTATATACCAATGTCAATTCTGATGCCAACCTAATGGCCAAGGCAACTGGTACGCAAACAGGTGGTACCATTGAGACCAGTGGTAATTATCTTTATGTTGCTCCCGAAGCCATTATCAACGCTTCTTCTGAAAATGGTAAAGGTGGCACTTGGCTATTAGACCCCGAATATGTAGAGATAGTTGATGCTCTTCCTTCCGGTAAAAGTGCTGCAGCTTATACTTCCGATTCAATCAATACCTATGATGAAAGCACCACGGGATCAGCCCATTCCTACATTCTGACTTCTACAATAGAAAATGATTTAAACCATGGCACCAGTGTTAATATTGTCGCCACTGACAAAAACGATGTGGCAGATATTCTAGTGGAAGGGAAGATTGAAAAAACTGCCGGTGGAGATGCGGCTTTAAACTTAAAGGCAGAACGAGCCGTTACCATTGATGCTGATATTACCAGTACCAGCAATAAACTGAGCATGAATTTTTGGTCAGATTCTGTTGGCGATGGTATTGGTGCTGTTGTACTAAACGCTAATCTAAAAAGTAATGGCGGCGACGTAACGACAGGCAGCGGTCATACAGAATCCGATGGCTCTGTCGGTACTTACATAGGCCTTACTACTAATGAATTTGATCAGTTGATAACTGCTGTTGGCAGTGGCAACATCAATGACAGCAATAAGCCGGAACGTTCTATCACCACCAATGGTGGTAAAATCACCATGTATGGCGATTTACTGTTAGGCACAGGCGGCCCTGTTACCTTTGATACCACCAATGGTTCATCCGGTGGCGATGTGACCGTCACAGGGAAGATAGATTCCGGTAACTTTTATAGATGTGTAGTTTGGGACACAAATCTTAATTCAACAGCAGGGCATACTTGGGAAGACGCACGTACTCAAGCCTATAAAAATGTTTTTGGTACAACTACAGAAGGTAAGAGTGCTTTGTGGGATTCTTATTTAACCAATATTACTTCTGCTTTGGAAAATTCTATTGTCCTTTCAACTTTTACTAAATCGTCTCAATTAGATGCTTATTACATCGGTGCTCATGCGGAAAGCGGCACGGGCACAGGCACACAAACAGATGCCAGTAGGCTTAATGTACATATGAACAACCCACGTACTTTCTATTGGACCGATGGACCTGAAGCAGGGCAAAGCTTTTATTATGCAACAGGCTCAGGCTCGGGAAATTCAGATTCAACAACTTGGAAGTATACAGGGTGGCATGGTGGCGAGCCTAATAATGATGCATCTTTTAAAACAGGACAGAATGCTGTAACCGTAGGCTATGACTGGCCATCTAAGTGGGACGATAACACTGCTGCTAATGATATTAAAGGTAGTTCTATTGAAATCAAGGGTTATATTCAGGAAACCAACAATTTTCGTAGCGCCTTGACTGTTAAAGCGGGTTCTGGTAGCGTAGATTTTAAGGGTGATATTGGTTCCCAAAAAGAACTCTATGCGTTAAATGTTAATAACACCGGTAACGTAACCACAGAAGGCACTGTAAAATTACAGGGGGATTTGTTTAATAACGTACAGTACGGTGGTGATATGGATATTGAATCCACAGGCACGGTTACTATGCAAAAATCCGTAGATGCAACGGGGCATATTTATATTGGTCAAACAGTTGCTCCTGCTGCAGTTATTGCCAAGGATACGATTACCGCAGGTGGTGACACTACAGTTAGAGATGACACCGACCAAAACATTAAGATTGGTACAACTACTAATCGGGTCGGTTCTGTAGAATTAGATAAGCTTGCTACTGCAGATGATGGTATTGCTATTTATACAACCGGCAATATTACTACCGGTGATGGATTAACTGCTAACGGCCTGCTAAAAGCCGGTGACATTATTTTGAATGCCAGTGGTGCAGAAAGCATGATTACCTTAGCAGGTACTACTAAGGTTACCTCTACTGCAGACGCTAAGGATGATATTTATCTTACTGCTGATAAGATGGCTTTAAATGGTCCTGTTACTACTAATGGAAGTACAGGCGTAGTAGCAGTTTCTAATTACACGGCCGGCAATACCATTGACTTAGGATCCACTGCAGACACTACAGCAATGACCTTAGAATTATCCTCTGATGAAATCAATAAAATTACTACTTCTAAGTTACTTGTTGGTACTAATGATACTTCCGCAGGTGACAGTGCTATCACGCAAGGTAATAACACCAAGAACATTAATATCACTGCTGCCATTGCTCCTGCAGGCACTTCCGTAGTACATATGTACACCGGAGTTGCCGGTGGTCAAATTAAAGAAACAACCTCTGGTGGCGTTTTATCCCCGGGCTTAAATGGCACTTTGAACTTGGCCATTACCGCTGATAACATGGTTTATCTGGATAATGCTAATAACATTACTACTTTTGCTGCTACCAGTACAGGTGGCAATAACGACAGTATTCGTTTGAATACAGGCGATAACAATTTAACCATCGGTACTGTAGATGGCGTAACCGGTGTTACTTCTGATAAGGCCGGTGATTACAGCGCCATTGTTTTAGCAACAAATAACAACTTCATCAATGATGCTGGTGCTACCGGTGTAAGTACCACTGGTTCCGGCAGTTACTGGCGTATTTTCTCCAACGATCCTTCTACTGACCAATTTGGTCCCGGAGCTATGTCCACTTATCTGCCCAGCGGTAGTTATGCCGACTGGACAACTCCTTATGCACAGGCTGATACTGTAGGCACACAAACTATTGGTGCGTCTAACGTTAATGATGCCGCTAATCACTATATTTTCAAAGCTCCCAAATCTTTGGTCTTTGTACCTGTAGATACCAGCAAGACCTATGGTACTGATTTAACTTCTTATGCAACAGCAGTTAAAGGTACCAACTACAATATGATTGGCAGCATTTATGATGCGTACACGGCAACAGATTTAGATATCATCAATTCTGAGACCGGCAAGGCAGCTTTAAGCAGCACCGGTTTACCGGCTACTGCAGATGTAGGTACATATAAAGACTTAACGGTAACAATTTATGCAGCTGACGGAGTAACACCTCTTACCGCTACCACCAATGGCTATCTTATTAAAGACACCAAAGGTAAGGTTATTGTTACCCCAGTTCCTTTAAACGTCATTGTAGAAGGTACTAAGGTTTATGGCGATGCCAGCAGTACTAACACTGCTGACTATACTGTTTCTTCTCTTATGGCAGGCCAGTTAAAGAATGGCAATACAATTGATGTTTCAGGTCTTACCTTGACCAACAATGTTGGTATTGGTGCTAATGTAGGTTCCTACTACAACAATTATACCGGTCAGACAGATACAGCTGAGCATGCAACTGCTTCTGGTACTTTAACCGGTAGTAATGGCTTTAAAGCAAGCAACTACATCATCACCTTTGGTACTAAATACACCGTTACCCCTGCTCCTCTTACCATCACCCTTGACGATAAGAAAATGACTGCCGGCGATGCAGTTCCAGCTCTAACCAAACAACCTTATGTTGGCTTAAAGAACGGTGATCCGGAAAGCATTATTTTAGACACAGGCATTTATACGACAGGTACCAGCAGCAGCGGAGTTGGTCGTTATCCCATTAACTTCTCCGGTACACCCTATGAAGTACACGGCAATTACACCATTACTTTAGTTCCCGGTACTCTGACTATTATTGCAACTACACCTACTCCGGTAACGCCTACTCCTGTTAAACCTAACCCTGTTAATCCTACTCCTGACACTCCCGCTCCTGTTATTCCTGACAATCCTGAAATTAATACTCCTAATGTGGTTACCACCGTTGTTGGAAACCATAATGGTGAGGATGAAAATGGTGGCTTGGACCGTAACGTAGTTCGTGAAGCTATGCCAACCTATGTAGATGTTAATAACCAATTAACCAGAGTCGGTGCCTATGATGTAGCAGATGCTAAAGATGGTGTTAAGATGCATCCGACTATGAATACTGTTCCTGATCCCAAAGATGATCAAACTCAACTCAGAGAAACCACTGTAGCTTACACCCAAAATAATATTACCGGTACTTTTAAAGTCGTTTTTGATGGTTCTATCGTTAAAGTAGCTCCTCAAGATGCCGCTGCTAAACAACTTGTAGCAGCAGAAAAAGAAGCTCGTTATGTAGAACTCTTTAAGGGTGCTTTGAATACCGCTTTGAATGACATGGGCGTTATTTTGGAAGATGTTCGCGCTCTGTATCTACTAATGTGATCAGAAATTCAATTGAAGGGAAGTTATAAGCGATGATTAGTCAGAAAAAATCAGGCCTGACAGCTTTGGTGGTAGTAGGCCTTATGATAGGAACAGGTCTAGCCAGTGCTGCCGAGGCTCCCAATGCAGGCAGCGTAGCCAGAGATATTAAAGACACTAAGTTAGGCGTTCCTCTTGCCCGTAAACCTCAAGTAGAAATTACGGACAAGGAAAGAGTAACCTGGCCTATTGATAACGAAGTTAAAATCAAGGTCAACGGCTTTCACCTTGACAATCAAGATGTACTGACTCAAAAAGATGTAGACACTATTTTAAAAGACAAGGTTGGCAAGGAACTGACCTTCGGCGAATTGAAAGCCGCCGCTGCTCAACTGACCAAATACCTACAAGACAAGGATTACATGGTAGCTAGAGTTTATCTGCCTGCCCAACGTATCGGCAAGGGCATCGTGGAATTAAAAGCAGTAGTAGGCAAGTACGACCAGATTCTAGTCAACAACGATTCCAAAATTTCTGAAGCCCAAATCCGCAGACAGCTAGTCCGTTTAAAACCCGGCAACTACATTAAGCGCAGCGAAATAGAGCGCAGCGTCTGGTTAATTAATGACTTAGCAGCTGCCGATTCCAAGGTCACCATTGCTCCCGGTACCAAGCCAGGTACTAGCAATGTAACCTTTTTAGTGCACAAACACAAAGGTCCTGTAGGTAGTGTGTTCGTAGACAACTACGGCAACCGCTATACAGGTCGCAATGAATTTGGCTTTAACTACAACTGGTACAATCCAACCAAGCAAGGCGATACCTTGTCTATTTACGGAATAACTACCGGCGGTGGCAAAAACAATGGAGATGTTACCTACTATCTTCCTATAGACCAGGACGGCCAACAGTTGGAAATTGGCTACAGCCGCATGCACTATATTCTGGGCAATGAGTTTTCTTCTGCAGATAAAGACGGCATGTCTCAAGGCATTCATGTTGCCTGGCGTTATGCCATCAGGCGCAGCAGTCGTAACAACCAATACATAAGAGTAGGCATAGAACATGCTCATCTGGAAGATTATGTCAGTCACGAAACCTCCTCTGATAAGAATGATATAGGTCCTACCATAGATTTCTTTGGAGATGAAATAGACCGTAATGGTGCTTCCACCTATGATTTATCTTACAAAATTGGTCATTTGAGTATCGATGACGACAATACTAAAACTTATGATGCCGCCGGTCCACAAACTGCCGGCAACTTCCACAAGGTTTCTTTTAGGCTGCTTCGTCACCAGACTTTGGATCAACGTAACTATATGTTGTTGTCTTTGCGTGGTCAAGTCGCCAGCAAAAATCTAGATTCCTATGAACGTTTGGAATTAGGCGGTGCTTATGGCGTCAGAGCTTATCCTCAGGGAGAGGCTTCAGGAGATCTGGGTTATGTAGCTAGTGCCGAATACAGGCACATTATCCCGCTCAAGGGACATCCTGATCAATCCTTGCAACTAGCTGTTTTTTTAGACGGTGGTGCTGTAAAGATTAATAAGAGTGCCTATACCACAGGTCTTAATACCAGACACTTATATGGTTATGGCATTGGAGCTTTGTGGGGACGTACCGATGATTGGCTACTAAGAGCCAGCTATGGTTGGAGATTAGGTCATGAAAAGGCTCTCTCCGGTCCTGATAGCAACGGTATGTTATGGTTACAAGCAATAAAATATTTCTAAATTAAATATGAAGAAGCCTCCGATTTTAATAAATCGGAGGCTTCTTTATTATCTTATGTCGTTAGCAATGGTATTCATGGCAATGTGCAATGCCTTCAATTGAGGTGCCTTCTTATATTGATGCTGTCCCATGGCACTTAGTATCTCGGCTAATCCGGCTACAGCTTCTACGATGTATGGACCTTTATTTAGCATAACGCATTCAGCCCTCTCACCCATAGCGGCATCAGTAATTTCTGCCCTGGAAGGTACGCCTGTCTTCACCATTTTTTCCAGTACCTGTGTAGCCCAAATCACCGGAATATGTGCTGCTTCGCAAATCCAAAGTATTTCTTCCTGCAGTTCGGACAACCGCTTATAGCCAACTTCTACTGCCAAGTCACCTCTGGCAATCATAATACCGAAGGGTTGGAAGGAAGCAGCCTGCACAATAATCTCCGGCAGATTAGCCACGGCATCTTTGGTTTCAATCTTAGCAATAAGCGCCAACTGACTGGCCTTAGAACCACAACGTTTCTTAAGTTCTTTTTGCAACAGCTTAATGTCCTCGGCATTCTTGACAAAAGAATAGCCAATGGCATCAGCATGAGTAGCAATAAAGTCTAAATCCTTTAAATCCTTAGAAGAAAGAGGCGATACCTCTAAAGGTGTTTCCGGGAAATTGATACTGCGTTCATTCTTGAGTCTCGCACCCAACGCCCTAGCAAAGATAATTTTTAATACAGCGCCTTCTTTAGTAATTGAGGTAACCTGCGCCCTAATTTTACCGTCATCAATAAGTACCGGAGCACCAACTTTTAAATGTTTAAAAATCTCCGGAATGCTGCAGGCAATAACCTGCGCGCCCTTATAGGAATGAGGATATTGGCTAATATCTCCTTTAGCCAAAAACAGTTGACTGCCATTTATAAGCTTAACATCAGGTCCTACCGTTAAAATAGAAGCTATACGAGCTTTAGGTCCTGCAATATCCATATATATCTTACAATATTTCCCGGTAGCCTTTTCTGCCTTGCGTACCAGAGTAATCATCCGAGCCCAGTACAGCCTGCTATCATGAGCGCAATTAATACGAGCACAATCCATGCCGGCATCGACTAATTTTTTCACCAATTCATAATCTGTGGCTGCCTCTGTCGGCAAAGTAACCATGATGTGAGTTCGATAAGGCCTGTGAACGCCAAAAATTTGGTTAGTATTATGAAGCAATAAATTATTACCATAGAAAAAAGCTTTAGGTGAAGGATAATCCACCAAGTCCTTAGGTGCCAAATTACAAATACGTCCTAAAGAAGCCATGGCAGCATCTAGATTAGCAATAGCCCGTGCCTCTCCTCTACCTAAGGAAGAAAGTCCCAAGGGCAGAAGCGCCTTCTGCAGCTTGCGCAAATCATGACAACGCAAAGCCAGATAGAAAGCTAAATTACGACAGCTGTAAACAAACATACTACGTTGAATGTGAGGATACCATTGATCAAACAAAGCCAAGCCTTGGTTCACAACCTCAGTACGTAAGGTATACAGTGTATTATAGAGTTTTAAAAAGTTTTGTGT
>Ga0268357_102024_pt1 | contig 10582 bp, 7 predicted proteins | sample BioMet10_FD_192466 | JGI IMG/M metagenome (GOLD analysis project Ga0268357, IMG submission 192466) | Sewage microbial communities from Oakland, California, United States - Biofuel 10 (Illumina Assembly) | ecosystem: Engineered > Wastewater > Sewage > Unclassified | place: USA: California... | reverse complement strand
GCATAATATTCCGGTGGCATCATTTTATCCATCCACCATTGAATTTCGCCTACAAGATAGGCATCTGGTTTAATGTTTTTTACGAAAGTGCGATAATCGCGCCAAAATCCCAGGGGAATAAAATCGGCAACATCGAGCCGATAACCGTCAATTCCTTTGGAAACATCCCCATCGGGAGCCAGCCAGCGTTTAGTTACGGCAAAAATATGTTGTTTGGCTCCGTCATCCATATTGCCTTCATACGGATGGAAAAAGTCTTTAGCTGACGATAAATTGGTCTTCCGGATTTCGGGCATATATTTATTATTGAACCAGCCTAAATAGTCAAATTCATTTTTCTCCGTAACCGGATCATCATAAGCATAAATAGTATACCAGTTTTTGTATGCCGATTTTTCCCGGTTTTTAATGATATCGCGGAAGGCCCAGAATTCCACACCCGTGTGGTTCCACGAATAATCCATGATGATCCGGATATTCCTTTTGTGTGCTTCATTTATCAGTTTCAGAAAAAGTTTATCGGCAGCAGTCCATTGCCAGGTAGCCGGATCACCGGGATTTTCCAAAGCGATAATCTTATTGTCGCCCACCGGATCCGGACCAAAATTTACATCAATATGATGGTAATTCCGGGCATCGTATTTATGAAGCGTTGGCGCATCGTTCACCGGATTAAGATAAATGGCATTGATGCCAAGGTCGGCAAGATAATCCAGCTTATCTAATACTCCTTGCAGGTCGCCGCCAAAACGCCTGTCCTGAAGATTATCGGCAAACGATTTCCCGTTTTTAGCAGCCCATGGTTCTATTCCATACCAGTCCTGCGTCCAGGGAGTAATTGTCCAGTCTTTTGCCACCATTCCCGACAAGGCATTATACATATTTTCCGGTTTGGGATCGTTGGAAGAATCGCCGTTGTAAAAACGTTCCACAAAAATCTGATACCAAACGGCTTTCTTTGCCCAGTCGGGAGGTAGTTTTGAATTTTGCGCCATGCTGTTCCAGGGTAAAAGCAGTGCAGTAAAAAGCAGGATAAGAAAGTTCTTTTTCATGTGTTAATGGTTTTTTATCAAAAATTCAGAATAATAATCCTGAATGCCGGTTAAAACTCTAATTTTAATTGACCTTTGAAATGAAACGAAAGGCGATGGTATGGTGTAATTCCATGGATATTTATAGCCTGGCGGTGTTTCAAGGTAGGGTAGCCTTTGTTTTTTGCCCAATCGTAAATGGGAAATTTTGTATGAAGGTTTTCCATAAAATCATCGCGATAAGTTTTGGCAAGCACCGAAGCGGCAGCGATGGACAGGTAAGTGCTGTCGCCTTTTACGATACAATGATGTGGAATTCCGCTTTCGTTTTTGAACCGGTTGCCATCGATCAATAATAATTGAGGTGTAAACGCCAGGTTTTTAATTGCCCTTCCCATTGCCCGGAAGGAAGCGTTAAGAATATTTATTTCATCTATTTCTGTATTGCTTACGCTTGCCACCGCCCAGGTAAGCGCTTCGTTTTCGATGGTGGGTCTCAGCGATTCACGTTGCTTGCGTGTGAGCTGTTTGGAATCAGTAAGTAGTTCGTTTCGGAAATCTTTGGGTAAAACCACGGCTGCAGCATACACCGGTCCGGCAAGGCAACCACGGCCCGCTTCGTCGCAGCCTGCCTCTGTCAAATCATCGGTGTAATAAGGTAAAAGCATCGTTAAAAGGTAAAGGAAAGGTATCGTTCAATCAAAACGGAAAGTATCAAACCGATAAAAAGTATTTCCGGAATAAGTGGTTTTTTTACCGAGGTTAGAAATATGGCTATGTAGACCGATAACGGAATAAAAAGGATACATATCTGAATCTCAAAATTTTCACCCGAAAATATCAGAGAAACAATACCTGCAAACAAAAAATTGAATAATATGGTAAACCGTTTACGAATGCTTATTATTTTATCCCTGACCTCCGACATGGCTCTGGGAAATGAAATCAAAAAAATCAGGCCAAGCAAAGCATAAAAAATGATAAGTATTGTATCTGGATGAAAAACAATCTGTCTGAAATGTCTGAAAAAATACAAATAATCGTCTGGTAATAATGGCTTGTCGAACCAGAAGTTATAGACAATCAGAAAAAGGTAGGGCGTAATAATGCCCAAAAGCGAAATTGCCCATTCGCGCCACGAAAGCAGCCGATAGGTAATATAGCTGAACCATATAAACACAAGAAAAAATATGGCCGACAGATTAAAAAGGGAAGCTATTCCGACCCAAAAGACCGAACTGTATATTTCGGTAGAAGCATCATCTTTATTGAATGCTTTGAAAAAATCTCGTATCGAAAAGAGTAAGAAAAAATTAGATAATAAAACCGGATGAAATGTCAGGAGGTTTCCCGAATGGCTCATTAAAATCAGATAAATAAAAGCTACGAAAAAAGTTGAACGCGGCAGTATCCCGTTTTCAGAAATAATCAGGTTTAAATAGATGGCTTCAAATAAAATAAGCAATAAGGCGACTAATTTACTGAACCAAACCATCCCGGAAAACCAATCGGGAGAAAAGTGGATAATCGAAATTATTTTGGGATAAACCGCTTGCGGAGTCTGGGGCAAAAAAGCTTCAACCCAAAGAATAAAAGCGGCTAAAAAGAGTATGAAAAACTGAAGCGCAAGATTTGACTTAAATATCCGTGTAAACATCAGGGTCGAGTTTTTAAGGTAACTGCAAAAGTATAATAAAATTATCATACTTTTTGTTCGCTTTCGTACAAAATCAAGCACGGAACTGAACAAGTTAAAACAGGAAGATAATCCATTGAATTTATAATATTCTCATAATCCGTTTTTTATATTTGTGGCACAATATTAGTAAGTTATAAATTTACTAAAAGAATATTTCCATGGACCGAATCATAGAAAAAAAGAAATGGACGACAAAGAAAATTATAACGATTGCAGCTATAGCAGTTTTTGTGTTGTTTGTTATTTATTTGGTGTTTTTCCGCGATAATTACAGTCGCTTGTACGTCAATCAGAATGAGATAACTATTGCCACTGTTGAAAAAGGTAAGTTTCAGGAATTCATACCGGTGGATGGAATAGTATATCCTAAAAATACCATTTATATCGATGCCGTTCAGGGGGGCATTGTAGAACAGGTATATGTGGAAGATGGCGCTATGCTTAAAAAAGGTGACCCGATTTTAAAATTGTCCAACGCCGACATGGAATTGAATTATATGGATCAGGAAACCCGTATGTACGATGCTATCAATAATCTGGCAAATACAAAAATCAGTCTCGAACAAAATAAATATAACCGGCAAAAGGACATTACAAGCATTCAGTACGATATTGATAAATTGAAACTCGATTTTCAGCGGAAACAAGGTTTTTATAAACAGGATATGATTTCAAAAAAGGAATTTGAAGATGCCCAACGCGATTATGAATATGCCTTGAAACAACTGAACATTTCCTTACGGCTTCAACGTCTTGATTCTATTTCAAATATTACACAAGGCTCCCAGATTGCCTCCTCCATGGATCGCATGCACAATAACCTGGGATTGCTGCGAAAAAACCTGGAAAACCTGATTGTGAAGGCTCCAGCCGATGGCCAGTTGTCTTCGTTTCTGGTTGAAATAGGTCAGACCAAAGGTGCTGGTGAACATCTTGGCGAACTGAATATCCAAGGTGGCTATAAACTCCGGGCCAACGTTGATGAACGTTATATCTCCAGGGTTTTCAACGGTCAGGAAGCCGAATTCGACCTTTCGGGAAAAACCTACGAAATGCAGGTTTTTAAAATCTACAGCAATGTTACCAATGGCTCGTTCCAGATTGACCTTAAATTTAAAAATGAAGAACCACAGGATATTAAACGTGGGCAGACTTTGCAACTGCGACTCAAATTCAGCAGCCCTACCGATGCTTTCATCCTGAAACGTGGAGGATTTTTCCAGGAAACTGGTGGCAATTGGGTCTATCTTCTTGATGCTTCCGGAAAAACGGCAGTAAAACATACAATCAAAATCGGACGTCAGAATACCGACTATTACGAAGTGCTGGAAGGTCTGCAACCCGGCGACAAAGTTATTGTTTCGTCCTACGATTCCTTTGGAAATAAAGATAAATTAATTTTAAAATAACTCATAACGGACGAAAAGAGGATAATTAGCCTTTTCGTTTTTTTCAAAATAAATTTCAAAAATCAATCAATAATTATGATCAGGACCGTTAATTTATCAAAAATCTTTCGGACGGATGAGGTGGAAACCACCGCTTTAAATAAAGTATCGTTTGAAATTCAGGAAGGCGAATTTGTAGCCATCATGGGGCCTTCGGGATGTGGAAAATCAACATTGCTCAATATCATAGGAATGCTCGATAATCCTTCGGGCGGCGAATATTATTTTCTGGACAAGGAAATATCTCATTTTACCGAAAAGCAACGGGCAAACCTCCGCAAACAAAATATCGGGTTTGTTTTTCAGAACTTTAATCTTATTGATGAACTTAATGTCTTTGAAAATGTTGAGCTTCCATTGATTTACCTCGGTTATAACACCAGCGAACGCAAAAAACGCGTGGAAGAAGTGCTGGAGCAAATGCAGATTATTCACCGGAAAAAGCATTTTCCGCTGCAATTGTCAGGTGGTCAGCAACAACGGGTAGCAGTTGCTCGTGCTGTGATTTCCAAACCACATCTTATCCTTGCCGACGAACCTACCGGAAACCTTGATTCGGCTAATGGCGAGGAGGTGATGAATCTGCTGGAAACCCTAAATAAAAACGGAACAACCATCATCATGGTAACCCATTCCCAACGCGATGCTGAATATGCCGGACGTATTATTCGTCTGTTCGACGGACAAATCATCAACGAAAACATAAATGCTTCGAAAATGGCAGTATAAAGCTGGATAAATGAATTCGAAATCAGGAAAAAGATACGATGCTTAAAAATTATTTCAAAATAGCCATTCGTAATTTGACCCGCCAACAGGCATATTCGTTAATTAACATTATCGGACTTACTTTCGGCATTACCTCGTTTTTGCTGATAATGATGTATGTGCAGTACGAGAGTAGTTTCGATAAACAGATTCCTGATTATGGGCAGATTTACCGTATGGTGGAAATTCAGATTGAAGAAGGTGTCGGCGAGCAACATGTTGCCATTACCATGGGGCCATTGGCTCCTGCATTAAAAGCAGATTTCCCGGAAGTGAAAGATGCCGTGAGACTTCTGATGCATGGAAGAGTTCCGGTAAGGTATGAAAATAAACAGTTTAACGAAGATAACTGCTTCATAGCCGATCCTTCGGTGCTTGGTTTTTTTGGCATTCGGATGTTGTCGGGTAATCCCCAGACTGCACTCCTGGAAAAGCAATCGGTTGTGATTTCGGAAGATATGGCGAAACGCTATTTTGGCTCGGTGGAAAATGCTATTGGCAGAACCCTGGAAATAAGCAAACGACCGGGAATGAAAGTATCCGGTGTAATGGAAAATTTTCCCAAAAACATGCATCTGCAATGCGGCATGTTTATTTCGATAGCAACTTTCGAAAATCAATGGGATTGGCTGAAAAATGATTGGGGCAACAATTCGGTTGTAACTTACATTTCACTTAAAAAAGGTGCGGATTACAAACAATTGGAAGCAAAACTTCCTGACTTCATAAAGCGTCATATCGACCGTAAAAAAGCGGAATACGGCTATCTTTCCATGTATTTGCAGCCATTGTCCGACATTCACCTAAAATCAAACCATATAAAATTTCAGATACAATTTTACCAGGGTAGCATCATTTTGTTTTACCTTTTTTTGGCCATCGCCATTATTATTTTATTGATTGCCTGCGTAAATTTTATCAATTTAGCTATTGCGCAATCCGTTAAAAGAGCCAAGGAAGTCGGGATACGAAAAACACTGGGTGCCAACAGTTCCAACCTTATTTACCAGTTTATAGGCGAATCGTTTATTGTTACATTTGTTTCTTTGATATTGGCTGTTGGCTTTGTAGAATTGCTTTTGCCCCTTTTCAATTCCATTTTGGAAACCAATCTACGAATCGATTTTATGGGAAATCCGCTATTCAATGTTGGGCTTTTTATTATTTTATTGGTAGTAAGCTTGTTGTCGGGAAGCTATCCGGCGTTTTACCTTTCCAGGTTTCAGCCGGTGGTAGTTTTAAAAGGAAAATTAAACGGTAAAAGCAAACAGGTAAGCTTACGCAAAACGCTGGTTGTATTCCAGTTTACCATCTCGGTAATAATGATATTTTCGGTAATGATCGTGTTTGCTCAGATAAAATATGTGGTAAACAAAAATCTGGGGTATAATTATGATAATCTTATCTGTATTCCGGTGTATGATAAGGAGACACTTAAAAAATCGGAAGTCCTGAAAAATGAATTGCTGAAAATCCCTTTGGTAAACGATGTTGTTTTCTCTTCCGGCGCTAACGGTGCAAGCGGTTCGCAGGGCGGAATATGCGCATTTGATTCTACCCGAAAACGTTGTATGGTACGTTACGGTTTTGTGGATTACAATTTTTTCAAAATAATGGAAATACCGTTAGTGGAAGGAAGATATTTTGACAAAAAAAATGGTACCGACAGCACAGCAGCGGTGATTCTTAATCAGGCTGCCGTAAGGGAATTCGGCTGGAAGCAGCCCTTGGGGGAAAAAATACAGTTTATTGGTGATACTAAAGTGTTTACGGTGGTTGGTGTTATTCGCGATTATCATTATTATTCCCTGCATTCCAAAATCGAACCGGCAGCATTTTTTTTATTTCCTGAAAATTATAACACGTTATTGATTAAAATAAAAGCATCTACCGGTAAGCAAATTATTCCGGAAATAGAAAAAGTTTGGCAATCGGTTTTTCCGAAATCGCCCTTTGAATATGAGTTTGTTAAACAGCAGATAAAAAATCAGTATCGTACCGAAGAAAACGTTTTGATTATTTTCATCTATTTTACCATACTCTCGCTGGTGATATCATGCCTGGGTTTATATGGGCTTACGTCATTAATTGTGGAACAACGAACCAAGGAAATTGGCCTCCGTAAAGTGATGGGCGGATCCAATTTAAGAATAATAAAAATGTTGAATAAAGAATTTATTCGCCTGGTGTTTTGGGCCGGAATTATTTCTATACCCTTAACCTGGTATTTTTCAGGGGTGCTTCTGAATAATTTTGCATATCATATTTCTGTAGGATGGTATTATTTTGCTGTTTCCATTTTGACGGCTCTTTTCATTGCAATATTTACGGTAAGTTTTAAATCGTTGAAAGCAGCCAATGCAAGCCCTGTAAAATCGCTCAAGTACGAATAATTGAATTTAAAATGGATGCTTAAAAATTATTTTAAAACGGCTTTTCGTAACCTTTGGAGAAATAAAGGCTATGCATCCATCAATCTGCTGGGGCTTGCTATCGGGTTGGCAGCATTCATTCTTATTTCTTTGTATATCAATGATGAACTAAGTTACGACCGGTACAACATTAAGGCAGACCGTATTTTTATGATGGAAGAAAATGCGAACTGGACCGGCAAATGGGAAATATGCAGCATGACTTCGGCACCTATGGGGCCAGCTTTGGTTCGCGACTATCCAGAGGTGGAAAACCAGGTACGCATTGTACCTTCATTTAAAGCCACGTTGAAATATAAAGATAAGGCTTTCAGCGAATACCCCAATTTTGCTGATGCCAGCATCTTCGATATTTTTACCCTTCCGCTGGTGTACGGACAACCGGCAAACATGCTGAAAGACATCAATACCGTTGCTCTTTCCCAAACCATGTCCCGAAAACTTTTTGGAAATGAAAATCCTGTTGGAAAAGTTATTTCGTTTAATGGCAATATTGATCTGAGGGTGGACGGAGTGTTTGAAGATGTACCACACAATTCATATATTCAGTTTGACATACTAATTTCCTTTGAAACGCTTACCAATGAGAGTATTGGTTGGAAAGAAGAAATTAATAATTGGGGTCCACATAATAATTACACTTATCTTTTGCTTCGCAGTGCTGGACAAGCTAAACAACTTGAAAAGCAGTTTCCTGCATTTATTAAAAAGTACATGGACAAGGAAGACCAGGCGAAGTTCCGTCCCTTTCTTGAGCCATTGACTTCTCTCCATCTGAAGACGGCTTCCACTTCATTAAAAATATTTACGATTGTAAGTATTTTTATCTTATTACTCGCCTGCATCAATTATATGAACCTTGCCACTGCCCGTTCAGGAAAAAGGGCAAGGGAAGTGGGAATGCGCAAAGTAGTTGGTGCCAACCGGCGACAAATCATCGGACAATTTCTCGGTGAATCTGTAATTCTGACATTTATTGCTTTTTTGATTGCTCTTTCGCTGGCTGAAATTTTTCTTCCTCTTTTTCGGAATATTACGCAAAAGCCTCTTTTTATGGCTTCCATTTTTCAATGGAAGTTTTTACTTTTTTTAATTGGTACTACCATACTTGTTGGCTTGTTATCCGGATTTTACTCGGCATTTTACCTTTCCTTTGTTCAGCCGGCAATTGTATTGAAAGGCAAAATATTATCGCCCAAAGGTCAAAATGTTTTACGAAAATCGCTGGTAATTTTTCAGTTTATTGTTTCTATTTTTCTGGTTATTGCTTCCATTACGATTTACCGCCAGGTGAATTATCTGAAGAATTTCGATCTGGGTTTTGATAAAGAAAATGTTATTTATCTGGAACTTAATTCTCCCAACATTCAGGAAAAAGTACAGGTTCTGAAGCGGGAGCTACTTCAAAACCCGGAAATTTCAAATGTTTCGGCAAGTTTTTATATCATCGGCAAAGGCGGTGGTGGCTGGGGTGTTAAAACCGATCAGATGACAGAAGAAACTACAATGACGGCTTACCTGGTGGATCCGGATTTTTTATCAACTTTCAACATTAAACTTAAATCCGGAAGAGATTTTCTGAAAAACAGTCCGTTAGAATATCAAACGGCATTTTTACTGAACGAACTGGCAGTTAAAAAATTAGAATTAGGAGAAGGCGTTGGCAAACAAGTGGAACTGCAGGGTAAACGGGGAATTGTTGTCGGGGTGGTGAAAGATTTTAATTTTGCTTCGTTGCACAATGAAAAAGAACCGCTGATTATCTCTCTCGACGATCGCCCGTTTATGTTTCATTTCCTTAATCTGAAAATCAGAACTAATGATTTCAATAAAACCATTTCATTTATTGAAAAAACCTGGAAAGAGATGGAACCGGTTCAGCCATTTAACTATCGCTTTTTGGATGAAACTCTCGACAAACAGTATGCACAGGACAGCAGGATGGCAAAAATCATTCTTATTTTTACTGTGCTTGCCGTAATTATTGCTTGCCTTGGACTCTTCGGACTTACCATGTTTACCATCGAACAGAAAAACAAAGAAATAGGGATACGTAAAGTTTTTGGAGGCTCCATTTCTTCCATTTCGCGTTTGCTGGCCGGTGATTTTTTGAAATGGGTGATTATTTCGTTTGTTGTTGCCGGTCCGGTTGCATGGTTTGTAATGGATAAATGGTTGCAGAACTTTCCTTATCGGGAAAAAGTTTCTATTGGCACATATCTTATCTCTTTTTTAATCATCGTAGCTATAGCGATGGCAACTGTTTTTGTTCAGATCCATCGTGCAGCCCGGATGAATCCGGTGGAAGCCCTGAAATATGAATAACAATTTAAAAACCGTAGCAATCGTTGATTTTTTATACTTTTGATAACAAAAAACGCACCTATTATGGAACCAGAAAACAATGATAATTATCGTCGGATGCCCCGGTGGGCTGCAAAAATAAACGACTGGAATAAATGGCCTCACAAACATGAACATCGCCACCGCAAAAAAAGCGATTTTGGAGGCGCAATAGTGATTAATCTTATCGTGCTTTATCTTATCAATAAAATTCCGGGCTGGAACCTGTGTTTTATTTCCGACGGCTTTCTGGCACTTTTATGGATAATAAACCTGAATCTTGTCATCAGGATTGCAGGAAACATCATCCTTCTGATTCATGATCAGCGGGCGGTTTACCGATTTATTCAACTGGCTTTTCATGTGGCTGAATTTATTACGCTTCTGTCGGTTTATTATATCTATCCGTTTCAATTTTCGGTATGCTATCACCATTGGGTCGACGTATTAATAAAATTGGGACTGATTCTTTCGTTAATCTTTACCGGAATTTCGGTAATCGGTCTTTTTTTCAAACTTGTTTTCGGAAATACTAAATAACGTTATGGTAACAGCAAATCAAATAGAACAATTTCTGGCTCAGCCCGATTTTGCCGTGGTAGGCGTTTCGCGCAATCCCAAACAATTTGGGCACATTGTTTATAAAAAGCTTAAGGAAAACGGATTAAAGGTAATTCCTGTAAATCCGAATGCTACGGAAATTATGGGCGATGTTTGTTATCCCAACCTCAAATCGTTGCCTCAACCACCGGCTGCCGTGATTGTGCTTACTCCTTCTAAATTTACCGACAGTATTGTTAATGAAACCGTTTCGGCAGGTATCAAGCATTTGTGGATACAACAAACATCGCAAACTCCCGC
>Ga0268357_102021_pt1 | contig 10591 bp, 8 predicted proteins | sample BioMet10_FD_192466 | JGI IMG/M metagenome (GOLD analysis project Ga0268357, IMG submission 192466) | Sewage microbial communities from Oakland, California, United States - Biofuel 10 (Illumina Assembly) | ecosystem: Engineered > Wastewater > Sewage > Unclassified | place: USA: California... | reverse complement strand
CACCATGGACGTGAGGATCCTCCAGGCGCTCTGCTCCACCTTCAGGGGCAGACCCGTCGGCCTCACTACCATCGCGAGCGTGGTGGGCGAGGACCCATCCACCCTCGAGGATGTCTACGAGCCCTACCTGCTTCAGCGCGGTCTCATCGTACGCACGCCGCAGGGCAGGCAGGCCACGCCCGCCGCGTTCGAGCATCTTAAAATTCAACCGCCAGCTATCGGATAGCGGCAGGGGAGAGAGGGGCACCAATGCTTCAGAGAGACTATCTTCTCGAGATCATCTCGCAGTTTGTCGAGGCGGTCATGCGTGCGATGCGTCTTGCGGTCGAGAAATCGGACCCCGCTGCCTGCCGGGAGATCGAGCAGCAGGTAGGGGATATCCTCGAGCTTGATCCCGAGACGGCGCTCCAGCTGACTCCCGACTCGCTCGTCACGATGATGGTGCTCTCCGGCATGGGCGATTCGGTGGCCAACTACGTCGCCTATGCGGTCGAGCGCCTCTCCACGATCTACGAGACCATGGGCGAGACGGACAAGGCGGGTCTCAGGCATCTTCAGGCCCAGGCCATCGGCGAGTCGTTTGGCTGCGACCCCAACGTGCCTCCCGAGGAGTTTGCCGAGTTTGACTCAGAGCTCTTTCGCTCTTAGATCTTCATGCCAACCAGCAGCCCGCTCTTCCTGTCAACAAGGGTGACAAGGCAGGTACCATTGAGCTTGCCTGCGACGGTATCGGCCTTCCAGTCACCCAGTCTCGACCTGGCATCGGCCTCGGACGGGCGCTGCGCTATGTCGTGATTGATTCTGATCCTGCCACGTCTCTCCGTCCCGGGTGCCCCCCCCGGCGCTTTCCCCGGTGTCTGAGCCTGCGTCTTGCCTTGCGGCCACCGATGCTGCGATGGCCCTCGAGGGCTAGCCTTCCCTCTATCTGCTGTGGTGACCGTTGCTCGTCGAGGAACTTGCTTCTTACCAGTTCGAACAGCGTAACATCCTCGAGGAGAGCCGCGCGCCGACAGGAACGGCGTCGGGCGGTGTACTTTTTCTGGGCGCCTGAGGCTCAGTAGTACCCCATGCATGAATTCTATCCAGACGCCATGTATCATTGCTTTTCCGGCCATTGCATTTGGAGGGGATTCACCTATAAAAAGTGAATTATGCAGGCAGGGCACCCCTTGATCACCAGCGATTTCTGCTCGTCTTGGATGTCTTCATTCATCGAGCTGGTAAGGTCGCTGGCGTCTTCTCAATGTATAGGAATAGATACGGGGCCAAGGTATATTGCGACTTCAAGTGACATATTGACCCCCAGTAAAACAGCTTTAGTCCAATGGAGCGTGCTGTATTTTGCGGCTAAACTGACATAGCCTACAAGCAGGCCAACTGCTTGGATATAATGTGACCGTTCGGCTGCTGCCGTACTATATGACACGTTAGTTGTCTTGTCTATCCGTCGCACGAGATCGTCAACCGACAGCACGGTCAAGGAGGTACGAGCAATGAGAGCATTCTTCATGGCCGCAGGTGTTGGCAGCCGGCTTATCAAGGATTCCAAGGTTGAGCTACCTCCCAAGTCAACTCTCAAAATCGGTCATGACACCATCATCGGACACACTGTTCGCATGATGGATTCCCATGGCATCAAACCATATGTGATTGATGGCTACAGGTATGACGTCCTCGAATGGGTACTATCTGAGTTTCATACCGTAAACTTCTTCAGGAATCCGTTCTTCCGCGTGACCAACTCCATCGGTTCTCTCTGGATTGCCAGATCCGCGATTGCTGAGGCCGCGAAGACTGGTGAGGATGTGATCATGGCCAATGCTGATGTCTTCTGGGGTGAAGACATCCTCGACAGGCTTCTCTCATGCGATGCGCCAGCTGTCATGCTTGGTGATAAGACCCGCTGCGAGGATGGCGATTACTTCTTCCACCTAGATGACGGCAAGATCACTGAGTATGGTAAGGAGATGACGTCCGATAGGAGGAGCTGTGAATACGTTGGCATCGCCAAGATCAAGAATAATGCTATCCCAATGTTCCTTGAGGCCCTAGAAAAGCTCATCTGGGACGAGTGCTACAACATGTGGTGGGAGGACGTTCTCTATCGTTCATGCGACAAGCATCCTATCGACGTGATCGACGTCGACGGTGCCTTTTGGGCAGAGGTTGACTATGCAGAGGACTACCATCGGATCCTTAACCATCTTGGCCTTCCGAATGTCGAGAGCATGTTCAAGTAGAGAAGACTAGTTTCATGTCAATCTGTTAGTTAGTCCCACGGTCCGGGAATTGAGTTAATACAGAACGATAAGATAATGAAAGCAGGCTACTCGATCATGAAGCTCTTTACCGTGGGCCCCGTCGAAATGTACCCAGAGACCCTTGAGGTGGCTGGTCGACAGGTTCCATATTTCAGGAATGACGATTTCTCTCAGGTCATGTTCGAATGTGATGCCGCATTCAAGCGTCTGGCCAAGTGCAACGACACATGTCGGACGGTCATTCTCACCGCCTCTGGCACTGGTGCGATGGAGGCTGTAGTCGAGAATTGCATGGCTCGCTCAGGCCGTGCCCTTGTTATCGACGGCGGAAGCTTCGGACATAGGTTCGTTCAGCTCTGCGAGATTCACAATATCGCGTATAGCGTGTGCGTCGTTCCGCCGAACTCGGCTCTGACCCCTGCTCTCCTTAAGCCATTCTTCGGCAAGGGACGCTATACTGACTTGCTTGTAAACCTCGATGAGACGTCACTTGGCAAGCTCTACGATATTAATCTGCTCTCCAACTTCTGCCGCGAGAACGACATTTTCCTAACAGTTGATGCAATCAGTGCCTTTCTGGCTGATCCTCTTTCGATGAGTGCCGACGGTATAGATACTCTTATTGTCAGCTCACAGAAGGCTCTTTCGCTTGAGCCGGGGATTTCCGTTGTTGCCCTGTCCGAGCGAATGATCACTGAGCGTGTCGAGAAGGCACCCGTGACGTCGATGTACTTCAACTTCAAGTCGTATCTCAAGAATGGGGAACGTGGGCAGACTCCGTTCACTCCTGCCGTGGGAATCGTCTATCAATTGCGGGAGATGTTGGCCCGCGTGGAGACGACAGGTGGTGTCAACGAGTGGATAAATGCTACTAGGAAGGTTGCCCTCGACTTCCGTTCTCGACTGAAGGGTTTGCCCGTACACATTCCGACATACCCGTTGTCCAACGCACTGACACCTGTTGTTTTCGACTCGGTAGACGCGCGCAAGGTCAACGAGAAACTCGTACGAGAATACGGACTCATCATCAACCCATGCGGCGGGGACAACGCAAGTCACATGGTTCGTGTCGCCCACATCGGCAATCACTCAATCGCGGACAATGAGGAGCTTGTGAGGGCTCTTACAAAGATTCTCGCATAGCGTGTCGTTTGCAAGCGTGATGTGCCATGGAACCTTCCTGCGATCGAGACTACAAGTTACGAGACGGAAGAGAGGGTAGGTGACGATGAAGAGGGGCTATCCTGCTGGGGTGCTCAAGCGTCTGCATGAAGTCGAGCTTGATATCCTTCTGGCTATCGACAAGGTTTGCGAGGACAACGACCTCACTTATTTTCTTGATAGCGGAACTGCTCTTGGAGCGGTTCGACATGGTGGGTTCATCCCTTGGGATGACGACGTTGACATCGGGCTTCCCCTTGATGACTACAGACGTTTCCTCAAGATTGCCCCTGATGCCCTGCCTAGGGGCTTCTCGGTCCATACTGCCTTGAACACCGAGGGACTAGCGTCTCTATGGGTAAAGGTCTTTGCAGACGGCACTCGATTCATCGACAATGACATGATGGAGGCCGGTTGCAATCAGGGCATATTCGTGGACGTGTTTCCATACTGTTCCCTTCCTAAGGATGAGTCAGAGGTCAAGAACCTCGTACGTCAAGCAACAAAGCTGCAACGCATGTCCTATCTCCATTTTATTGAGCATCCAAAGGTCCCTCGCACCACGCCATTTCGTCCTCTCGTGCAACTCGGTTGTGTCGTAACCCACTTCTTTGCAGCCCGACTCACCTCCATTGATAAGATTGCGCATGACTTCGACGACATCCTGTCAGTCCCTGGTGATGGCCGGCGTTGGTATGATCCCTGTTACGGCTCATTCGTCTTCGATAACGATGACTTATTTCCCATGGTAAGGTTGGACTTTGAAGGACATAGCCTACCGGTACCTGCGAACTGCGACGCATATCTCAAGGTGCTCTATGGGGACTATAATCAGCTTCCGTCTGAGGAAGATCGCTATACGCACACTCCCATCATCCTTGATTTCGGTGAAAGCGTGAACGTAATGAAGGACACAGAGGAGTAGTAGGACTACAGCGACAACCTAGCGTTTGTTTGTTTAAACAAAGGTTCTGTTAACCCACAAATGGCATTAGTGTCCGACATGGAGAGCATTGTCCTTCCCAGGTTGGTAAAGCGATGGGGGGGATACATGGGGGACGGGATGAGGACGATTGTCCGCAACGTGAGCGCCAAAGAGCACGAGGAGATGCATAATTGGTGGTTTAACAGAGCCTAAGACTAAATTACCTTGGCAGATGCGACCGTCATCCCGAAGAGGACCTAATGTCCGACACAAATCACCATTATGCTATCTTCTCGTCGTTATATTTCCCGCACCCCGGCGGAGTTGAGGTGTTCACCGACAACCTTGCCCATAAGCTTGAGTCGCAGGGACACCAGGCAACGATTGTAACGATGCGTATCGATACTTCCTCGTCCTATGAGCAGCTCTCCGACGGAGTCGATGTTCATCGCCTCCCATGCAAACCGTTCTTTGGGGGAAGACTTCCGTGGACAGTCCATTCTTCTGAGTATGAAAAACAGTTTGACAAACTTATGGACATAGGCATTGACCGTGTTGTGGTGAATACCCGCTTCTACCCTCATTCCCTTGAGGGGTTACGTTTAGCGAAGGCAATCGGAGCCCCTGCAATCGTACTCGATCACGGCTCTGATCACATCTGCTTCGGTAACGCAATGGACCCCCTAGTGGAGGTCTACGAACACGTAATAACAAAGAAAGTTATTGCATATAGGCCAACGTTCTGTGGAATTTCGCAGGCTAGTGTTAAGTGGCTCGAACACTTTGGCATCGATGCCAAAGATGTCATCCCGAATGCAATCGATGCCAAGGCCTTTCGCGAAAGCAGCTCGGGAAAAGACTATCGCGCTGAGCTTGGGATCGACCCGCACTCTCAAATCGTCTCGTTTGTAGGTCGTCTCGCGCCTGAGAAGGGACCTAGTATTTTGGTCAAAGTCGCGCGTCAGATGAGCGATCTTTCCTTCGTCTTGGCTGGCGACGGTACCCTTTTTAATCGTCTCGCCGCAGATAAACCAGACAATGTTTTTCTTCTTGGCAGTATTGGAAGGGAGGATCTCTCGGCATTAATGTCGCAGTCAGATTTCTTCTGTCTCCCGACCCGCTCTGAAGGCTTCTGTACATCGCTTCTTGAGGCTGGAGCTTATGGAGTCCCTTTTGTGGTCCCAGAAGTCGGCGGAGCGTTCGAGGTCGCTGGTGATTCGAGCGTCACTCGAATCACCAAAGGAAGATCAACTAATGAAATAGCATCTGCATTAGAGTCGCTCGTCTCAATGTCAACGAATGACTTGGAGATGGGACGTCAAGCCCTGCGTTACCATGTTGAACGCGATTGTGGATGGTCGGCAGTGACTGCGAGTCTTGATAGGGCCTTTCTACAAAATGTGTAAGTTTGAGAGACGATTAATAAGACCAATCAGTTGGTCACGACAACAGATTTGTTTTTATTCGAAGCGCTAATCTAAAAAGCCAATTTGGAGTGAAGTGCAAAACTATCTCGAAACGAGCAATGGCTGGCGCAAGATCGCGATTCCGGAAAATACCCCATACATTATGTTCAACTCTTGCCTGTGCGAAACCTATGATACGAGCGACATCTGGATATGAAGGAAAGCGCAAAGCGAATATCTGTGCCAGCTCAAACGCATCGGCACACCTTGTGTTGTACCAGTCTTGTTTGCATGAGATTCTTGATAAACTGCCAGTCACGTTTGTCTCGTGTCTACGGTATGAGACAAGTGGGGAATCAATAAAGGCACATGTGCCAAGAGCACTTGCACCAAGAGCAAGCCACTTGTCATGTCCTGTGCAAGCTGGAAAAGGTCTTAATGCCTTTGCAATGTCAGAACGAACCATCGTGGCCATACCGATTGAATAACATGTAAAGACGGCTTGTGCGGTGATGCAATCTCCGGTATTCCATGATGTCTCAGGGGATGTTGGGTGGGAGTGTCTCCAACTTTCGCAAAGAATTCTGTCATCGGCAGAGATAATTTTCCGATCGCAGGTTACGAGGAGGGCACCAGAACTAAGCGCTTTTACGCCTGCAGAAAGACGGGATGGAGCCCACAAATCATCCTGATCGCAAAAGGCAAGATATCTGCCGTTGGCCAATGAAACAAGATGTTCAAAGGCTTTAACATACCCACGGTTCTTTTTTGTCGCAAAATAGCGGAGGGTTTTTTTACCGAGATGATCTTGACAAAATGCAGAAAGATCATCTCCGTTTGGATTGTCATTATAGATAACAACCTCGAAGTCATCGAAATCCTGTGCTGCGATTGAATCAAGTTGTTCGGCGAGGTACTTCAAATCTGGATTATAAAGTGACATGATAACGGACACGACGGGGTCTGCCACGGAAGACTTATTCATGGTTTCCTCTGCTATTGAGGTTACCTGTTCTGATTCCGAGAAGAAACATTACGATGAACACGATGAGCAAGACTACACATGAGATGACATAAGTCAGTCCCGCACCATCTATTCCCGCAAACGTCACAAGAGGAGTGGCCACAAGAACACCGGAGAGCACTGCTAGCCCATAGGCCACCAAGACAAGATGTTGCTTCCGAATGATGACAAGGGCGTCATACATGACGCTTGACGCTGACGCAAAACCTCCCCCTATCAGGATAATGATAAAGGTTATCTTGTAGCCGGTTAGGTCAATTCCATAAAAGAATTCCAACAGGGGAACACTTATTGTGACACCGAGCACGATGATGACGATTGTGATTCCCACAACGGCAAGGAGGAGCTTTCGGACGGTCCTGAAGAATTCCTTGTGCCGTCCGGCACTCCAGTTCTCGGCCATGGGCGTGAGGGCCGGCCTGATAATAAAGAGAAGGAAGAGGTTGATGACGAATGTCGGCATGAAGAGAACATTGAACACTGTTTGCATCTCGGCTGTGCCAATGCCGTCAATCGCGTATTTTGGAATATTATAAAGATAGTTTGCTAGAAATGTTCCCAGAAAGAGGGGGAGCAGCTCTATGAGTAGATGCACCATCACCGATGGAGTGAAGTCGGGATGCCCTGTCATCTTAACATGATGCCATCGAGGGATGACATACGCTGCAATCCATATAATCTCGGCGACAGATGCCATGAGCACTGCCATCACCACATCATGGGTCATCAAAAGCACTAGGCTAAAGGCAACAAGGGAGAGGATTGTTTGCCAGGCAATCGTGAACCCGGAGATGTCGAGCCGCCCTTGCCTTTGGAGTACACCAAAATAATAGAGACTTAGGGCATCGAAGATGCGATAGAGACAGAGCACGAGCGCGAGGGTCCCCTTGTGAATGTCGTAATGGAACGACCATACATAGATGACGCTGGACACAACCATTGCCGTAAGTGAAAGAATTTTGAACGCTAGGTATTGCTCATCGGAGAACCTGTAGCCTGTGTCGGTAGCGGTGTAAGTTGTTGCCTCGAAAACACCAACCGTCCACATGAGCTGGGCTATCGCATAACCGATGGAGTAATTTCCGGCCTCATCGGCACCGCAGATGCGTGTGACGAGAAGGAGGAGGAGAAACGACGTGCAAGAAGAGCATATACTACCGGTCGTATTCCAGAAGAAGATACGCTTGTTGCTAGGTTGGTCATCCCTATGCTTGATGAGAATTATCCCATGCCTCCTCACAGATGAATGCAGTGCGGGAAGTACTACCCGTTAGCATAAGTGCAACTCTTCATAGAATATATAGGCAAAGCCCCTCTTGCCGAATGTTCCATGCTAAATCCGGCATATACATTCTGGGAAAGAGTCGAATTTGTTTGTAAAAAACTTGTCGTTGGCATCAGATATCCAATAAGTATACATACCATCATAGGTAGCAGCCGTAGTGAGAATGTTGCCGATAGCTATCGCAAAGAATACGTATACCCAATGCCTTGCCCTCCAAAACTTAACGCGGTGCCGTTGCACTAACACTGAGAATTCAAGCGGGAAGTAAGACCGCGGCGGCAGCCCCGCTTGGGTTGCTATGGGCATGGCTATTCGCTCGCACCCAGAAGCCCTGCCCTTGACAGCGCTCGTGCGATTGGCTGGTTTTGCACGGAGCACGTATTAGACAACCTCGTCGCACCACTGATGAGCCGTGCATGGTCCGACTCCGCGAGATAAAGACCCATCTTCTTGAGAAGCATGCCCAGATTGGTCTCGGACTCGCTTGAGTAGTTGTAGAGTCGCTCCTCATGAGCGCAGACGTTGCGAACTGCGACCATCTCGTCAAGGTCGAGAAGCATCCCCCTGCGGGAGATGGGGGTGCTGCCCGCATGACCGCAGGCCTCCCATATGCGATTGCATACTACGTTCTGCTCGTTCTTGCGCAAGAGGGCATAGAAGTACTTGAGGTTGCCGAAGGTGAGCTCGTTAAAGAGCACCCACAGGGGAACGCCATCGTACTGCCTGCGGTAGTGGCTCACGCGGACGTCGGTGACGCTTGCATCGCCCTCGACGCCACGGGCGTGATGCTCGAGCGTATTAATCATCCAGTCAAGGTCGCCCTCGAAAGACTCCTCGTCTCGGAGATACTCACGTGCACTGGTATAGCAGCTGCGGTGGAGGTAGTCCTCGGTTCCGCGGTGTGCCTCGCAGAAGCTGTACGAGAGAACGGAGCGCATCATGGCCTCAATGGTCATGAGGTGACGGAAGACGAGCGCGCGTAGATCGCGGTCAAAGCAAAAAAGCGCGTAGATGTCGTCGAAGGACGTACCTGGAAGAAAGCGGTCATCTCCGGCAGCCTTCGTTGCCGCCTCATCGATGAAGGGGAGCTTGTAGCCGTTGACAACGGCATAGTACCCCTCGCGCAGGAAAATGGTGCGTGTTTCCGCGGTAGTGGAGATGCCGCGCGAATGAAGAATCTCGACCTGCTCGTCAATGCTACGGAATGACTTGTTCATGCAGGCTCCTCACGATTGGGATGAGCATACGAGCGCATGGTACGTATTCTGCACCATGCCGAGCGAAAGGAAGAAGGACAAGCTGGGTAGTCGGGATTGTGGTGGGAATCCTAGATCATATGGGATCGGGAGAGCTAGAGTGGTCAACCCATATCGGACAGGTTGTTAGTTCTTGGCTCTTCTGTATGCAGCGGTTTTACGATTGATAGAAAGAGCTGCTACCAATCTTGCCATCACGCACACTCAAGACGGGTGCAAAACCTAGCTTGATCTGCCGAGAAGGTTTATCTCCGGAACCATCCCCAGCGGTGCCTGGACCATCGAGCTCACTCGTATGCAGGGGTGCCGTCGCACTTGGTGCGAGCCATCTTGAGAAGGCGGCAACGAAGTGCTTGCCACCCCCAGCATCCACGGTATAGACATGGATGATGTACTGGACGAGGTTGGCGGAGTGCCTCTTGGGATCGATGACGAACGACCACGTTCCATCATCCCCGCGAGTTGCAGGGTACCAGACGATGTCTTTCTGAGCCGGGTCGCTCCAAACGGGAACAACAACCCCATGGCCTTGCGGGAGCATCAGATTGCCTATGGTTACGCGAATGTGAGACCCGACAATGGGGTCTGCTAGGGCTCTGGCATGTCTCTTGGCAAGAAGTCTCTGGTCAAGAAGGAGAGCATGCGACCGCGGAGTCGCGGCTACATGCCTCTCTATCGTCTTGGCCGGTGCGTCTGCTTGGCATACCGTAGCGCCCGAAAGAACTTCAATGAGAATGCCGAGGAATGCGTCGGTCTCGCGCGTCATCGGACGCGTCGCCATGAACCTTCGACCAGCCTCTCCCATGTCCCTAGCCTTGTCAGTATCGTTGGCAACAAGAAGGATGGCAGTAGCCAGGGCGTCAGCCGAAGGATCAGCAAGAACACAGGCGCTATCACAGTAGTCGTAGAGGTTGTTTTCTCGATAGACGTCAACAACGGGTAAGCCACATGACATCATTTCGAAGGGAATACGCGATGGATTGGACGAACTCACACACATGCCCACCGAACAGCGACGATAGAGATCAGCACACGCCGTCGGCGAAATGAGTCCGAGGTCAACCACCTTTGAGTCATGAGCCCTCCCTGTCTCTGCCGAGCCATACGTGTAGATTCTCAGAGTGGGGTCAAGAGTCCGTAGAAGATCTATAACCTGTCCGACCACGCCACAACATCTACGTGGCTTATCCGGTTGGAGGAGAATGCAGACGGCATGCTCTCTCCGGACTTCTTTCATAGTTCCATAGACAGCAAGGTCAGCACAGAAGTCATA
>Ga0268357_102018_pt1 | contig 10623 bp, 9 predicted proteins | sample BioMet10_FD_192466 | JGI IMG/M metagenome (GOLD analysis project Ga0268357, IMG submission 192466) | Sewage microbial communities from Oakland, California, United States - Biofuel 10 (Illumina Assembly) | ecosystem: Engineered > Wastewater > Sewage > Unclassified | place: USA: California... | reverse complement strand
CAGGTTGTGGTAATCACGGATGAAACCATATCTGCGCAAGGTACCCAGGAGCAACTGGATAATTTTATGGATCGATTCCCACAGCTTACTTTTACTAAGCTGGTTACTACCAAACTCACAACGGAGCAACTTAGGGAACAAATAGCCAGCTATGGAGAAGACACTATTTTGTTCTTTAATATGTGTAGCTTTGATGGTTCAGGTAAGCATTATGATATTGCCAGTGGTATTAATTTTGTTAGTGAGGCAGCCAAGGTGCCTTTGTATAAGGGCGATGAGGCAGGCTTGGGTGATGGCCTGCTAGGCGGTTGCATGCTCTCTTACGAAAGCGTTGGCACTAAAACCGGTATTATGGCCAGACAAGTATTAACAGGGGAACGTACTCCTCAGCAGCTTGGTTATGCTAAAGGTGATTACACCTATAAATTTGACTTTGATGTTATGAAGCGTTTTAAGCTTAACAAAAATCAGTTGCCTAAAGATACTATCTATGTTAATGATCCGCCTAGTTTCTATGAATTGCACGGTGATGTTTTACGTCCGGCAGCCATGGTTTTGCTAATAGCGATTATTTTTCTTTTGCTCTACGATAGAGATAGAAGTAAGCGCTTTGCTGCTCGTTTGGCCCAAAGCCAGGCTGAGGTTAAGGTAGCGGAGCTATCCAGTAAAGCTAAAACCGACTTTTTATCCAGAATGAGTCATGATATACGTACTCCTTTGAATGCTATCATCGGTCTTACTGATTTGGCAGAGGACGATGTTAATGATCCTGTTAAGATGAAGGATAATCTGCAAAAGATTCATGGCAGTGGTATTATTCTGCTGTCTTTATTAAACGACGTGCTGGATGTGAGTCGTATTGAAAGCGGGAACTTAACACTGCATCCTGTACCTTATGATTTACAAGAATTCCTACAAGATATGCATACTGTTTTTGATAGTCAGAGCAAGAAGCTGGGGCTTACCTTTACAACCATGCTGGATGGAGAAAATTATACGGTTCTTCTGGACAAGGTACGCTTTAGTCAGCTCATTAGTAATCTCATCAGCAATTCTCTTAAATTCACACCATCCGGTGGCACCATCAATTTAATCATCCAAACGGAGCAGGCTAAAGCTGGAAAACTGCCTTGTACTTTCTTTGTAACTGATACAGGAAAGGGCATTGAAAAAGGTTTCCAGAAAAAAATGTTTGAGGCTTTTACCCAGGAACAGAATGTGGCTGATTCCAAAATGGGTGGCAGCGGACTAGGTCTGGCCATTGTGCAGAAAATTACGAATCTAATGAAGGGTTCTGTGGCTGTGCATAGCGTACTGGGAGAAGGAACAACCTTTACCCTCAGCTTTTCTTTGGAGATAGCTCAGGGGCAGGAAGCTAAGGCAAGCAAAACGTATGTTCCCGTCTTGGCAACTAGTAACGATGTCCTAAAGGGAAAACATGTTCTTCTGGTAGAAGACCATCCTCTTAATATTGAGATTGCAGCCAGGATGCTTTATAAAGTGGGTATAGAGGTAGAAAAAGCTGAAAACGGCAAGATAGCGGTAAGAAAGTTTCAGGCTGAACCACGACGTTATGATTTAATCCTTATGGATATCCGTATGCCTGTCATGGATGGCAGGCAAGCAACTAAGGCCATTCGTATGATTAATGGCTATGGTAAGACGGTGCCCATTATTGCTATGACTGCCGATGCTTTTGACGGAGATATGAAGTTGTCCCTGGAATGCGGCATGAATGCCCAACTGAATAAGCCCATTGAACCTGCTGCGTTCTATGCCATGCTGAGAAAATATTTACATTAGACAAGAGGCACTTCTTACGATACAATGGAACATGTACTGATTTGAAAATTTTGTAGCACTGTATCTGAATAATTTCTTGCAAAGAAAAAAATAAGAGAAAGAGCATGTGTTAATGAGTAGATTAAAAAGCTATATTTTATTGTCTCTGGTTGCAGCTTTTTGGGGATTCCAGCCTTCCTGTGTAAAATGGCTCCTTAAGGCGTGGTCTCCGGTTACTATCATTGGACTCCGTTACATACTTTTAAGCATTATCTTAATTAGCTGGTCCTATTACCGGGAAAGAGAAAAAATGTTTCCTGGACCTGAAGATTGGTTTTATTTAGTCAGCATGGGTCTTTTGGGAGTTGCTTTAAATAACGTCTTACAGTTTACCGCTTTGCAATATACTTCGGTGACTAATTGTACGCTTATTTCCGCAACTACACCTTGCCTTACGGCAGTGGCTTCTGTACTGTTTGTAAGAGAGCGCTTGCATCCTCTGGTCTGGTTAGGCATTATAATTTCTTTTCTGGGCGTGCTTACGATTGTGAGCAAGGGCTCTCTGGTGGTTTTAGCCAACATTGACTTTAATAGAGGAGATATACTAGCCCTGCTTTCTCAGCTGGCCTGGACAGGCTACACCTTACTGGGCGTCATAGTAATGAAGCGACTTTCACCTATGGCGGTAACAGGGTGGTCCGGTATTTTTGGTTCCTTTATGGTTTATATGTTTGGTATGGTTACAGGTACCTTTAAGGTGACCTCCTTACAGGTGGCACCTTTAGTGTCCTTCCTCTACATTTTGCTTTTGGGCGGCTTGTACGGTATGGTTGCCTGGAATGCTTGCAGTAAAGCGGTAGGACCCAGCATTGCTTCCATATTTTTAAACATCATGCCGGTGGTAGGTATGGTGGCAGGTTTTATTTTGTTTCACGAGGAAATAGGATTTGTACAATTATTTGGTGCAGCAGCTATTATCTGCGGTGTTACCTTGGTAACCAATTACCAGCGGGTAGTAGATCATTTTAAGTAAATGTGACTGGAGGAAAGACTATGGCAAAGCCTTTAATTGGTGTGCTAGGCATTAAGATGCCTAAGGAAGTTGTTGGACAAAAAATCACGATGGATTATGTTAATGAGGCCTATAACAAAGCAATCCTCCGTGCCGGTGGTGTACCTTTTTTAATTCCGGTGCTGGCTGAGCCTGCCCAGGCTGAGGAGCTTTTGGCTATCTGTGATGGCCTTGTATTCCCAGGTGGGGCAGATGTTGATCCCTGCTTCTTCGGAGAAGATCCTCATGTAGGCCTTGGACCTGTACATAAGGATTGGGATGCTTTTTGGCTTTATGCCTTAAACTATGCCTTGGCTCATCATGTGCCGATGTTAGGTATTTGCCGTGGTATGCAGTTGATTAACATTGGCTTAAAGGGTTCTGTTTATCAAGATATTAAGGAATACCAAAAGCCTTGTCTTGTTCATAGTCAAAAGGTGAATAGGGATTATCCCTTGCATGAAATTACCATTAAGCCTAAAACCTTATTACATAAGCTAATTGGTAAGGACAAAATATTTACCAACACTTTCCATCATCAGGTCATCAATAAAATTGGCAAAGGGCTTAGCGTTACAGCTCATACCTCTGATGGTATTATTGAAGCCATGGAAAATAAAGATGGGTCCATTCTCTTGGTGCAATTTCATCCCGAGGAATTACAGGACAGTGTTCCGGAAACCAGAAGTCTGTTTAAGCACTTAGTTGAACAAGCCTCTGCTCATAAAAAATAAAGTAAGCCGGCAAAAAAAGACCATTGAGAAATATTCTCAATGGTCTTTTTACTTTGACTATTCTGCTGCAATAAAATTAGGCGTGCTTAAATATTTTTCTCCGGAATCTACCAGAAAGGCAACAATTGTTTTGCCTTTGTTTTCCGGTCTTCTGGCTAAGACAAGGGCAGCATAGAGAGCTGCACCGGAAGAAATGCCGGTTAAGATACCTTCTTCAACAGCTAATTTTTGGGCTGTGGCATAAGCCTCCTCGGTGGTAATAGGAATGATTTCATCATAGATTTTGGTATCTAAGGTTTCTGGCACGAAGTTGGCACCAATGCCTTGAATCTTGTGAGGACCGGCTTTGTGCTCGCTGAGCAGGGGAGAGTCTTTAGGTTCAACGGCAATGATTTTTACAGAGGGTTTCTTACTCTTTAAATATCTGCCTACACCGGTCAGGGTACCACCGGTACCAACACCGGCTACAAAAAAGTCTACAGCTCCATCGGTATCTTCATAAATTTCAGGGCCGGTAGTTTGTTCATGAGCCTTGGGGTTAATGGGATTGGTAAATTGGCCGGGAATAAAGCTGTGGGGAGTAACCTTGGCTAATTCCTGAGCCTTGTTCACAGCGCCCTGCATACCTTCCTTAGCAGGGGTTAAAACAATTTCTGCACCATAGGCAGTCATAAGCTTACGGCGTTCAATACTCATGCTTTCCGGCATGGTGAAGATTGCCTTATAACCCTTGGCAGCTGCTACAGCGGCCAGGCCAATACCGGTATTGCCACTGGTAGGTTCAATGATTACAGAACCGGCACCAATGATGCCACGGGCTTCAGCATCCTCCAGCATTGCTTTTGCGATACGGTCTTTGGCACTGCCGGCAGGATTAAAATATTCCAGTTTAACCAGGACCTTGGCAGATAATTTTTCAGCGGTATTAAAACGTACCGGTTCAAACAAAGGAGTGTGACCAACTAATTCAGTGAAGCTTTTATAAATTTTACTCATAATAATACTTCCTCTCTATTGTTGTAATATAATTTTTTCTGAAGTGGTAGCAGTTTATTTGCACGGGCGCCTGGCACCATGCGGCCGGCTTTAAGGAACACAACTTATTTCTTGGCCGGTCCTCGGTGAGGTCGCCCTTTGGCAAATAAACCTGCTACCCATACTAATCAAATGTAATATTCAATATAATGCTCGTGCTCTGCTTCTTTCATACTATTTACCTGATGACGAAGCATTAAGATTTGTTTTTGCAAAGTCTTAATTTGTTCTTCAATGGGATCAGGCATTTTATCGTGATTCAAATCAATATTTTTTTCGGAATGTACATGAAGATGTCCAACGCCGGAACGGACCACATGACCTGGAATACCAATTACCGTAGAATCGGCAGGAACTGGATGAAGCACTACAGAGCCTGCACCAATCTTGGCATTTTCGCCTACAGTAAAGGAGCCCAGCACCTTGGCACCACAGGCAATAACGGCATAATCACCAATGGTAGGGTGACGCTTGCCTTTTTCTTTGCCGGTGCCGCCTAAGGTAACACCCTGATACAAGGTAACATTGTCTCCAATAACAGTTGTTTCCCCGATAACAATACCCATGCCATGGTCAATGAAAAGGCCATGACCGATTTTAGCACCGGGATGAATTTCAATGCCGGTAACAAAGCGGCCAAACGTTGAGATACATCGCGCCGTCACAAAGCAATTCCTGGTATAAAAATAATGAGCCAGACGATAGCACCAGATGGCATGCAGCCCGGAATAGCATAAGATTATTTCCAGAGAATTTTTGGCAGCAGGGTCACGGTCCTTTACTACACGAATGTCATTTTTGATTTCAGAGAACATGGCTAAACCTCCTAAAAAAAGTCATAAAAAAACACGATTAAACAGAGAATAATCGTGGTGAAAATAAAAATGCCATTGTCTCGGCAGAGACAATGGTCATAAAATTCCACTCTGTTACTTGCAGTGCTAACACACTTTTACCGTTTAACGGTGGCAATCCGTACTCAGCTTACTTACTTCAGCCGGTCTGCTCCCAAAGGCATTCCACTGCGTTGGATTTCTTAGTGAGCTTTCAGCCAACGGCTCACATCTCTGTAGAATCCTCGTACAATGTACTTGTTTCGGTCATTGCATTTGTTTGTTTGATTTGTCCCTTATGTTAGTGCTTTTTTACAGCTTTGTCAAGTTTTTGTTAAAAATATTTTTTCCATTTACATTTTCTTACCACCGGAGAGGTTCATTTATGCTAGAATAGAAGCGAAGTAAAACAAGTAAGAAAAGCTAAGGACGGAGATAAAACATGGCTAAGAAAACATATGATTTTCTGTACGGCAATGGCACCAAAAGTATTGCTTTAGAAAGTCAACGCATTATTAAAGTGGTGGAAACCACAGATTTTCCCGTAATTAAAAATCTTAAAAAAGCTGTGCTCGCCGCAGTTAATCAACCTATTGGCACGAAGCCCATGGAGCAACAGATTAAAGCGGGCCAAAAGATTGTTTTTATTTGCAATGATCCTACCAGGGTAGCCAATACCTCTGAATTCATGCCTATTTTAGTAGACGAAATGCATAGGCTGGGCATTAAGGATGAGGATATGACGATTGTTTTTGCCTTAGGTACTCATAGGCTGATGACTCATGAGGAAATGGTGGAGGCAGTAAGTCCTGCTATAGCCGATAAAATTCGGATGGTTAACAGCGATGCCAAAAAACAGGAAAACTTTGAATACTTTGGCACCACCTCCCGTGGTACGCCGGTCTGGATTAATAAAGAATTATGCCGGGCTGATCATATCATCATGACCGGTTCTATTGTGCATCATTATTTCAGTGGTTATGGTGGAGGCAGAAAGGCTATCTTGCCTGGTTGTGCTGCCTGGGAAACCATCCGTCATAATCATAGCTTCATGCTTGATGAGCGGGCAGGACTTGGTAAAACCATCGGTAATCCTGTTTATGAGGATCAGATGGAAGGAGTAGCCTTGTTTGCTAAGCAGCATTCTTTGTTTTTATTTAATGCTGTGCTTAATGTAAAACATGAATTCTTAAAAATTTTTGCCGGCGATTATGTTAAGGCTCACCAAGAGGCTTGCAAATTTGTAGACAAAGTATATGGAGTAGAGATACCGCAAGAGGCTGATATCGTCATTGCTTCCTGTGGCGGTTACCCCAAAGACATTAATGTTTACCAGATGCAAAAGACCATGGATAATGCCCAACTGGCTGTCCGTGAGGGTGGAGTAGTAATTATGGTAGCTGAATGTATTGAAGGCAGTGGCAGCACAGCCTTGGAAGAAACCTTCCGCACCTTGAAAAACGGCCAGGCTATTCAAAAAGCCTTGGAAGAGCATTTTGAAATCGGTGCCAATAAGGCTTTTGCCATCAGCAGGCTCATGAAGAAGGCTGATTATATTCTGGTCACTGCTTTAGATAGGCAATTAGCCAAGGATATGTTATTCGCTGCTGCTGTAGATAGTATTGATGCTGCGCTGCAGCTTGCCATTAAGAAAGTTGGACCTGATTACAAACTAATTCTCATGCCGTCAGGAGGCTTAACAGTACCACATGTAAAGTAAGAAGGATTTACCACTTTTCGACCTCCCCAATGGTAAATCTAAACAACAAAAAGGATGTCCGTAAGGACATCCTTTTTGTTGTTTAGAATATCTTGCTTAAGTCAATCTTCTTGGGCATTAGTCCGGAAGACACTAAGAACTCTTGGGTGGATTCCAGTTCCTTCTTGGTTTCGTCAGTGATATTAGGCTCGAAATTGTAGAGCTTATACATACCTTCTACAGCATCCTTGGTTAAGCCTGTTTCCTTGGCTGTAATATCTATGGCTTCAGCAGTATTTGAAGCTAAATATTTCAAGGTTTCTTTTTGTACTTGCAGGAATGTATCGATAACATCCTTATGTTCTTTGTAGAACTTTTGAGATGTAGCAGTTAAGGTTAAACCGGAAACCAAATCTTCACCTGTAGTTACTACATGCATACCTGACTTTTCGGCACTATAGGCTACAGGACCAGCCAAGAGAGCCAGCTGTACGCTGCCGCCTTCAAGGGCTGCTCTGGCTTGAGGAATACCCATAGAAACAAAGTTAACATCTTTAATGGTCATATTGCCCTTCTTCAAGTAGGCAACTAATAATTCATGAAGAATAGTTCCCTTTGGTCCTGCTATGGTTAGGCCCTTTAAATCCGAAGGACTATTAATGGCTTTATTCTTACTAAATAAGACAAAGGCCTTAGGAGCAGTGGAATAGACACTTAAGACTTTCATGTCAGCACCATTGGCAGCTGCCAAAAGAACGGAAGAACCACCTACGCAATTTAAGATTTGAATATCACCGGAAGCTAGGGCAGTAGTTTGTTCTGCTCCGGAGGTAATGGTGGAATAGTCGAAGGCAATACCGTTTTTCTTGTAAGCATCGCTTAGGAAGTGCTTATTTTTTTCGATGATGCTGGGAACATTAAGGGGAGCTTGTACATAGGTTGCTATAACCTTGGTAACTTTAGGTACAGCCGGTTTGGCAGGTTCTTTTTTAGAAGGTCCTCCACAGCCTGCTAAAAGCATACTTAGTGCTATAACTGTCATAAACATTGCTTTGATTTGTTGCTTACTAATCTTATACATGTAATTTTCTCCTTTGTTTTTTTATTGTAGCGTATCCAAAATGTCCCTCTTATATTGAATGAAAGGTTCATTTAAAATATCTCTGTCCTGATTGGCAGGCAGCTGCCAGGTTTTGGTAATGACGCCATTTTGCATGATCATGATTTTATCAGCTAAGGTAAGCGCTTCATCAATGTTGTGAGTAACTAAAATGATACCGGTTTTAGTTACATCCTTGATGCGTAATAATTCTACTTGCATTTTGCGACGAGTAAAATAATCTAAAGCGGCAAAAGGCTCATCCATCAAGAGTAGCTTGCTGTGAAGAATTAAAGCTCTGGCCAAGGCCACTCTTTGCTGCATACCGCCGGACAGGGTAGCGGGCAATGCTTCTTCAAAGCCTGTTAACCCAACGGTGGCAAGCAAAGCTTTCAGCTCCTGCTGGGATGCCTGCGACCTGAGACCAAAGGTAATATTGTCTTTAGTGTTAAGCCAAGGCATCAGTCTTGCTTCCTGAAATACCATACCAAGCTTGGTTGGTTCAGAAAAATCAATAAGACCGGTATCTTGTTTTTCTAAGCCGGAGATAAGACGGAGCAGAGTAGTTTTGCCGCAACCGCTTTCTCCTAAAATCACTGTTATCTCACTACAATTAGCGGTAAAGGTTACCTCTTTTAAAACCTCTAAGGGCTTGTCCTTTACCAAATAGGTTTTCTTCAGAGCGGTAACAGTAAGCGTCGTCATGAGGACACCTCTGTTCTATAAGGAAAATAATGTTTAATGAAAAAGGCAAAAATACGGTCCAGGCAAATGCCTAATAAACCAATGACTATAATGCCTACCAAAACCTTATCACTGCGAGACATGGTTTCGGCATCTAGGATTAAGTAACCAAGACCGCTGGAAGCAGCAATCATTTCGGCACCGATGATAGCTCTTAGGCTATAGCCTAAGGCGATACGCATTCCTACCACGATATAGGGCAGGGCATAGGGTAAAATGATTTTCTTTAGATTTTCCTGTCTGCTAAAGCCTAAAATTTTTCCCACCTCTAACAGCTTAGGATCACAGCCTGCAAAACCGCTGTCCAGATTTAAAAGCAAGGGAAAGAAGGAAGCCAGAACGATGACGATGATTTTAGGCAACTCTCCAATACCAAACCAAAGGATTAATAAGGGAATTAAGGTAAGAGGAGGTACATTGCGCAGAAAGTTGATGATACCGGCATAATAGGGTCTGGCACCGGGAAAAACCAAAGAGGTAATGGCCAAGCAAAAGGCCAAAAGTGAGGCCACAGAAAATCCCAGGAAGATTCTCCGAAAGCTGACATAAATAGATTCTCCTAATTCGCCGTTTTGGCACATGACCCAAAAGGCATCCCAGACCTTACCAGGACTTGGTAAAACAAAAGAACTCCATAGCTGCAATTGTGCCAAAATATACCAAAGCACCAAAATGCCCACAAATAGCGCAGAGGACTTTAGGTGCGAAGAGATTTTATTCATGTAGATTCCCTTCCTTGCTGATTACATTGGAATAAGCTGTCTTAGTGGAGACACCGGAGAGCTTACCAATTTTACCGGATAAGGTACTGATGGCGTCCTGGGGAGCATCTACGATAACACTGATAATGTTAATACCCTTGGCTTTGTAGGGAAGTCCCATCCGACCAATAATATAAGAACGAAACTCACTTAACAGTTCATTAATCGTGGCAACTTGCTTAGTATCTTCAATAATAATACCAATTAAAGCAACTCTTGTTTCCATAGTGTTTTCCTTTCTAAAAAAATAATAGCCGTATCCGAAGATACGGCTAAATAGGCATAAAAGAATTCAGGCTACCGCATCTTTCGTCTCAAAAGATTTTCAACGTTAGAAGCTTGCTATATTTAATTTTTAACTTATTCTATCATATATCTTAATACTTGTGAAATAAAAATATACTTCAATTTTCATTGTGTAAATATGGCGAAAACCTTGAAAATAAGCTATAATTATTACAAAACCAGATACCGGGACACAGTATTCTGTGTCCCGGTATTTAATTTATAGACAAGTAGGATAAACATCATGAACCAAGAGCAAAAATTGGAAAAAATGATTCATGCACCCATACCAGGATTAATTTTTTCTTTGGCTGTTCCTTCTATTATAAGTATGCTTATTACCAGCTTCTATAACACAGCTGATACCTATTTTGTTGGCAAGATTAACACAGAAGCAACTGCTGCCGTAGGAATTAACTTTGCCGTAATGTCCATCATTCAGGCTTTAGGTTTTTTCTTTGGACATGGCAGCGGTAATTATATTTCCAGAAAACTAGGAGCCCAGGATTACGAGGAAGCAAGTACTATGGCATCTACTGGTTTTTTCCTGGCTTGGTTTGCCGGTTGTATAGTAGCAGTCTTAGGCGTTACTTTTTCAGC
>Ga0268357_102016_pt1 | contig 10637 bp, 8 predicted proteins | sample BioMet10_FD_192466 | JGI IMG/M metagenome (GOLD analysis project Ga0268357, IMG submission 192466) | Sewage microbial communities from Oakland, California, United States - Biofuel 10 (Illumina Assembly) | ecosystem: Engineered > Wastewater > Sewage > Unclassified | place: USA: California... | reverse complement strand
TGCCATGACAATGGCGTACAAACCTTGTATGCACCTGTTGCTAATAGTACATCCGTAGCAGAGACAGCTTTGCTGTTAATTCTGGAATGCAGCCGTAATGTTATTGCTCTTCGCAAAACTTGGGTACAGGATTATTTTAAAGCAAAATTGAAAATTAGAAAAAATACATTAAACGGCAAGACATTGGGTATTATTGGTTGTGGTAACATTGGCAGTCGTTTGGCTGTACGTGCTATGGCCATGGAAATGAATGTGTTGGCTTATGATCCTTATAAACCAGCATCCGCTTTTCCTGATGGCGTAGAAGTAGTACGTGGTTTAGATCGCATTTTCAAAGAGTCTGATTATGTATCCGTCCATACTCCTAATACTCCTGTTACCAGAGATATGGTTAACAAGACAACCTTAGCTATGATGAAACCAACCGCTTTCTTAATTAACACTGCTCGTGGCGGCTGCGTAAACGAAGATGATTTGTACGAAGCTTGCAAGAATGGCGTGATTATGGGAGCTGGCTTGGATGCTATTAAAAAGGAACCGGTTGATCCCAACAACAAGCTTCTGACGTTGGATAACATTATTATTTATCCTCATATTGGTGGCAATACTGTTGAGGCAGCACATCGTGCTTCTTATTTTGCTGCTATGGGCGTACAAGAAGTGTATGAAGGCAAGCAACCTACCTGGCCTATTCATGACATAGACTATAAAACGGCTAAGACCTACACAGATACTAAAAAGGGTACTGGTAAGGCTGCAGGTATGTTTGATTTCTAAAAAAATTAATCTTCAAAAGTCCACAAAATTATTTTGTGGACTTTTGAAGATAATGTTGTTAGAGTTTTGTAACAGCTTGTAGTATTATGAATTTACAGAAAATACTAATAGTTCCTATAACCAAAGGAGGTTGTCTGATGGACCAAGAGACCTTACTCATTAAAAATGGCTTGGTTATAGATCCGGCCAACAACCTTAAAAAGAAAATTGACATAGCTATTAAAGACGGGAAAATACTGGATTTGGGTGATTTTAGTCAAGAAACGACCAAATTCGTGATAGATGCCACAGATTGTATAGTAACACCCGGCTTAATCGATCATCATTCTCATGTTTACCCTTTGATGAAAACAGGAGTTCCTTCCGAGGGAACCTGCTTTGGTGCAGGGGTAACAACGGGAGTTGATGCTGGAAGCACAGGCTGTGATACCTATGAGGCAGCTAGGGAGTTTTTACAAAAAGATACGCTTCTAGATATAAGGCCATATTTAAATGTTAGTTCTAAAGGGTTATCTACCCTACCGGTTTTGGAGAATATGAATCCTGCTGATTTTAATGAAAATAAAATTAGGGAAATATTTGCTAAATATCCGGGAGAGTTTGAAGGCTTAAAAATACGTACTAGCAAAAACATAGTTGGTGAATATGGTTTTAAGCCATTGGATCGGACCTTGGAAATAGCGGAAAAGCTAAATGTTCCAATTATGGTGCATATAACAAATCCACCGGGACCCTTGGAAGAAGTAATAAAAAGGTTGAGACCTGGTGATGTGCTTACCCACATGTATCAAAACATTGGTTACACATTACTGGATAAGCAAGGCAAGGTTTTGGAAGAGGCCTATAGGGCCCGTGAAAGAGGAGTTATCTTTGAGGCCGCAGATGCCAGAGCGCACTTTTCCTTTGAGGTCAGTGAACCGGCTATCAAAGAAGGTTTTTTGCCAGACATAATTGCTACGGATTTAACTCAGTTTAGCATGCACCAAAGGCCTACATCTTTTAATCTGGCCATGCAGATATCTAAATACGCATATTTGGGTATAGATATTTATGAGGTAATCAGACGGTGTACGGAAATACCGGCTAAGGTTATGAACAGATTGGATAGGATAGGAAGTTTAAGAAAAGGTTCTTATGGTGATGTAGCAGTTTTCAAACCAATTGACACGGAAAATGAATTCGGCGACAGGCCCTATTATGAAGGACAAAAAGTATTGCGTATGGGAAAACGGATTTACAAGCCCATGCTAACGGTAAAAAGAGGCAAGTTGGTTTATCGGGATATGTTATTTTAAGCGGGAATAATAAAGGGAGGCAAGAAAATGAACAAGAAAAGGTTGTTAAAAAAAGTTGGCATGATGTTTTTGGCTACTGTTTTGTTGGCTGGTTGTGGCGGTAAGGGCGAGAAGGCTCCTGCAGCTGGTGGCGCAAAAAAGGCAGCAGTTAAATGGCCTACAAAGAATGTTACAGTAATTCTGCCATATAATGCAGGTGGCGATACTGATACATATTGCAGATTGATGGCCAAAAAATTAGGCGAAAAATATAAACAAAACTTTGTTGTTGTTAACATGACCGGTGGTAGTGGTATCGTAGCTGCTAAAACAGTTATGGCTGCCAAGCCGGATGGATATAACATTTTGTTTAATCACACCGGTGCATCCTTGGTACAAGAGGCTACGGGGGTAGCAGATTTTTCTTATACTGATGGTTTTGCTAACGTAGCTACTATTGCTCAAGATAACAGCTATGTAGTTTGCGTAAAGAAAACTTCCGGTTGGAAAGACTTGAAGGAATTCGTTGCTTATTGCAAAGCAAATCCTGGCAAAGTAAGATTCTCTAACGTATATGGTAGTATCAACCATTACTTGGCAGCTCAAATGGAAGAAACCATGGGTATTAGCATGGATAAGCTTGATGTAGGTACTGGTGCTTCCGAGAGATTGGCTGCTTTCATGGGTAACCAAGTTGATGTATATGCAGCAAACTTCTTGAATGTTCGTGATTATGTTGAAAAAGGTGACTTCATTGTTTTAGGAGTTTGTTCTGCTAAACCGGTTCCGGGTATGGAAAAATTTAAGACTTTTACTGAGCAAGGTTATAAGATTGTTGTTTCTAAGAACTATGAAGTTAAATTACCTAAAGGAACTAACCAAGCTATTATTGATGAATTAGCAAACGAAATTAAAGTAATTACTGCAGATGCAGATTTTAAAGCAACTTTAGCTAAGTATTATGCACAACCGGAGTTTAGAGATGCAGCAACTATGGGCAAAGATGATAAAGCAGAAGTTGAAGCACTGAAAAAATATTTTGCTAAGAAATAACATGGTGAGGAGAGGAGTTTAGCATGACTGATAGAGTGAAAAATATTGTATGCGCAGTATCCTTCCTCGTTTTCGGTGTATTTGTATATTACCAAGCTTCTTTTATTAAACCGATAATGGGTCGTGATCTTGGTTCGGGCTTTATGCCCCAGGTAATTGCCGTTGCTATTATTGCTTTGGCTATTCTGGCTCTTGTTCTTGCCGTACAAAGCAAGGTCAAGGACAGTGCCAAGGAAGATAATGATATGAAAGGCGGCTTGCTTACTATTCTTTGCATTGCTGCTTATGTAATCTTGTATGATAATTTAGGCTTTTTGGTATCAACTTTCTTGTATTTATTCTTTCAGATTTTGATTTTAAGCAATGACAAAAATAGAAAAATTCCTCTGTTTGCGGTTATTGCTCTGGCAACATCTGTAATTGTGTATGCGACGTTTGTTTATGCCATTGGCATGCCTTTACCTGAAGGCATATTAAGTTTCTAAAAGGAGGGGTTATATTATGATAATGGATGCTGTTGTTGCTGTATTTAACCCTGTCTGCTTGGGACTTATCGTGGCAGGTGTTATCATTGGTATTATTTTTGGTTCTATTCCGGGACTTTCTGCTACCATGGCCGTGGTTTTGTTCTTGCCCATGTCTTTTGGTATGGAGCCGATTAATGGTATTTCTCTCTTGGTTGGCTTGTATATGGGTGGTATTTCCGGTGGTTTGATTTCGGCTATTTTACTAAAAATTCCCGGAACGCCATCTTCCATTGCTACTGTATTTGATGGTGGTCCTATGGCTGACCATGGCGAAGCTGGAAAAGCTTTAGGAGTTGGTATATTGTACTCTGGTATTGGTAGCTTAATTTCCATTTTCGCTTTGATTTTTATTTCCCCGGCGTTGGCAGCGATTACCTTAAAGTTTACGCCTGTAGAGTATTTTGCCATCGCCTTCTTCTCTTTAACTATCATTGCCAGCTTGTCCGGTAATTCTTTGGTAAAAGGTCTGCTTTCCGGTTTATTTGGCATTGCAATCTCTATGGTAGGGTTAGCGCCTATTGATGGCTTGACCAGATTTACCTTTGGAGAATTCCAATTAATGTCTGGTTTTGATATAGTCGTACTTTTGATTGGTGTATTTGCTGTAACAGATATCATTATGGCTGGTTTCGATAGGAAACATTTGGGTGATGCTTATAAAAAGACATCTTATAGCTTAAAAGGTTTTGGTATTACTTGGGAAGAATTTAAAGGCCAAATTGGTAATATGATTCGTTCTTCCTTGATTGGTATAGGCATTGGTATTTTGCCTGGTATTGGTGGTTCTACTGCTGGACTCTTGTCTTATACAGCTACCAAGAATGCTTCTAAATATCCTGAGAAGTTTGGTACAGGTATTATTGATGGCGTTATTGCCTCCGAGACTTCCAATAACGCCGTAATCGGCGGTTCTTTGATTCCTCTGATTACCATGGGTATCCCAGGCAATACTGTAACAGCTGTATTTTTGGGCGGTCTTACCATTCATGGCATTAACCCTGGCCCCTTGATTTTTGAGAAGAGTGGCGTTTACGTTTATGGCATTTTCATTGCGTTGATTGTTTCCACTATAGCTATGCTGGTGTTTGAAAGAGGAGCGCTGAGAATATTCGTTAAGCTGTTGGATATTCCTAAACATATTTTGCTTCCTGTTGTTATGGTTTGCTGTGTGGTTGGTGCTTATTCCAGCAACTCCAGAATATTCGATGTTTGGTCTGTTTTAGGTTTTGGTATCCTTGGTGTTTTGTTTAAGACTGCTAAGGTTCCTAGTACTCCTCTTATTATTGGTTTCATTTTAGGTAAGATGGCTGAAGAAAACTTAAGACGTGCTCTTCAAGCTAGTAATGGAGATATTTCCGTGTTCTTTACTAGACCGATTTCCTTGGTGTTTATTGCGGTAGCAGTTGTGTTCTTATTTATTACAATTAAGAATAACTACAAGAGACATAAAGCAGGACTAGCGGAAGAAGCAGAAGAAGAGGGTTAATAAAAATAAAAATCCCATCCAAGTCGTCTTGGATGGGATTTGTTTCTACATATTCCTTAAGATTACGGTATGATCGCTTGCTTGAATGAGGCTTAAGATATCTTCAAATTTTACGATGATGGTGGCGTCGTTGGACATGGGATGAATACCAATTTTTTGTCCTGCCATGCTTTGGTCAAAGACCATGACAATTTTTTTATCTACATCATTTAAGATGGCCAGAGGATTCACAGAACCACTTTTTACACCCATCATACTTTCCAGCTCTGCTTCAGAACCGAAGCTTAAGCGACGACTGGGAATGTTGTTCTTCAGTGTTTCTAGGTCGATGGCTTTGTGGCAGGGAAGTGTTACCAGATAGTATTCACGCTTCTTTTTATCACGCAAGAATAAATTCTTTGTGGAGCGATCATGGAAGGCATCGCCCATGGCATCTCCTTGCGCTACGGTGAAAATAGGAGCGTGTTCGTGGAGCTCGTAGGGTATATTGTGTGCTTTTAGTAGGTCAAAGGCACCTTGTTTGTCTAACATTTAAAAGCCTCCTATCAAGTAATTTGTTGCATTTCATTATACAATGAATGAGCAAAATTAGCCAAGTGGAGATGGTTTAGCTTGGGTAATTCTGTGCCAAAATTTACAGTGCATGACGATATAATAACAATTTTTGCAAATTACTTGCTTAGTAAGAAATAAATTAATGGTAGCTGCAGGTTGTAGGTTGCCTTGGACGCAAAAAGATATTAAAATTAAAGAACAGACTATTGAGTGTCGTATTAATGCGGAAGATTATCTTCATAACTTTATGTCCTGCCAGGGCAAGATCAAAGTTTACCTGCCACCTCAAGAAAAAGGCATTAGAATTGCGTGTGTAAAAACTACTATTCCTTTGCGCTTTAAGCTTTTGTCTAATCCAGATTTTGTAGCAGGTAAAGTTGGTACTACCTATCTAGAAAAACATTTAGACGAGATTTTACATTAAAAGGAGGGAATTTTACATGAATTATGCTGACATGAAACCAAAAGAAGTAAGGCAACTTATCCGTGAAGGTAAGATTGATTTTCAAACTAGCGGCATGTGCAATGGTTATGCTCAAGCCAATCTAGTTGTGCTTCCTAAAGAACTAGCTTTTGATTTTTTGCTATTTACCCAACGTAATCCGAAACCCTGTCCCGTACTAGATGTCACAGAAGTAGGCAATCCTGAACCAAAACTGGCAGCACCTGGTGCAGATTTACGTACTGATATTCCGAAATACAGAATTTATAAAAAAGGAAAATTTGTGGAAGAAGTGGATGATTTAAAATCATATTGGCGTGATGATTTAGTTGCTTTTCTTCTGGGCTGCAGCTTTTCCTTTGAAGGACCGCTTTTAGATGCAGGCTTGGAAGTTCGTCACATTACTGAAAAGCATAATGTTCCTATGTATATTACCAATATTCAGTGTGTGCCTGCCGGTGTATTTAATGGTCCAACTGTAGTTTCTATGCGCCCTATGACACCCAAGGCTGCTATCAGAGCGACTCAGGTTACCAGCAGAATGCCATCCGTCCATGGTGCACCTCTACATATTGGCGATCCTGCAGCTATTGGTATCAAGAATATCAATAAGCCTGAATTCGGAGAAGCTTCTACCATAAAACCTGGAGAAGTTCCTGTTTTCTGGGCTTGTGGTGTTACACCTCAGGCTGTCGCTATGAACGTAAAACCGGAGTTTATGATTACGCATGCTCCCGGTCATATGTTTATTACCGATTTGTTAAATGCAGATTTAAGTGTTTTATAAAAAGCTTAATACAAAGTATTAATAGGGGACGGTTTCATTTTAGTTGCATGGTGGGCTAAGATGGAAACATCCCTTATTAGTTTGTTCGCTAAATGTGAGAATTATCAGAAAATAAAACCCCAATATTCGTTTGTCAGCACCATATAAATAGGATATAATGTGTGCATTGAAAAAGGTTGTCCTTAAGAATTTGCAAGTGGAGGTTGAAACATATGAGTAGATTATCACTACCGGTTCCTAATAAAGCCCAACGTACAGTAGAACTTCTTTATAAATCAATGGAAGGCAGAATGCACGCCGGCCCCAGTGGTTCCTGCCCTGTAGATTTGAGCTTGTCCTTTGTTCAGATGTGTCAGGCACAGAGCTGTGGAAAATGTGTACCTTGTCGTATTGGTTTAGGCCAACTGGCAAGCATGTTGGATGATGTTTTAAATGGCGATGCAACGTTTGCTACATTAGATTTATTGGAGCAAACTGCCAGAAGTATTTATTTGTCTGCAGACTGCGTTATTGGCTATGGTGCTGCTAAGATGGTTTTGAGAAGCTTGGCGGATTTCCGTGCTGACTACGAGGAGCATATTACCAAACAAAAATGCTTGGCTAGTTTAGACGAGGCTATTCCTTGTATGGCGCATTGCCCTGCTCATGTTGATATTTCCGGGTACATTGCGTTGATTGCCGACAAGAAATACGATGCAGCAGTACAGCTTATTCGCAAGGATAATCCATTTCCTACAGCTTGTGCTTTTATTTGTAACCATGTGTGTGAGAAGGCTTGTCGTCGTACTATGGTAGATGAGCCTGTTAACATTAGAGGTTTAAAGAGATATGCAGTAGATAAAGGCGGTAAATTACCACCGCCCGTAGCTGCGCCTGCTACCGGGAAGAAAGTGGTTGTTGTAGGCGGTGGTCCCAGCGGACTGACAGCTGCTTATTACTTACAACTAATGGGTCATAGTGTTACCGTTTTGGAGAGACTACATGATTTAGGTGGAATGATGCGTTATGGCATACCTAGCTATAGATTGCCCAGAGAAAGACTGGACGACGATATTAAGCACATCCTCTCCACCGGTATTAAAGTAAAATACGGTATTTCCGTAGGCAAAGGTATTACTCTACAACAATTACGCAAGAAATATGATGCTATTTATCTTTCCATTGGTGCTCACACCTATAAGAAATTGAATATCAATGGTGAAACAGCTAAGGGTGTAATTCCTGCTGTAGATATGCTGAGAGACATTGGTGAGGGCAAGTTGCCTGACTTTAAAAACAAGAGAGTTGTTGTTATCGGCGGCGGTAACGTAGCCATGGATGCATCTAGATCTTCTTTGCGCTTAGGTGCCAAGGAAGTATATATCGTTTATCGTAGAACCAAAAAACAAATGACTGCCTTAGAAGATGAGATTGAAGGTGCTATTGCAGAAGGTTGCCAATTAATTGAGCTCTATGCTCCTGATCATATTAACACTAATAAGAAGGGTGCAGTTACAGCCTTGTGCTTAAGGCCGCAGATTATCGGTGCGCCTGATGCATCCGGTCGACCCAGGCCTAGTGATGCTCCGGAACCTATCTTTAAATTACCTTGCGACATTGTTGTTTCTGCTATTGGACAAGATATTGAATGGCAGCCTTTCTCTGAGGAAGGGATTCCTGTGGAGCATGGTACCATTAAGGCTTCACCGGACAGTTCCATTGAGAACTTCCCCAAGATTTTTGCCGGCGGCGATTGTGTTAATGGCCCCGGAACAGTTATTGAATCTATTGCGGCAGGTAAGGTTGCAGCTGCTAACATTGATACTTTCTTAGGCTATAATCACAAGCTGGACTTTGCGGTAACTCCTGCGGTTCCCAGGTTTATTGACAGATTGCCTTGTGGCAGATGCAATAACAGGGAGCGGTTGGCTAGTGACAGAAAGAACGATTTTGAGATGGTAGAAAACAATATGACGGATACTGAGGCACAACAAGAAGCTTTGCGTTGCTTGTGCTGTGATAAGTTCGGCCTTGGTGCACTGAAGGGAGGCGACGCCAAATGGTAAATATTACAATTGATGGCATTAAATACAAAGTAAAAGACGATAGTACTATTTTGGAAGCTGCCAGAGCTAATGGCGTAGATATTCCTTCCTTGTGTTATTTTAAGGACCTTAACGAAATTGGTGCCTGCCGTATTTGTGTAGTGCAAGTAAAGGGCATGAACCGGTTGATTTCTTCTTGCAACACCAAGGTTAAGGAGGGCATGGAAGTAATGACTCAGACAGAAGCAGTACAAACTGCCAGAAAGCTGAATGTTCAGCTGATTCTGTCCCAACACTCCTGCCATTGCCCTACTTGTCAACGTAATGGCAATTGCAAGCTACAGGATATTGTAGCTACCTTGGGTGTACAGACCACTCCTTATAAAGAAAACATTCGCCAGTCTTACTGGGATGTTTCTTATCCTTTGGTTCGCGATGAAAGCAAATGCATTAAATGTATGCGTTGCATTCAGGTATGCGAAAAGATTCAAGGCATGAAGGTTTGGGATTTGCGTAATACCGGCAGAAGAACCAGAGTGGGTGTTAGAGAAAACAAAACTATTAATGATGTAAATTGTGCTCTATGTGGTCAGTGCGTTACTCACTGTCCTGTAGGTGCCCTAAGCACCAGAAACGATATTGATAAGGTTTGGAAAGCTATTCAAGACCCGGAAACTATTACCGTAGTACAAGTAGCTCCTGCTGTGCGTACTGCTTGGGCTGAGCAATCTGGCCTAGCTCGTGAGAAGGCTACTCCCGGACATATGGCTGCAGCCTTAAGACGTATTGGTTTTGATTATGTGTTTGATACAGATTTCTCTGCTGATTTGACCATTATGGAAGAAGGCAGCGAGCTGCTGGAAAGATTAAGCAACAAGAAATTTGAAGGACCAATGTTTACTTCCTGCTGTCCCGGTTGGGTGCGTTTCATGAAGAGCGAGTTTCCTGATATGGTACACAAGCTTTCCACCTCCAAGTCTCCTCAACAAATGTTTGGCGCTGTAACCAAAGGTTATTTTGCGGATCGTTTGAAGGTAAAACCGGAGAAGATTTGCTGTATTTCCATTATGCCTTGCCTGGCAAAGAAATGGGAATGTGCCGTTGAAGCAGTGAATAGTGATGCAGGTATAAGAGATGTTGATGCTTCTTTGACAACTCGTGAATTTATCAGTCTCTTAAAGATGGCTAACGTGGATGTAACTGCTTTGCCTAAGGAAGATTTTGATTCTCCTATGGGCATTGGTACAGGCGCAGGCATCATCTTTGGAACTACCGGCGGTGTTATGGAGGCAGCTGTTCGTACTGCTTACTACATTGTCATGGGTAAGAACCCCAGCGTGGATAAGTTCTTCAAGCTTACCGAGAAGAATGTTTGGAAAGAAGCAGAGTTTGAATTAAAGGGTAAGAAGATTCGCATTGCTGTTGCCAGTGGTTTGGGTAATGCCAGAGCCTTGGTAGAAGCAATCAGAAGCGGTCAGGAGTATTATGATTTCGTAGAAATCATGGCTTGTCCCGGTGGTTGCAGCGGTGGTGGCGGACAGCCTATTAAAGATGGTATGGAATTGGCTGGTATTCGTGGCGAATACTTACGCAAGCTGGACAAGAATGCTAAGCTGCGTTTCTCCCATGAGAATCCGGAAATCCAAGCCCTCTACAAAGAATATATGGGGAAACCCCTTTCTAAGAAAGCTGAACATTATTTACATACTGAT
>Ga0268357_102009_pt1 | contig 10662 bp, 10 predicted proteins | sample BioMet10_FD_192466 | JGI IMG/M metagenome (GOLD analysis project Ga0268357, IMG submission 192466) | Sewage microbial communities from Oakland, California, United States - Biofuel 10 (Illumina Assembly) | ecosystem: Engineered > Wastewater > Sewage > Unclassified | place: USA: California... | reverse complement strand
AAGATTTGTATAAGCGACCATCACAAAATTAAAATTTTGGATGTCTGCTTAAATGAAACTCCCCAGCGTAGCTGGTGAGTACCCTTCTGTAAACCAAATCAAAGATTTGGACAGAAGGGCATCTGGTGGTAATGGCTTGAAGGTAACACCCGTTCCCATTCCGAACACGAAGGTTAAGCTTCAAAGCGCCAATGGTACTGCAGGGGTAGCCCTGTGGGAGAGTAGGTCGCTGCCAGGTAAGTAACAAAAAACACTGAGTTTAAAGCTCAGTGTTTTTTTATTTATCACACATTATAATGGTATAGTTTTATAAAATAATAAGGAATAAAGGAATAGGAGTTGAATCATAGAATAATATAAATATTATAGGGGGTGGTAGTGTGAAAAAAAGGAAATTGGTGGTTTTAGGAGTAATAGTTTCTGCAGCAATAATTGTTTGTTTCATACTGGCTCACTTTGCAAGAAGTGGAGAGGTACTGGATGACAATCGTACAGCTTGGCTCAAGAGTACCCTGATAGCACATAAGGGAATACATAACGATAGCCAGGGAATTGCAGAAAACTCTATTTCAGCATTTTCAAATGCTATGGAGCAAGGTTACATTATCGAATTAGATGTATCACTTACTAAAGACAATCAATTAGTGGTATTCCACGATAAAAAGCTTAAGAGATTATTTGGAATTGAAGCAAATCTGAAAGATACGACCTTTCAGGAACTTTCAAAACTTAAATTCCGAAATTCAAACGAAACAGTGCCCCTATTCAGTAAGGTACTTACCCTTGTGAATGGAAAAGTACCTCTTGTTATCGAGATTAAAAATGAAGGAAAAGTTGGAGAAATGGAAAGAATGATATATGATGAGCTGAAAGACTATAAAGGAGTGTATTCAATTCAATCCTTTAATCCATATACACTTAAGTGGTTTAGAAAAAATGCTCCTGGGGTATTGCGAGGTCAGATTTCAGGCAGTTTTGTTGTCAGTGATTATGATGTTGAGTACGCAGGGACAATGCGGCTGCCTTGGTACGAAAAGTTTCTGCTCTCTAATCTGTTGTTAGATTTCGAAAGCAAACCTAATTTTATTAATTATGAAATTAAAAATACTGATATTAATACTATAAAAAATTTAAAAAAAATAGGCGTTCCCATCTTGGGCTGGACTATTGATAATAAAGCAGAGTATGAAAGAGTTAAAAATTATTTTGATAATTTTATAGTTAATACAGTGGATATCAAATAAAAAGGAGGTTACCTATGAAGAAAATTTTAGTTATTGAAGATGAAAAAAAGGTATCTGAAGTTATAAATGCTTATCTTGAAAAAGAGGGCTATAAGGTCTACTGTACAACAAGTGGACTTGAAGGTATAGAGCTATTTAACAAGATAGATAATATCAAACTAGTAATCCTAGATTTAATGCTTCCTGATATTGATGGAGAGGAAGTATGTAAGGTGCTTAGGAAAATCTCTGATGTTTATATATTTATGCTTACTGCAAAAGTAACTTTAACTGATAAGATTGAAGGGTTGAATGCTGGCGCTGATGAGTATTTAACAAAGCCATGCAGTCCAAGAGAACTTACCGCTAGAGTTAATGCGTTATTTAGACGATTTGATTCAATTGAAAGCAATGAAATTAAATCAAATGATGGGCAGCTAATCATTGATCCTGATAAAAGGTTGGTAAAATTAAGAGGCAAAGAGATAATAATGACACCAAATGAATTTGATATTTTATTTACTATTGCAAAACACAAAGGCAAAGTATTGAACCGTGAACAACTGATTGAACATGTGTTAGGCATCGGATTTGATGGATCAGACAGAACAATAGATGTGCATATTAAGAATATACGTAAAAAAATTGAAGAAGATACGAGGGAGCCAAAGTATATAATTACTGTAACTAAAGTAGGTTATAAATTTGGCGGTGAAAGTCAATGTACAGTATAAGAAGAAGATTAACTATTATTATAATGGTTTGCACTGTAATTGCAGTTCTATTATCAACTTTGTTTGTAAATTTGGCGGTGGACAATACCTTTAATAAATATATAGCTGATAATCAGGAAAAGAGAAATGAACGTATTGTAGATTATTTTACACAAATATATATTAGAGATAAAAAATGGACGCAAGATTCAGGCAAGGAAATGCAGCACGAAGGATATATGAGTAGTTATTGCTTAACATTATTGGATTCCAATAAGAAACAAGTCTGGGGCATGGATGCAAAGGAAATTGAGAAAATGAACACCTCTCATCTGAATACTTTAAATAGCAGTGGTGAATATATCACAAATACATTTGAGATAAAGGTTGAAAATAAAATTGTAGGGTATATTTTAGTAGGCCAATATCAACCAATATTACTATCTGAAGAGGATGTAAATTTTAAAAACTCTATAAATAGAAATATAATTGTGAGTGTTTTAATTACAATTGTAATTTGTGTATTAGTCAGTGTGTTGTTTTCAAAACAGTTTTCTAAGCCAATCAAAGCAGTTTCCGATACATCTGTCGATTTATCTAGGGGTAATTATGAGTCTAAGCTGGATATAAAAAGTAATGTACTTGAGATAAATAATTTGATAAGCAGCATTAATATTTTAGGAGAGCGTTTAAAATACCAAGATGAACTAAGGAAAAGATTAGTCTCTGATATTTCTCATGAATTACGAACACCTTTAAATGTGCTTCAGAATAATCTAGAGGCAATTATAGATGGCATTTTTCCTGCCACAACTGATAGATTGAATAATTTAAATGATGAGGTTATTAGATTTGGAAAGCTTTTAAATAATTTAGACAGTCTAAAGGAGTTTGAAGAACAAAAGGTAGTACTTAACCTTGAGGATATCCGTCTAGACGAACTAGTATCTAATGTTTGTCAGGATTTTTTGATTCATTCAAAAAATAACAATATTGAGCTGATACTTAGTTATGAGAAGGAAGATGAATATTCAATTTCAGGAGATAGAGATAGACTAAAGCAGGTATTTATTAACATTTTATCAAATGCTTTTAAATTTTCAAAAAAATATGGTAAGATATGGGTTAAATTAAGCTGCGATAAACAACACATATTTGTTATGATAAAAGATACTGGAAAAGGAATTAAAAAGGATGATCTGCCTTTTATATTCGAAAGGTTATATAGAGGAGACAAAAGTCGAAATGAAATAGAAGGTAGTGGGATAGGTCTTACTATCGCAAAGCAAATACTTACGCTTCACTCTGCAACAATAAATGTGGAAAGTGATGAGGGAGTAGGAACCTGTGTTACCATTTGTTTTAATAGATAATAGCAGTATATTAGTGTAAAGCTATTGTAAACTAACTCATAATACCCATTAAAGATTAATATATTATATAGGTAAATGAATGTTAGTAGGAGTAGTGTATGAATAATTTTAATGTGGTAGGTGAAAGTATACAAAGGAAAGAGGCTCTAAATAAAGTAACAGGAACAGCAAGATATACTGATGACTATAACAAACCTGGGTTATTACATGCACGAATGCTAATAAGCCCTTATGCTCATGCAAAAATAAAATCTATTGATTACTCGAAAGCACAAAAGTCACCAGGGGTTAGAGGAATTCTAACAGGTAAGAACTTTCCTGAGCTTACAGGAGATCCGATTGCAGATAGACCTCCTATTGCTATAGACAAAGTGAGATACTATGGTGAACCAGTGGCAGTGGTGGTTGCTGATAGTGAAGCTGAAGCTAAAAAAGCTGTTTTCTTAATAAAAGTTGAATATGAGATTTTACCTATGGTAAATTCACCTAGGGAGGCTATAAAAAAGAATGCACCCTTAGTTCATGAGAAAAATGGAGAATATAAGGTCTCAGGAGGGGTTTATCCTGAAGCTGAAACAAACATTGCCAATAGAACTAAAATTAGAAAAGGGAACATGGAAAAAGGATGGAGAGAGAGTGAAGTGATGGTGGAAGCAAGCTTCTCTTTTCCGCCTTCGGATCATGCAGCCATGGAAACAAGATCCTCAAGAGCAGAGATATTGCCAAATGGATATGTTATCATATATTCTTCTTCCCAGTCTCCTTTTGTTATTAAAAATCTTATAAGCGACTTTTTTCATATTGATCCTGGGAAGGTTATAATAAATGTTCCTTTAGTAGGCGGAGCTTATGGAGGTAAAACCCCTGTACAGCTGGAGTTTATTGCTTATCTTTGTTCAAGGGCCGTTGGAGGAAGAGAAGTAAAGATTACGAATACCAGGAAAGAAGATTTAATAACATCACCGGTTCACATTGGGTTGGAGGCAAAAGTTAAGCTAGGATCTACTAAAAGCGGGAGACTTACTGTGTCAGAAACAACCTATTTATTTGATGGGGGAGCATATGCAGATAGAGCAGTTATAATAAGCAGAGCAGCTGGTGTTGATTGTACAGGTCCTTATAATATTGAAAATGTGTGGTGCGATTCACTATGTGTATATACAAATCATCCTTATGCTACGGCATTCAGAGGTTTTGGTCACCCTGAACTTACTTTTGCAATAGAAAGAGCAATGGATATTTTGGCTGAGAAGCTTGGCATGGATCCGTTAGAGTTAAGAGTAAGAAATATAATCTTACCAGGGAATACTAGTCCTACTCAAACTATATTAACTAAAAACAATATCGGAAATCTTCCTAAGTGTATACAAAGGCTTGCTGAATTAATTCATTGGGGGGAAGGTGAGATCATTGAAGGAGAAGATGGAAAAGTTAGAGCTAAGGGCATAAGCTGTTTTTGGAAGAATTCCAGCACACCTCAAAATGCTGAGGGAGGTGCTGTAATTACCTTTAATGCAGACGGAAGTGTTAATCTTATTTGTGGAGCAGTGGAAATAGGACAGGGAATAAAAACAGCCCTTGCTCAGATACTAGCAGAAAAAATGAATATGGAGGTGGAAAAGGTTCATGTAGTGCTGGAAGTTAATACTCAGACATCTCCTGATCATTGGAAGACAGCTGCAAGTAAAAGTATTTTTTTAGTGGGAAATGCAGTACTAAGAGCTGCAGAGGATGCCCTTCAAAAACTGTATAAAACAGCATCTATTGTATTAAGATGTTATCCTGATGAATTGAGTATTGGTAATGGAAGAATATTTTTGAAAGGTAATCCAAAAGAAGGGGTAGAAATAAAGGATATTGCATTAGGTTACACTTATCCAAATGGAAATTCTATAGAGGGTCAGGTTATAGGGCAAGGAAGCTTCATTATTGAACATTTGACTAATTTAGACAGGGAAACAGGCAAAGGAAATCCAGGACCAGAATGGACCGTGGGTGCAGAAGCGGTAGAAGTGGAGTTTGATAAAAGAGACTATAGCTATAAAATAATTAAAGCTGCCTGTGTTATAGATGCAGGTAAGGTTATTAATCCTAAGATGGCGAAGGGGCAGATTGCTGGCGGCATGATTCTAGGTTTGAGCTTTGCAAGCAGAGAAGCATTTTTGTTTACTGATAAAGGAATTATCCAAAATACTGAATTAAGGACCTATAGAACTATGAGATATGGAGAAAACCCCGAGTACTTAGTAGACTTTATTGAAACTCCAGAAACAGATGCTCCTTATGGTGCACGAGGCGTTGGAGAATATGCTACCGTGGGCATGGCTGGAGCACTAGGAAACAGTTTATCTAGAGCGGCACAAGTACCACTTAATCAATTACCCTTAATTCCTGAACTTATATGGAAAGTAAACAGGGGGAGCGAAAAATGATTGCTTTTGATTTTGAATACTACAAGCCGAATTCTTTAAGTGAAGCAGTAAATATATATAAGAAGCTTAGCTTAATAAATAAGCAGCCGCTATACTATTCAGGTGGCACAGAAATAATTACTATGGCAAGAGATAATGGAATAATTACTGGGGCTGTAATAGATATAAAGGGAATTCCCGAGTGCAATGTGTTTGAGCTTAATAATAACAAATTAGTAATAGGAGCTTCCGTGACCTTGACTCAAGTGAGTGAAAGTAAATTATTCCCATTGATAAGTGAGACATCAAGGTTCCCTGCAGATCATACTGCACGTAACAAAATAAGTGTAATTGGAAACATATGCGGAAATATTATATATAAGGAAGCAGTTTTGGGGTACCTGGTTGCAGAAAGCGGTGTGATTATTTATGGTGAAAAGGGGAAAAGGGTTCTTCCAATTAATCAAGCTTTTAATAAAAAGCTTCAACTAGAAAAAGGAGAATTTCTTGCTCAACTTATTGTTGATATGAGCTATTCACAATTACCTTATGTATGTGTCAAGAAGACTAAACAAGGAAAAGGTGGTTATCCATTAATAAGTATGGCGGCACTTAAAAAAAATAATTATATACAAATGGCCTTTAGCGGAGTCTGCGGCTTTCCATTTAGGTCTAAAAGTATGGAAACAGATATGAATAATAAAAGTATTCCAAGGGAGAAAAGAATACAACAGGCAATTAGTCATCTGCCTGCCCCTATATTAGGAGATATTCAAGGTTCGGCGGAATATAGGAAGTTTGTATTAAGCAATATCCTGAAGGATATTTTAGTAATATTGGATGGAGAGGGAAGATGATTTCATATATGGAAACTGCAAAATTAGAACTTGACATTAATGGCGAAAGGAGAAATTTAATTGTAAGGCCAGCAGACACGCTGCTTAGAGTTCTTAGAGAACAATTAGGCTTGATGGGTGCTAAAGCGAGTTGTGAAAATGGAGATTGCGGTGCTTGCACTGTACTCATAGATGGGATGCCTTTTAAGTCATGTATTATTTTAGCAGTTGAGGTTGTTAACCATAAAATAGTAACCATTGAGGGACTGAAGGAAACTCCAATTCAAAAAGCTTTTGTAGAAAAAAGAGGTTTTCAATGTGGGTATTGTACTTCAGGCTTTATTATGAATTGCCATAGTCTAGTAACTAATCACCCTGATGCGGACGATAAAACTATTGAGGAGTGGCTTCAATCTAATATTTGCAGATGTACTAGTTATGAAGAGATTGAAGAGGCTGTAAAATCAGTTTTACAAAAAAAGGATTTGAATAATTATAAGTAAATGACTACTGTACTTGTCAGTCCTGAACTTTGTCCTGTATAATAGTAATGGAATTAGTACTTCTTGTATTAATTCCATTACTATTATAGCTTAGAGTTTTATATATTTTAAAGAATACAAGGAGGGGATACAATGAAAAACATAAAAAACATAAAAAACATAAAAAACATATTAATTGTTGGATTAGGTGCAATAGGAGGGGTCTATGCCAGTAAGTTATATGACATGGATCCTGAGAGCATTAAAGTTATAGCTGGGGGAGAAAGAGCAGAGAGATACAAAAAAAATGGATTTTTAATTAACGAGAAGCATTATGGATTTACTTATATAGCTCCAGAAGAAAATTGTCAACCAGCAGATTTGATTATCGTATCTGTAAAAGCTCATCAGTTATATGATGCTATTAGGGATATGAAAAATCACGTAGGGGATAATACAATTATTCTTTCACTTTTGAATGGTATAACTAGTGAGGAGATTATAGGAAAAGGGTTTGGAATGGACAAAGTTCTTTATGGTATGTGTGTCTCCATAGATGCGAATAGGAATGACAATAAGATTAGTTTTACAAACCATGGAAATATAAACTTTGGTGAAAAGGTAAACAAAGAGTATTCACCAAAAGTTCGAGCCGTGAAGGAACTTTTTGATAGGGCTGGCATTGACTATACTATTCCAGAGGATATGATGCGTGCATTGTGGTGGAAATTCATGATAAATACTGGGGTAAATCAATGCTCAGCAGTACTTAGAGCACGTTATAATGTCTTTCAGACTATAGTTGAGGCGAAAGAATTCATGGAGTCCACTATGTGGGAGGTAGTTAGGTTATCTCAAAAGATTGGAATAAATTTAAATGAAGAGGATATTGCTAAATGGTATAAAATTTTATATTCTCTCAATCCTAATAGTAGAACATCAATGCTTGAAGACATTGAATGCGGCAGAAAAACGGAAGTTGAAATATTTGCTGGGACAGTTTGTGAACTTGGAGAGAAATATGGAGTGGATACGCCAGTAAATAATATGCTTTTAAATATGATAAAGGTAATTGAAAAAATGTATTAATAAAAGGACAGGGGCTGATTCAAAACTAAGTAATTAGTATTGAATCAGCCCTTTTTATATTATCTATTGTGAAATAATGTATTGATAGAATTCTGATCTTCTGAATAACATTCCATGGCTTATGCTAATGCTATATCAAATGCGAGAATTACTCTAATCTAGTCACTAACTTTTACAAAATAATAAATAATAATCTTATCATGTAACATTCAGCATTATTTTATCGTATTTATTATTGTAAATACCTAGCTAGGATAAAGGAGTTCAACTTATGATGGAGGATGAAAAATATATTAATATAAAGATAGAGGATGCTATGTCAATAGAGAAGCTATGTGAGTCCACTTGGGAGCAGCTATATCGTTTCGTGTATTTTAAAGTTCAAAATAGGGAAGAAGCAGAGGACATTACCCAAGAAACTTATATTAAAGCTATTACATATATTAGACGAAATAATGTTAAAATAGATAAATTTATAAGCTTCTTAAAAACTGTTTCACTAAATGTCATAAGAGATAAATGTCGGAAAGGTAAACGCCAAGGACTGGTTATTAATTTTGATGAAATAAGCTCTGTAGAATATATAGTAGAAGATTCCACAGAAGATGGATAAGACTGAAAGCAATGTTCGAGTTTTACAGTATAGAGCACTTCAGAATTTAACTAAGATATTAAAAAATGAGGATTAATTAATGGAGGAATATATGATGGATAGTAAGGAAAAAAAATATCTAACTATATAGACAGTTTAAATATGGAGAGAAAACCTACTGAACATGGCAATGCTATAGAGTCACATGAAATGGAGGAACTTTTTAATACAATAAGAAAAGTGCGCAGTTTAAAAGAGCCAAACATTCCAGAAAATAATTACTATAATAACTTGGCTTCTAATGTAAATAAAAAGCTGATAAAGGAAAAGGCTTTAAAAAAACCAAGAAAAAAATGGCTATATGGGGTATCAACAGTTGCAGCATCCATTGCATTAATCTTTACATTAAACACTGTAGGACCTTTTAAGAAAACAAATATGGTCTATGCTATGGAGCAGGCTTATAAAGGAGTAAAAGCCTATCATGGAATTCTCGAGGTTGTAGAAACCAATGCAGCAGGAGAATCTGTCACACAATCTAAGGTAGAAGTATGGGCAGATAAGGAAGGTCATTATTATGTTAAAGGATTAGAAGGAGCGCAAAAGGATTTGACTACGGTAAATGATGGGCAGAAGAAGTGGCAAGTTCAACCACAGGAAAAGGAAGTTGATGTGTTCGCAGCTTATCCTGACCAATATAGCTTTACATTTGAACTTGGAAAGGAAATTGAAGAAGTAAAGAGTGCTGTTAAAACTAAAGTAATAGGAGACGATATCGTTGCAGGAAGATCTGCTACTATTATGGAGATAACTCCTCAAGGTGGAAGTACCTATAAAATATGGATAGATAAAGAGACTAAAATGCCATTGCAAAAACAAACTGTCATGGAGTATTCACTTCAATACATGGTACAATATTCAAATATTGATTTTATACAATCTGTACCTAAAGAACTTTTAACATATAATGTACCTAAAGGATTTAAGGAAGTAAACGCAAACACAGATCAAATTGTAACCACTTTAGATGAAGCAAAGGCCATAGCTGGATTTACACCTAAAGTAATTGAAAATACACCAGCATCATTTAATGAAAGCAGTATGGCAATTGTGAATAGCACCAAGGCTGTTAAAATAAGCTATACTTCTAAGGATAGCAAAAAGAAAGTTTCAATCTTGCAGAAAAAGGCTGATAGTATTTTTAAACCAGCTCCTATGGCTGTTCTTGGTAAAATAAATAATTGTACTGCCGAAATTCAGTCTCCTATACAGGATGAATCAGGTGTTATTAATGGTGGGGGGGCTTATGCAGGTATAACAGGGATAAGTTCAATAAGATGGCGGCAGGATGGTTTTGAGTATGCAGTTGTTGGAGATACTTCATTTGAAGATCTGATATTGTTTGTTAAGGGTCTAACTAATGGAGAAGTTGAATTATCCTTAGTAAATCAACAGGCTGTAGATAAAGCAAAAGTAGAGGTGCCTGTTGACTTACAAGCAGAAGAAGGAGATCAAAAGAATGCTGATGCAGGGCATTCACCATGGAAGCTTGATCCAGTCTTTGTTTCTCAGGTTTTTGTAAGTTTAAAGATTTCTCCTGGAGGAATCCAAGGAGATTATCCAATAAAGTATGAGGAACTTAAGATTGTAAAAAATACTGGAAAAGAGGCAGTGGTAGAGGTAAGTGGAAACAAGACACTTGTAAGCAGGGTGTATCTAAAGAAACTTATAAGACAAGATAATACAGGTATTTGGACAGTAGTAGGCTATGACCCAGTGAGCAATAAATAATTAAAATATTAATATAAATATAAATGGGGCTGTCGCACTAGCATAAAAAAATATGCTAGCGCGGCAGCGTTTTTTGTGTGTTATATAGAAAATTTAATGATATTTTAGCCCCCAATAAGCTAGATAATTAAAAAAATTCGTACTTTAATAAG
>Ga0268357_102006_pt1 | contig 10679 bp, 7 predicted proteins | sample BioMet10_FD_192466 | JGI IMG/M metagenome (GOLD analysis project Ga0268357, IMG submission 192466) | Sewage microbial communities from Oakland, California, United States - Biofuel 10 (Illumina Assembly) | ecosystem: Engineered > Wastewater > Sewage > Unclassified | place: USA: California... | reverse complement strand
TTCTGTTTGTTCGTCAATCTTTATCGGAGCGATTGTCTGATCCCAGTTAATGGATTGAGAAATCTTCTCCACTTTTACCAGTCCCTCCCCATTTTTAGATGACACTACATCACTACCGGCGGTAGAACTAACCACTACATCAGATAAGGAAACCTGATAATCACCGGGAGTGGCGGAACTAGTGGTTGTTGCGGGAACGGTTACGATGGAACCCTCAGTACCGTTAAAAGGAGTACTGTTCATCGAAAAGATAATGAATCGCAAGGTATTCGCATCCACGCGCGTAACATTGAGCGTGTGGTTGCTGCACCGGCCGGATAGCTTTGCCTGAGTTCCATCTAAAGTGAGATTCGCCGACGGATAATGCAAAAGAAATTGCAGGGCCGTGACAGGAGAGTAGTTCTTCAGCGAAACGGATAGCTGCGCACTGGTGCCCAAGACTGTTTTTACGGTATCAATGCTCAGGTAGTTGGGCTCAAAACGGCTGGCGGAAAGATTTACTTCTTTTACAGGTTGCTGCGGATCGTTGCTGTACAGCTTCATTACGCCGGTATAAGCGCCTGCTTTTCCATTAGAGAACCTTACTTTCAGATCGGCATTCTGCCACGATTCAATGGTTAGAGGCAATGAGGTGACGAGTGAAAAATCGGGATTTGAAAAACGAGCCTCTTTGATAACAAGATTAGCATTACCGTAATTGCTTACGTTGAAAGAAGCATCAGCCGACTGGTTTACCGGACTGTCAGCAAAAGGAACAGAATTGGTGGAGATATTAATAGATGGGCAACGCATCTCCAGTGAAGAGCTGAACACATCCGAAAGTTTGTTCTCACCCTTCGGGTTACTCAGGATAGCACCCTGCGGAGAGAACGTGCAATATCCGTTACCCGCCAGTAACAGCCGGAATGTAAGCACCTCACCGTCATTACCCGTTATGGGAGTATTATTCATAGAGAAAAGAACCAGTTTCAGCAAGTTATTGGCATACGAAGCAGTAACTGAATGCCCGGATGCACGTGAAGATACCGCTGCCGACCCCTCAACATAACTGACAGTGGCAGGCAAGGGGATAGATAACTGCATACCACAGATATCAGCCATATTTTTCACTTTTACCCCAATAGTCACCTCTTCCCCCGCAGTTCCCGATCCATTCGTCATACTCAGTTCATTCACGGAATACGAGAGGGCCGAAAAACTCACTTTCTTGGTCGCAACAGCAGGAGCATTGGTCTGCATAGAGAGTGTAGATGTAAGCGCTCCTTCATCTGCAGAAACAAAATTCGTATTGAGCGTAGATGTACTGCCAGCCGGAATACTCATGGGCAGGGAATTCGTCACGCTAAACCAGGATTTGTCAAAAGCAGCCTGACTGATTATAAGCTCCTCATTTCCCGTATTAGAGAGTGTAAGTTCACGAGGTTGTGCCTGCCTGAGCGGAACCCGTCCCAAGTCAACCGCATTTTCCTGCACCACCAGATAGGGAGCCTTCAGTGTAACAGCACCGGCTACAGCAAAAGAAGCAACTTCCTTTCCGGCCACATCCGAAAGCACTACCTCAGATGGCTGTAATACATAATCACCAGGATTAGTTGATGCTTTCAACGAAAACGTAGCAACATCACCACTATTACCTCCTATTACAGCATTATTGAGTGAGTATCCATAAATCTTCAAAACATTATTAGTAACTGAAGCAGTAATGGAATGCCCAGCCGTTCGCGTTGTTGTAGCAATGGATTGATCCACATAAGTGAATTGTTTATCCAACGGAATCATTAACTGAAAAGCAGAAACCGCATCAGAATTATTTAAAGAAACAGAAATAGTAGTAATACTATTTGCCTGAACCTCTTTTTTAGATACAGTAATTATATTATCAGCAAAAACACTATTTATAGTTATTATAAAAAAACAAGAAAGCAAACAAAATCTACCTAAAAATCTACTAATCATATAATTACAACTTTTTATCATCCAACTAAAAGGTTTACAAAGAAAAACACCGATAAAGATACATATTTATAAATCAGGAAACACAAAAAGAACAAATATTTTTATTCATTATTTTAAACACAAGAATTTATTAAGGAGAAATTAAAAAACAATATAACTCACACACCAGCAAAGGCTCAGCCAAGCGAAAAGAAGAATCGTCACAAAGTGACAAGCCGAGCGAAGCAAAGGCAGCGATGGCGAAGCCAAGCCCAACAGCCGAGCGAAGCAAAGGCTAACTATTCCACAATCCCACCCGAGCGATGGCAAAGCCGAGCCCATCACAAGAGCCGAGCGAAGCAACGGCTACACGCTCCACAACCCCACCGAGCAATGGCGAAGCCGAGCGAAAAGAAGGACCGGCCTCATTTTTTTTGCGTGAAGAAATTGGGAGGATTGTAGCGAAAAGAAGGGGCTGCTGTTTGAGCGAAGCGAGTTTCAGCCCCTTCCGCTACAAGCCTCACGATTTTAGCAAAAAAAATGCAGCCTTGACTTTTTGTTTCTTTTGGGTCAAGCCAAAAGAAAAAGTATTTTGATCAATATATTGAAAGATAATTCTTATATTTGTATCAATAAGATGCATAAATTATGGAAAAGCGGGTAATCAAAAGTCTGATTCTTGAGAAGCAGAATGAAATTCTGAATATCGAGCTGGTAGAAAGACCACTTGAGCTGGAGGAAACAGCCAACTATGTCTTTGTGGGACTTCGTCGTGCAGGTAAATCCTATTTGTTATATCAGCATATACAAACGCTGATTAAAACCAAACAAGCATCCATTGAAGACATCCTGTATATCAACTTTGAGGACGAGCGAATTTCGTCGGTCAAAGTAGAAGAGCTCAACCTGTTTATTGAGAGCTATAATGAAATGTTCGATGGTAAACCCATTATCTTTCTGGATGAGATTCAGAATGTAGATGGCTGGGAAAAGTTTGCCCGCCGTCTGGCCGATTCAAAATACAGAGTATTCATTACCGGCAGTAATGCAAAGATGCTCAGCAAAGAGATGCATACCACCCTTGGCGGCCGATTCATAGCAAAGGAAGTGTTCCCCTTTTCATTCAGTGAATACCTCACCTTTAATCAAATCACTTTAGATCGTAACTGGGAGTATGGCAACATTTGTCTGCAAGTAGTGAAATCCTTCCATGACTATTTCTATTATGGCGGTTTTGCGGAATTATTTCCTTTGAAAGATAAACGAAGCTGGCTAAACTCACTTTATCAGAAGATTCTTCTTGGCGACGTTATTTCACGAAATGATATCAGAAACGAGAATGCCATCAGAGTTCTTGTCAAGAAGCTGGCAGAAAGTGTTATGCAACCCTCATCACTGGCCAGAATAAAAAACATCATTGACTCAACCGGAACAACCATTTCACGCAATACCCTGGTAGATTATCTTCAGCTTCTGGAAGATGCCTACTTAGTGTTTGGCATATCCAATTACTCTGATAAACTGAGTGATAAGGAAACATTCAAAAAGAGATATTTCTTTGATAACGGATTGCTAAATAACTTTCTGTTTGATCCCGAGACCAAACTGCTTGAAAACATAGTAGCCATCACACTAAAAAAGCATTATGGTGATGAGCTGTTTTTCTACAACAAAAACATAGAAGTAGACTTTTTTATACCAACCGAAAGAAGAGCCATCCAGGTATGTTACAGTATTGCAGACGATGCCACAAGACAAAGAGAGATAAAAGCCCTGATTAAACTTTCAGAAGTATACTCTACAAAGAAATTGGAGATAGTAACCTGGGATGAAGAATCGACCATTCAGGAAAATGATAAAACAATAGAAATTATCCCGGTCTGGAAATGGCTTTTGAAACTTCCTTTTCTTTTCCCTTGATGCAAAAGAAAAGGCCAGTTGCAATCAAGCAAAAAGAACACATTCTAAGTTAGACTAAACTCCTTTATCCGTTATTCCTTTTCAATGGGGCGGGTTTATTTTTAATAAAATATCAGTCATCAGTTGCGCATTCAAGGTTTTATCCAGCACCTCATATTTAGAGCACTGGCTCTTGTACTCGCCATGTAGGTAAGCACTGATCCTGTAAATGTAGCAAACGCTACACGCTGTTATTTCACAACATATTAAACATGTAATAGTTAAAAATTAGACCATAACACTTTGAGACATAATTAAATGGCATTTTTTATGTTTAAGTTACAAATAAATTATATATAAATATTTGGGTTATACAACATTGCCAGTTCGGCTTTTCCATAGGATTTCACTCTGAATTCGGTTTTATTTTCCTTCATAAAGGGTATTTTTAACTTTTTATGTTGCCGTAAAGTGATTTAACAGGTTGTTATACTGGTAATTCTATAGTATCTTTGCAGAATAAACTAACAGTTAAACAACAAGATAAACTAATGATTAAACAGCAGAATAAACTAATAGTTGAACAACAAGATAAACTAAAGGGTGTACATCATGTTCTTAATGACCTTAAAAGCAATGGTGGGCTTTAAAAATATAACAAAAATATGGCAGCAATTCAGGAAAAACTAGCGGAATCGTTGAAGGTATTACAAAATTTGCAGAACGAGAGTGGTTTTGCAATCGTAAAGTCTTCAGAAATCTCAAGAACTCACATGAAGAGATTGGTTTCCAATGGCTTTCTTCAAGAGGTGATGAAAGGATGGTATATTTCTGCCCGTCCAGACAGTGCTCCCGGTGACACAACGAATTGGTACACTTCGTACTGGTATTTCATTACTGAGTATTGCAATTCACGTTTTGGCAAAGATTGGTGTTTAACACCGGATCATTCTTTATCCATATATAGTGGCAATTGGGTTGTTCCAGCTCAGGTTATTATCCGCTCACCCCAAGGAGCGAATAATGTAGTAAAACTTATGCATAAGACGTCACTACTGGATATTAAAGTATCTTTAGCCAATTCAATTTATACAGAACCACGATTTGGCTTAAATCTTTATTCTTTGCCGGAGGCGTTAATAGAATGCAGCCCTGATTTTTTCAAGTTAGATAGCATTACTGCACGTACTTGCTTGTTGTTAATTCCAGATGCCTCATATTTATTGAATATTCTGTTAGAGAAAGGACAAAGCACAAAGGCAGGACGACTTGCCGGAGCTTTCCGCAATATAGGACATACGGTAGCGGCCGATGAAATTATTGACACAATGAAAAGTCTTGGATACGATATTCGTGAAGAAGATCCATTTAAAGATAAAACAACCATCTCCTATTCTCGTATAACATCACCTTATGTTGCCCGATTAAAACTTATGTGGAGTAATATGCGTGAAGCTGTGATAGCTAATTTCCTTGAGACAAATAATGTATATACTGATATTAATGCTTGCATGAAGAATATTGAGGCTCAATACAAATTGGATGCATACCACTCACTTTCAATTGAAGGCTATCGGGTAACGGACTACCTTATCGAAAAAGTAAAAAGTGGAAATTGGCAACCGGATGCCAATTCCAATGATGCGGAACAGAAAAATGCAATGGCCGCCCGTGGTTACTATCAGGCTTTTGAATCGGTAAAAGGTAGTATAAAACGCATATTGGAAGGTGAAAATCCAGGAGAGGTCATAGATAACGATCATAGGACATGGTATCGAGAACTTTTTGCTCCAAGTGTTACTGCCGGAATCTTAAAGCCGACCGATTTAGCTGGATATCGTACTGGGCAAGTTTATATTCGTGGTTCACTGCATACACCTCTAAACCCTGAAGCAGTACGAGATGCAATGCCTGTCCTTTTCGAATTGCTTAAAAAGGAACAGGATGCACGTATCCGTGCAGTATTAGGTCATTTTATATTTGTATATATTCACCCTTACATGGATGGCAATGGCAGGATGGGACGTTTTTTGATGAATGCCATGTTAATATCCGGCGGATACAATTGGACTATAGTCCCTGTTGAAAGACGCCAAGAATACATGAAAGCCATAGAAAAAGGAAGTATTGATGGGGATATTACTGACTTCACATTATTTATTGCCTCATTATTAAAGTGATATGATAAGCCGAGCCCCCTACAGCCAAGCGAAGCAACAGCTACACAAGCGATGGCGAAGCCGAGCCAAAAAAGAACCGTCACGAAGTGACAAGCCGAGCGAAGCAACGGCTACCCATTCCACAACCCCACCCGAGCGATGGCGCAGCCGAGCGACCAGAGAACCGGCCTCATTTTTTTTGCGTGAAGAAATTGGGAGGATTGTAGCGTAAAGAAGGGGCTGCTGTTTGAGCGAAGCGAGTTTCGGCACCTTCCGCTACAAGCATCACGATTTTAGCAAAAAAAATGCAGCCTTGACCTTTTGTTTCTTTTCCGTCAAGGGAAAAGAAAAAAGTATTTAGAGTCAGCTAATCCAACAACCATTTCCAAACAGGTATTACCTCTATACTTCCACCTTCAGTCTTAATTATTCTCTCTTCGGAATAGGTTATTATCATCAGCCGTGAACAATCGAGCACTTTGGTAAGTTTTACCAGAGCTCCCACCTCACGGTCAAATGTTCCGTCGGCATTGTCTAATGAATAACATACCTGAATGGCGGTAGCGGTATCGGGAAGATAGAAATCAACCTCTATATTCTTATTATAAAAGAATACAGCATCTTCACGCCCATAGCGTCTAAGCAGAGTTACAGCAACCAGATTTTCCAGCAACGATGTCTGTCCATCGAGCAAAAAGAGGTTTAGAATACCATTGTCATTAAAATAGTATTTAGGTGTACTTTCCTTATCGGCTAATTTGCTGGCAATATTATGAACAGACGAAATGAGCCACGCATCTTTTGCATACTCCATATAGTTTATCACAGTAGTTGTGCCCACCTTAGCCCCTGTTGATGAAACAATATTGGCTATACGATTGAATGAAATTGGTTGCTTAATGCTCTCAGCCACTTTTTTAAACAACACCCTAAGAGCAAATGTATTATCTATGGAGTGACGAGTGGCTATATCACCTAAATAGATTTTTTGGTATACACTGGTCAGATAATCTCGTTTTGCATTCAGTGTAGCCCCTTCAGGAAATCCGCCAAAGAAGAAATAGTCGTTGAATTTACGCAGAATTTCGGCTTTGGACTCCGTAGCCACAAGTGATGTCGGAGTTAATTCTATACCATTGGCTGTAAGATACTCTTTTAAATCATAAGGATATACATCAACAGTAATATAGCGTCCACCCAGAGTGGTCTGCACATCGCCACTAAGCATTTTAGCGTTGCTTCCAGTGATATACACCCGGTGCTTAGTGTCTGCCATCCGACGTGCGAATTTATCCCAACCTGTAATATTCTGTATCTCGTCAAGAAACAATATTGGTTTTTTGCCATACATCTCAAGGTGCACTTCAAGTAGTAGGTTCAAGTCATCGGCACACATTCCCACCAGTCGCTCATCCTCAAAATTTATATAAAGCATCTCGTCCCAGCCCACACCTTGGGAAAGAAGTTGCTGCATCCGTTGATACAGGAGAAATGATTTTCCGGCACGTCTTATACCTACAAACACATAGTTTCCAAACTCCTCAAAGCTGAAATTCCTAGGAATGACCCTATATTTGGGCACTTCGAGCTGATTATCCGCAATAACGGATTTGAGTATTGACCTATCCATAGCGCTATATTAATCTTGTTGATAGCACAAATATAGCTTATTTTTATCTTATACACAAGATAATTCAAAGGTTTTAAGTATACTTTAAACTTTTTCTTTTGCCTTGACGCAAAAGAAACAAAAGGTCAAGGCTGCACGAATTTTACTAAAATCAGGGAGCATGGAGCTAAAGGGGGTGAAACTCGCTGCGCTCAAACAGCACCCCCTTCTTAACGCTCCCCACTCCCTGATTTCTTAACGCAAAATTCATGAGGCCGGTCTTGCTGGTCACTCGGCTGCGCCATCGTTTATTTTCTTTCATCCATATTCGTAATCCTTTTACACCACCAGCATGCGGCAAGAGGAATGTTGCGAACCTTTCGTTTATTTCGAAGCAACAAGACAACTCGATAACGAAAGCCCGGTAAACTATGAACAGCTCTACGCACAGATTATACAGAAGCTAAAAGATGAATAGTTTACCTTTGGGGAATAAATAAGGCTATACATTTTGTATAGCCTTATTTATTTCAAATTTAACTCTTTTTTAGAATAAAATCCTTATCTTTGTCAACACTTTTACAAAATGAGCACACTGAAAGAGAAATCCGAAATGAACATTAAAGCAGCACTTGCGTTAACAAGTAATGCAGAGATTTGCTGTGCAAGCATTCATTGTGCTTATTATAGTTGCTATCAGCTCATTACTTATTTCCTGAATAATGAATTACATTTAGACGATAAGGATAGAAAGCAGCAATACGATAGTTATGTGAAAAGCAAAAGAGATGCAGGTAAAAAGATCTTAGGTTCACATGAATATTGGTTAAATCAGTTCTTTAATAATTTCAAAAATAAAAAGCCAAGTGAAGCTCCCTTGGTATATGGAAATCTGATGAAGCTTAAACAAGCACGGGCAGATGCAGATTACTCTACAATTGATTATTTTAAAAAAGACACCGATCAATTTTACGATATAGCATTAGATACGAGAAAAAGAATTATTAAAACATACGAATCATGAAAGAACTGGAATACATAAAGCTATACTTCAAAAAACAATTTGAGAAGTATGGTAACATCAAATTAGGGTTCAGATACGGATATGATTCAACTACATTGACCCATATTATTGAAGTCACCAACGAGGAAATCTATTCCCGGGAAGATTTTAGTAACGATGCTTTCTGTTTTGCTATGAATTTTGCCTCCATGTATGATGAACTGGTTATGTTTATCAAACCAAGCGACCCCATAAAACTTAGCCGTATTGATTATAGCGAAAATAATTCAATTGATACAGAGGGCTATAATAACAACGGCGTTTATAAAATTTCATCATCTATAAACGCTGAATCTATTAAAAAAGAATCAATAGATTGGAAAGCTTACTTAGAAAGCATGCCTTACGTTCAGTCGGTAGCAGAGGGCAATAATAATGCAGCAGGATGCAATAGTTATGCGTTAGCAGCATAATTAAAAAAAACAATTATGGAAATACCTTATAGAATAATCCAGATAATTACACAGGCATTTGAGCAACATCCAGACTTACTTGTTGCAGAATCAGCAGTTCAGGTAAAATCAGAATATGGCTTTGCTGTTAATGTTGCTGAACATCGTGTACGTTGTGTGAGTAAATACATATACATTCAAGGAGAAAACGAATTATTGAAGCTTGAGTTAGTATGTATATTCGAGGTAGAAACAGAAGCTTTTGAGAATCTTAAGAAAGACAAAGAGTTAACTATTCCAGTTGATTTTTTACGTTATATGGCAACAATCTGTGTTGGCACAGCACGTGGCAATATACATGCAAGAACAGAGGGTACTACACTGGCAGATGTAGTTCTTCCTCCTATCAACCTGGTCAATACAATCAAAGAACCATTTGTTTTGCAAGAATCTTAGTAAAGTGTGAAACTTCGATAACATTATATTTAAATAATACACAAATATAAACAGAGCCTATCCCTAAAGCCAAGCGAAGCAAAGGCTACCCATTCCACAACCCCACCCGAGCGATGGCGCAGCCGAGCGACCAGAAAGACCGGCCTCATTTTTTTTGCGTGAAGAAATCGGGAGGATTGTAGCGACAAGAAGGGGCTGCTGTTTGAGCGAAGCGAGTTTCAGCACCTTCCGCTACAAACCTCACGATTTTAGCAAAAAAAATGCAGCCTTGACCTTTTGTTTCTTTTGGGTCAAGCCAAAAGAAAAGAACATATTGTATAAAGTTCCTTTTCAATGGGACGGGTTTATTTTTAATAAAATATCAGTCATCAGTTGTGCATTCAAGGTTTTATCCAGCACCTCATACTTAGAGCACTTGCTCTTGTACTCGGGTACAATTTCTTTCATGATCTTCACGATAGCCATATCATCGAATGAACGGGATGCTTCCAGCAAACGATTTTCGTTTTGGTATGCAGTCTCGTAATCGTATTCACGAACGTGGGCAATCATAATCTTGGGATGATGTGTAGGCTTTGTCTGCTCTTCATCGTTCAGCACCTCCTCGTAAAGTTTCTCACCTTCACGAAGTCCGGTGAACTTTATTTCAATATCCTTGGCACCGGAAAGACTGATCATGCGTGTAGCTAGTTGAGTAATCTTTACCGGTTCACCCATGTCGAAAACAAAGATCTCGCCACCCTTACCCATGGTACCGGCTTCAAGCACGAGCTTACAAGCCTCAGGAATCAACATGAAGAAGCGAGTGATGTCCGGATGCGTAACGGTAAGCGGACCACCCCTCTTTATCTGCTCACGGAACAGCGGAATTACCGAGCCATTGCTACCCAACACATTACCGAAGCGAGTGGTTACAAACTGAGTAATCCCCTTCACCTTACCCTCAACAATAGCCATATTGAGTGACTGACAGTAAATCTCGCAGATTCGCTTTGAGCAGCCCATTACGTTAGTTGGGTTCACCGCCTTATCGGTGGAAATCATCACGAACTTCCTGGTGCCGTACTTCACTGCAAGGTCTGCAATTACACGTGTACCATAGATATTATTCTGGACAGCAATACCCGGGTTGTTCTCCATCATGGGCACATGCTTGTAGGCAGCAG
>Ga0268357_102004_pt1 | contig 10683 bp, 5 predicted proteins | sample BioMet10_FD_192466 | JGI IMG/M metagenome (GOLD analysis project Ga0268357, IMG submission 192466) | Sewage microbial communities from Oakland, California, United States - Biofuel 10 (Illumina Assembly) | ecosystem: Engineered > Wastewater > Sewage > Unclassified | place: USA: California... | reverse complement strand
AGAGCAGGCCAATGAATACAAGTCCGTCTTTCTTGCCAACATGAGCCACGATTTGCGGACGCCTTTAAACGGCATCATCGGTTATACGGAACTGGCCCTGCAGGAAAAGGGACTGGAACAAAAACAGGATTATATAGAAAAAGTCAGGACTTCCGGCGGCCTGCTCCTGGATTTGGTCAACGATACGCTGGACCTGTCCCGCATCGAAAGCGGCAAGCTGACTCTGAAACCGGAAGTGGTGGACGGCTGCAAGTACTGGGAAAACATTGTGACGGCCATGATGCCTTCCGCAACGGTAAAGCAGATTAACCTGCGTACGGATTTTTCTAAGTATCCGCAGCAGATGGTCAGGGTGGACAGGGTGCAAGTGAAAAAAGTGCTGTTGAATATCCTGTCCAACGCCATCAAGTATACGCCGGCGGGCGGCACCGTTGAGATGTCCGTAACCGCGCTTGAGCCACCGGAAAACGGCTGTACCCGCCGCATCATCGTGGCGGATAACGGTATCGGCATGAGCAAGGAATTTATGCAAAAAATGTTTGAACCGTTTTCCCAGGAACACCGGTCGGAATCCGGCAATATCTCGGGTACCGGCCTGGGACTTTCTATCGTGAAACGGATCGTGGATATTATGGGTGGCGTCATCACGGTAGAGAGCGAGATCTATAAAGGTACCAAATTTACTGTGGACCTGCCTCTGGAATGCTGGGATAAGACTTCGGAGGAAGCCGCAGTCAAGGAGGCAGAACAGGAGCAGGAACAACAAGTCCTGGCGGGAGCACAGGTATTGCTGTGCGAAGATAATTACCTGAATGCGGAAATTGCCCAGCTGCTTTTGAAAAATAAAAAGATGCAGGTGGACTGGGCCATGACGGGCTGGAAGGCGTGCAAAAGTTCCAGCAGTCGGCCCCCGGTTTTTACCAGCTGATTTTGATGGATGTGCGCATGCCGGTGCTGGGCGGCCTTGAAGCTACCAGGACTATCCGCGGTCTGCAGCGGGCCGATGCCAAGACTGTGCCCATCGTGGCCATGACGGCGGAAGCTTTTGAAGAAACAATCCAGGAAGCGAACAATGCCGGCATGAACGACTACATCACCAAGCCTATCTCTCCCAATCTGTTATTTAAGACTTTGGCCAAGATGTTGGACCAAAAATTAAAAGACGAAGATGGCGATGAGTAAATAAAACCAAGCCATGGTAAATCCTCCGTGTGTGCATAAAAATGAGCTTGATTTCAAATTTTTAAACATGGTACGCAAAAATCCGTTCTTGAGAACGGATTTTTGTTATAATAGTTTTAGGAGAATACTCTGATCTTTTTCTCGCGTTATTGCGGACAGGCATTATTTCAAGTATAATTGAAAAATAGCCGGGATACGTTTTACCTTTTAATCAACATCAAGGCGCAACTCTGCCTTGAGAAAATGGAGGGTTTAGTATTATGAATTTTGGATTAGCGAAACTACAAACGCTTGGCAAAGCGCTAATGCTGCCTATCGCTGTTCTGCCTGCAGCGGCCTTGGCCATGTACCGCTGCGCCCGGCCGGAGAACCGTAAAGCCATAGCCGGGATGCTGGCCTCTGTGGCCTTTACATCCTTCCTGACCGGCATTACGGAACCCCTCGAATTCATGTTCATGTTCCTGTCACCTTTTCTCTACGGGCTCCATGCCTTCCTGACCGGTTGTGCTATGGCTGCCGCCTACGAACTGGGTATCCTGCACGGTTTTGGTTTTTCTGCCGGTTTTATTGATTACGTACTAAACTGGGGACTTGCCACCAAACCAATCTTGATCATTCCTGTCGGCCTGATTTTTGCCGCCAGCTATTACTTCCTTTTTACTTGGGCCATTCGCCGCTTCAACCTGAGTACTCCAGGGCGTATCAGTCTGGCTGACACCGGTGCTGCCCCAGTACAGGGTACCACTACAACATTGGCTGTTTCTGTATTAACAGCCCTGGGCGGTAAGCAAAGCCTAAAGCATGTCAGTGCTTGTATCACACGCCTGCGCCTGGAGACTGTGGACAACGACCTGATTGATGAAGCTGAGCTCGGGCGACTGGGGGCAAAAGGTGTCATCAAGAAGAAGGGCATAGCTCAAGTCGTCATCGGTACCAAAGCAGAAGCTTTAGCCGATGCCATCAATGTGCTCATGCAAAAATAAATACAACATCTTATGACAGATATTGTATAAAACAAAGGACGATGAACTTACGCTCATCGTCCTTAATTTTATTTGGCTCTTTGTCAAATGTTGGAGTGTTTCCACTCCAACATTTATTATAGAATCCATTTATTATAGAACTAAAAATACCACCTATATTATTTTTTTTACACCCAAGCACTTTGTCCCTAAAATTATTGTACACCAAAACCGTTTTTCAAAAACGGTTTTGGCGTACAATGTCAGGAATTTAGCGTAAATTGTCATTAGGGGAATTAATTAGCAAGGGTTAAGAGTATCCTGGTAGTGAAAATACCATTTTCCGCGCTAAAGGTCCAATCTCCATCATAATGAGTTGCCGCAGTAATGATACTATTATTACCGGTTCCCAGGACCATCAGCACTCGGCCGGTAAAGTGCTTGGCAAAACCCGTAGCTACCAGGCAGATTGTGATTATGAAGACCAGGATACCCAGGGGTCGTTTACTTTTGAATAAAACCTGGACGTTGAAAAAGGCCTGGGCCAGGTTGATGATAATACCGTAACGTCGGTTTATATAATACAGGCTGACAGTGACTAAGCAGCTGACTATACAGATTAGCTGATGCCGGGGGTAAAGGCTGCGGTAGAAGCCTTGATGACGGTCAAGAGTCCAAAGTAAAGTCCCAGGGCCAGACCCTGGCGGCGTCCAAAAAACAGCGCTGCCAGCAGGACCGGGATATGCATGGTGGTCACGGAAATCTTATCCATGGTAATCAGGCCGTACACGGAAAAAGCTAACACGGTTTCCAGGGCGGCCAGGATAAAAAAGTAGAACAGGAACAGCCGAAAAGGCGTTGGTGTCTCCAGTTGATCCAGCGGAGTTAAATATTCCGTCTTTTTGGGTGCCGGAGACGGACTTTGTTCAGGTGTAGTTTTAAGGACGGGTTGCCATAGCTGATCACCGTTTGTCATGATTGTTCCCCTTGTAAAAATTAAAATCAGAGTATTCTCCTAAAACTATTATAGCAAAAATCCGCTCTCAAGAACGGATTTTTGCGTACAATGTTTAAAATTTGGCGTAAATTGCAAATGGGACAGTTTCTACCTGTATGACGAAGATTATATTCTTAAAAATATCGGGTGCCTGCAAGCAAATTTCCCGCAGGTAAATTTTTTTATTCAATAGCAAAGTATATCAAGTAGCGGTTTAGCAAAGATTAACCAAAATTTTACTAAAACTGTAACAAATATTACATACGATTTTTATTCGAGTTATTAAAATATCAATTCGTGCTAGTGCTATTGCTTAAGCCTAAAAATATGGTAAAATTAAAACATAATAGTAGTAAAATGACTATCGATATATAGGACTGGAGCCTGTTTTTTTATAACGTTGTGCATAAACCGGCTAAGGGCTTCACCTTTTGGATAATAGGCAAAACGGAAAGTAAAGTGTACAATTTAATTAAAATGGAAATATTATAGAAAACTAATTTTATTTTGTTGTTTTATAATTTAAGAAAGCGGGGGAAGGTATGATGACTAAGATGACTAAAAGTACTAATCACAAGCTTTTGACGGCGGCAGTTATGTGCAGTCTGCTGGCCATGGGCAGCAGCAGTGTCTGGGCAGCGCAGCAGACCACGGAAACGGTAAATTATGGCACTAATGTTTCCACAGCAGCTAATCCCTACAGCAAGATCGAGGTCAAGACCACGGATACAGATGCTATCGGTATAAATGCTAATGTTTATAGTGACGGAAGCAGTAACCTGCAGGTCTACATGAGCACTGACGGCGTAATCAATGTCAGCACCGCTCCGACGGCCAAGGATATATCTTCTAGTGCCTATGGTATCCAAAACTATCGTCCTGCCGCCAGTCAGACTGATACCACTCTGACTGTGATTGGTCCCACCACCTTGACCGTAGATTCTACCGGTAGTGAAGGTACTGGCAATACTTATGTTTCTGGCAATGCCTTTGGAATAAGTTTAAGAGATTCTTCCCGTACCAGTTTGGAAGCAGTTAAGGCCACGGTTACGGCTGTGGGTGGCAATGTTACCGGCATGGTGTCGGCGGGTACAAATTTGTATACTGCTGCTTATGCTTACGGCGTGGATGCTGCTCAGGCTGATCTGGCTACGGGTGCGGCTAGTTTTACGGTTACGGCCCAGGGCGGTACGGTGAGTGGCAGCGCCACCATTGCTGAAGCTTTTGCTTACGGTGTGGGTGCTCGAGGCGGGACTACGGCCATCGGCGGCGATTTAGCTCTGACGATTACGGCTGCCGGTGGTACCGTGGCAGGAAGCGGCGAGTTAGCATCAGCCTATGCGAATGCTTATGGGGTGTACATCGAGAATCCTGGTTATGATTATCCCGGTTCCCTGACTGTAAACGGCACCATTACCGGCAGTGTCATGGCCCAGGGGGGAACTGCTAAACGCGCAAGCATCGATAGCATTGATAGTAGTTACGCACCTGATAGTTCTGGCAGGGCTTATGGCATTACTAACTACGGGTCTACCCTGCAGGCAGACGGTGCTTCTTTAACGGTAACAGCTGCGGGCGGCACCGCTACCAACAGCTTTTTAAAAACGGGTAGTGCCGGTGCCGCTGCCGCTGCCTATGGTATCGAGACTTCAGGTACGCATACCACCTCCATTACCGGCGCTACCAAGCTGACAGTGCGGGCGACAGGCGGAACAGCTACTACTAAGACTGGTGATGCCGATAATCCTGGTTATGCTTTTGCTGATGCTAATGCGTATGGCGTTTTTAACGATAATACTTATGATCAGGCTAGTTCAGGGGTAACAGATTCTACCCTGACCCTGGGCAGTTTAGCAGCTGAGGTTACCGCTACGGCTGGCAACGCTCAGGACGTGGACCATACTGGTAAAAATTCCGGGGCCTCTGCGAGTGCCTATGGTATCAGTAATACAACTTCCACGACTGTGCAGGATATTAATCCTACGGCCACAGCCAAGTTTGCCAGCGCAGACCTGACGGTGACGGCAATGGGTGGTACTGCGGCAGATGTGGGTGTTTCTGCCACCGGTATCTATAATCACGCTTTCGGTGGAACCGTGAACATGGACAGTACCGGCCTGGTCAAGACTACGGTGGCCGCTACGGGCGGTACCAGCCGTGCTGACTGGACTACGACCGAAGCCACTGGTATTTACAATGAGGCGAAGGAGGCCACCACATATGATTCTGAGACGCAAACTTATAAACATGTAGCTTACGGTACGGCCACCTTCCAGGCGGGGAGTGTGGAGAGCACCGTCACGGCTAACGGCGGTAGTACGTCTGCTGCCACCGGGACAGGTTCTGTTAGTGCTATAGGTGTAACCAACTATGGCTATGGCGACAACAAGGCTACCCTTACCGTGACCGGGTCCACTACCGTGGCAGCCACCGCTACGGCGAATGCGGCTACGCCAAGTTATGTAGAAGCCATTGGCTTATATAATAGTGGCGATACAAGCGCTGTCATGTCTTTACAGGACGCCACCGTAACGGCCACGGCTACGGGCGGGAATATCGAAACCGGAAGTGGTGCTACTACCACAGCATCAGCTATTCGTAACTACGGCAACGTGACAGCCCGGAACCTGAACCTGACGGCCACGGCTACGGGCGGGGCTCAACTTGCCGATGTTACGCAAACCAGGGAAACGGATGCTTATGGTATCTACAGTGCTTCTGGCACGGTCTCGGCCACAGGTGCGGCGACGATTAAAACCAGCGTTACTCCCGGCGGCGGGGATAAGGAATATTTTGCTGCCGATTCCCTTTATGCTGAGGGTAACGGCACTATTAACGTAGGTACGGACGGCAGCCAGGCCACAGGTGCTACTGTGCAGTTGGAAGGTGATGTGCAGGCCGCCAGTGGCGGTACGGTAAACCTGACTTTGGCTACGGCCGCTTCGTATTTGCAGGGCAATGTGTTTACTGCTTCCAAAAAGACTACCGATGGCGATGCAGGGGAAGCCGGTACAGTGAACCTGACCGTGACGAACGGTGCGACTTGGAGGCCGGTATACGATAACCGCTACGGCAGCCAGAATACGGTAGATATGACGAATACATATGATGAAGAAGGCAATTATCTTGACACTATCTATACCTACAATACTCCGGCTCAGACGGCTACCACTACCGACAACAGCATCGGCAGCCTGACCTTGAGCAACGGCGGTATCGTGGACCTGACCTGGGACAACGCCACCCGGGACCCGGGGGAGACCGCCCGGACTCTGACCATTAGTAATCTCAGCGGTGACGGCGGCATTTTTAAGGTCAACACGAATTTAGCTAAGAACGTGGCCGATGAAATTACCATCACTAATAACGCGGCTGCGAACCTGGGCATCGACGTGGCCTACGATCCGGCTTTGGCGGTATCTAAGCTGACCGCAGGAACTAAGATTAGCGGCAACGCTAAGGTGCTGACGGTTACCTCCGGCACCCAGCCCAAGGTAACGGGTGTGGCGGATTCCTACAACACTTACGATTATCTTCCTACCGTTGTGGATAACGGGGACGGCACTTTCTCTGTGACCGGTTTGGCCATTACCAATGTTCAAAATACTATTTCCCGGCCTATGCGTAATTCCCGGCAGCACGGCATGGCAGTGCATAATCTGTGGGTTAACGGGGAGCTGAACAACCTGCAGAAGCGGCTGGGCGATTTGCGCTCCGGCACGCCGGCGGAGTCCGGTATCTGGGCCCGCTACGAGCACAACAAATTAGAACAGGGTTCGGACATCAGCTTAAAATATAACATGTTCCAGTTAGGCTACGATAAGGACTATCAGGGCGAGACCGGCACCTTCTATCGGGGCGCGGCGGTGAGCTACGCCAAGGGTACCGGCGACTACGAAAGCGCTAACGGCGATTTAAAGGAAGGTACTCTGTCCCTGTATCAGACCTGGCTGGGTAAGGACGGCCGCTATTACGACCTGATCCTCAAGGGCGGCAAGCTCATGAGCAGCTACGATCTGTATGACACCGCCAACCCCAGCAGCGCCGATTACCATACCTGGGCCTACAGCCTGAGCGGCGAGGTAGGCAAGCGCTTTAAGAAGGCTGACGGCTTCTACCTGGAACCTCAGGCGGAGTTCACCCTGGGCCGCATCAACGGCGCCGATTATACTACTTCCACCGGCATGGACGTGAGCACCAGTGCTCAGAACACGGCTCTCCTGCGTTTAGGCCTGGGCCTGGGTCGGGAGGTTAAGCAGGGCGGCTATTACTTTAAGGCCAGCTATTATCACGATTTTGGCGGCGGCGTGGATTTGACCGCCACCACCAGCACCACCAGTCCCTACAGCTACAGCGGGGATATCGCTAAGAACTGGGCCGTCTTTACCCTGGGCGGCACGGCGAAGGCAGGTAAGAACTGTAATATCTACAGCGAAGTGAGCAAGTTCGCCGGGCAGCTCTCCAACAACGTGCTGGTGAACGTGGGAGCCAGGTGGAACTTTTAAACCTGCGGCGATGTATTAAAATAGCTATAAACCAGGTACAATCTAAAGATAGAAAGTTTGGCGCTTATATAGAAAGGAATATGCTGCGACCGAAATCATGCTGTCAGTCAGACTTTGGTCGAAGTTCCGACCAGAATTGTTGAAAACTATCTAGCTAGTCACAGAAAAAAATCGGGGTTGTTGCCTGGAAAATTTTTCACTGGCAACAACCCTTATTTTTAGGTGTTTTGATGTTTAAGTCGTGATTTTGAAGTTTGGTTATTTAAACTTAAAAGTGGTAGGTAAGACCAACCTGACCTGTTACGCCTCTTTGCTGTCCGACCCAGCCGGCCACGTTAAGGTCAAGGGTGAGCGGCACCTTCTTAGAAGGATTTACGCGATAGCCTATTTCCAGAATACCGCTGCTGCCCTTTAGAGACGGACTGGCTAATCCAAAGCCTCTGTAATCGGCTTTAGCATCGCCATTAAACTCATACTGATAGGACAGGCCGGCATACAGGGCGTTCCTCTCATCAAATTTCCTCGTCCAGCGGAAGCCGGTGCGCAGGCGATGGCTGTTGACAGCATCAAAGGCGTAGTTCTCGCCGGTTGAAAGCTGCACATCGTCCTTACCGTTATGAGAGTACAAATATCGGAGGGAAACGTCGATATCATCTTTCGCAGAAACCGGTATCACTTTGCCGATACCAAGATGTGCGCCCCAATAGGTGCTGTCGGTGTCATAGCTGACAGGTATTCCCTTGTAACCGGAGAAATCGTAAGATTTATAATCGGCGTCACTCCTGCCAGCGCGGAGACTGCCTTCGTAGTAGAGTCCGTTACCGGTAGTCTGACGGGCAAAGAGCGCCGCACCGGTATACTTGGTATCGCCGTCACCGTGCATCTCATCCATATAGCTGTCGTAATTGCCTTTGCCGTATTCTACCGCCACCCCCGTCAACAGGGAGCCATGCTTATTGGTATTTACCCTGGCCAGGCCCAGGATGCCGTTCCAGCCGAAGCTGTCCACGTGGGATCCGGTATCGTAACGAAACTTGCCGGCCTGGGCGGCCAAGAACAGCGCCCAGTTGCCCGGAACACTCTTGGCGGCCTGTTCTGCCTTCTGGAAGCCTTGATTGATGAGAAGGTCGGCTCCACGATTGAGAAACGCCGTCTGTGCACTTCTTGTCTCTACCAGAGATTTAGTTTCTTTGTTAAGCGCCGCCTGTCCCAAGGTGGCAGATAAGCTGTTGGCGTTATTAGTCAGCGTATAATCGTACTGCATGGTTACGCCCTGACGGAGTATGCCGCTAGTAGCGCCGTTGTAGTTCAAAGCATGGTTGGACGAAATCAGTTTGATACTCTGCCCGGAAGCTAAGTTCGCATTTCCGTCCGTTGTGATTTCGACTTTAGTATCGGCAATGTCGGTATTGCTTCCATCTGTCAAGGTCAGCATGGTGCTGTTCAAACTATTGGCCGGTACATGAAAAGCCAGGGTCTCGAAGTTATAAATATTTTCTGCGCTGATGTTGGAGGAAGCCAGCAAGAGTTTATTACCAGTCTTCAAGTCGCCATTATTGGTCCGGTTCCAGGTAAAACCGGCAGCCGTACTACCGGATAAATAGACGCCGCCTACTACAATATTTAACTGAGCCGGCACGTAAACCGCCACCGTATTGCCGGTAGAGTTTCCCGTACTGCTCATGGTCACGCCGCCGTTCAGGTAGACCGAGCCCTTTCCGTCCCCGCCGGTAATGTTGACGGTATTACCGTTGGCGTTACCATTGGTGGCAAATCCGCCAAAAATGGTAAGCTTCTTCTCGGCTGTACCACCAGATACGTTTACCGTGTTGCCGTTAGCGTCTCCCATTCTGGTGTAACCGCCATAAATAATACCTTCCCCGTTGGACGAAATGGTGCCGTTTTTTATATTCACCGTATTATTAGCCGCCGTTCCGTTTAAGGTATAACCGCCGTAGATTTCTGCTGCGCCTTGTGCGTATTCCGAATAGGTCAGCTCATCAAACTTCGTATCAGCCGGGTCCGGTACAGAATCAGCAATCACACCGCCAGAGATGTTCACCGTATTGCCCAGGGCATCGCCTTTATCAGCTTTGCCGCCCCAGACGAAGGCACGATAACCACCAATAGTTCCATTGGTGACGTTAACGATATTCTCGTTCGTGTTGCCGGTGTTGTTGGCGCGTCCGCCGAAAAGATATACACCACGTTCAAAATCACCACCGTTTACCGTGATGGTGTTCCGGTTGGCATTGCCATCAGCTGCGACAGCCGCTGATGAATAGGTATAGCCGTCAAAACTGCCCCCATTGATGGTGACACTGTTATCAGTTGCGGCAGAGCCTCCTCTGGCAAAGCCAGCATAAAAACCAGCCGCCTGATTGGTTTGAGTGCTGTTGATAAAGGTGCCGTTATTTATCACAATGCTGTTGCCGGTCGCTGCGCCATTATCAGTATTGCCGCAATAAAACCAATTAGCCAATTTGGTCTTGCTGCCGCTCACTGTAAATTTGCCGCCGTTGATAACCAGCTTGTTGTTGGAGGCCGCTCCTGCTTGTGTGTAAGCAGCATTGAAAGTATTGCTGTAATTCTCGTCACTGAAGTCTTGATTCAGAATCCAGTTCACCCCGGAAATATCACCTTTGTTGGTGCTGCCACCCTGACCATAGACATCCTGAGCTTGTGCAATTCCTCCACAGGTCAGATAACAGCTTATCGCCAAGGCTAATACCTTTTTGTTGCATGCCAAGCAAGCAGAATCTTTATTCATCGCACTTTACCTCTCGTTCTAATTTTCTATAAGTATCTTATTTTTAAATTTTATCACATATTAGCAATAAAATCTATTCCGTCGTGGTCCACTATTTTAGTGACATTTTTTTAGTATATATTTTTTTAATTGTGGTTTAAGATAAAATACTAAACAACATATATTATTTTGTGATTTTGTTGTATAATATAAAATATAATAAGGTTAGTATAATAATTTCGGCATTTATGGAGGGCAACTTAAATGCGTAAAATATTTTTTGTTACG
>Ga0268357_101995_pt1 | contig 10743 bp, 14 predicted proteins | sample BioMet10_FD_192466 | JGI IMG/M metagenome (GOLD analysis project Ga0268357, IMG submission 192466) | Sewage microbial communities from Oakland, California, United States - Biofuel 10 (Illumina Assembly) | ecosystem: Engineered > Wastewater > Sewage > Unclassified | place: USA: California... | reverse complement strand
CTCCCCGTGTTCTGTAGTATGCCGGCTTTACGACTATACAATAACAGGAAATAGGTATTCGCGAAAGCCCCATTGTGTTTCATAACCCGATTGGTGTCTTTCGCAGAAAGGCAAATATATAAAAATGAAAATTTGAACTTTGCACTTCTGTTTACAACCGAAAAGCCGCCAAGGCATTGACACAGTGTCAGCGTCATGGTATATTGACTTTGTCACCCATCTTTAATAAACAAAATGTCATGTCTTTCCATGACCCTGTATGGGCAAAGTGTGGAAAACAGAAGGAGAAAAACAATGAAAATCGTCGTTTTGGAATCGAGTCCCCATAAAAAAGGCTCATCAAACACCCTCGCCGGGGAATTCATCCGGGGAGCGAAGGAATCCGGCCATCAGATTCAGGTACTGGATGTGGCGCAGATGGACATGCACCCCTGCATCGGCTGCAGCCAATGCGGCATGGACGGGGAGTGCGTCCATCGGGATGACAATACCGTCATCCGGGATGCCCTTTTATCCGCCGATATGGCTGTCTTTGTGACGCCCATCTATTATTTCAGCGTCAGCGCCCAGCTTAAAATGGTCATCGACCGTTTTTACAGCTACACCATGAAGCTTTCGGGGCGGCATCTCAAGACGGCGCTCATCACGGCGGCGTGGGATTCCAACGATGACGTCATGCCCTGTACCAAAGCCTACTACGAAAAACTTTGCCGCTACATGAATTTTTCCGATCAGGGCATGATTCTGGGAACGGGCTGCGGTTCCCCCGCTATGACCCGGAGCAGCCGGCACATGCAGGATGCCTACGCCCTCGGAAAATCCTTGTAAGAACTGAGAATGTGGTATAATTTTTATATTCCGGATGGGAAAGGCACGTCCCCTCCATCCACCCAAGGAGAATAAAATGAAACCAACCCCTTCCAACGCGCCCTATCTGGCCGACTACCACGTCCACACCCTCTTCAGCGACGACTCCGACTGCCCCATGGACCGGATGCTCGAGCGCGCCGTCCAGCTCGGCCTGGACGAAATCGCCTTTACCGAACATGTGGACCACGGCGTCAAGACCGATTTAAACTGCGACTACCCGACCTATTTTGAAAAGCTGGCCCTGGCCCGGAAGGCCTACGCGGACCGGCTCATCATCAAATCCGGCATCGAGTTCGGCGTCCAGGCCGGCACCATCCCTCAATTCCAAGCTGATTTTGACGCCTGGCCCTTCGATTTCGTCATCCTGAGCAACCACCAGGTGGACAACCAGGAATTCTGGACCTACGACTACCAGCGGGGCAAGACCCAGGATGAATACCAGGCCGGCTACTACGATGCCATCTACAACGTCATGGACCGGTACAAGAATTATTCCGTGCTGGGCCACCTGGACATGATCAAGCGCTACGACCAGCAGGGGGATTACCCCGACGACAAGATCATGGACCGGGTCGACGCCATCCTGAAGCGGGCCATCGCAGACGGTAAGGGCATCGAGATCAACACCTCCAGCTTCAAATACAAGCTTTCGGACCTCACGCCCTCCCGGCGGATTCTCACCCGGTACCACGAGTTGGGCGGCACCTTGCTGACCATCGGCTCGGACACCCACGAAACCGAACACCTGGCAGACCACATCCCCGAAGTGCGGGCCATCCTCAAGGACATCGGCTTCCGGTATTTCTGCACCTTCACCCGGATGGAACCGGAATTCCATCCCCTGTAACCACCGGCTGTCCCTCCCGCGGGAAGCCATGACCACCCCGTACCTCACGAAAGGAAGCAACCATGCCCCAAAAGGAAAACACGATGCCAAATGAAGAAGCCATGACCCAGGAAGAACGGCGCATCCGGCTCATCCGCGCCCTGTGTGACGAGGATCCGGCCTATCGGGATCTGACCGTTCCGGAGGACGAAACCGGCCAGCGCCGGCTGCTGCGCTCCCTGATGAACGTCCGGCCGCCCCGTCCGGTGTCCGATGATTTTCTGGCCCTTCAGGATGCCTACCTTTCCCGGGAAACAAAAAACCGGGGCATCGTCGACGGGGCGGCCCTCACCCCCACGTCAGACGATCCCCGGATTGTGCTCTGGCAGGGGGACATCACCCGGCTGAAAACCGACGCCATCGTCAACGCAGCCAACAGCGCCCTGCTGGGCTGCTTCCAGCCCTGCCACTCCTGCATCGACAACATCATCCACACCTGCGCCGGCATCCAGCTCCGCCTGGCCTGCCACGCCCTGATGACGGAGCAGGGCCACGAGGAGCCCACCGGCACGGCAAAAATCACCCCGGCCTTCAACCTGCCCTGCCGGTACGTGCTCCACGCCGTGGGGCCCATCGTCACCGGGCCCCTGACCCAGCGGCACAAGGACCAGCTGGCAGCCTGCTACACCGCCTGTCTGGAGCTGGCCGCCCAAAAGGGCCTGACCGCTGTGGCCTTCTGCTGCATTTCCACCGGGGTCTTCGCCTTCCCCCGGGAAGAGGCCGCTGCCATCGCCGTAGACACCGTGCGGGGCTTCCTCAACAACAATCCGGCTTCCATCCAGCAGGTCATCTTCAACGTGTTCAAGGATGAGGATCTGGCCATTTATCAGAACATTCTATCGTAATTTCAGCGAACTATCGTGATTTCAGCAAAAAAGGGCTGCCACACCAGGAAAAATGCCGTGCAGCTGTCCCTCGTGTGAAGACCAAGCGGTCTTTACATATCGGACAGCCGCAGCGGACTTTCCTTGGTGTGTCTGATATGATCCCCCTTAAGTAGACACGGGAAATACCCAAAATCTACTTAAGGGGGATTTTCATGTCCAAACATCGGAAATACACACCTGAAGAAAAAATCCGAATCGTCAAAGAATATCTTTCTGGTGAGTCTTCTCTCGGTGCCATCGCACAACGCTACGGATATTCAAGCTGTCCGGGTTCATTTTGGACGTGGGCAGCCATGTATCGGGAGTATGGTGAGGAGGCATTCTATAAGCCCAAAGGGAACAATAGCTATTCAAAAGAATTTAAAACGATGCTTGTAGAAGAATATCTGCGTGGTACCGATTCTGCAACCGGACTTTCGGTGAAGTATCGATTGGGAAATGCATCTGTTTTACTCCGGTGGGTTAAGTTGTATAATGCCAATAGAGAACTGAAGGACTATGATCCGAAACGGGAGGTCTATATGGCAGACACAAGAAAGAAAACAACCCTGGAGCAGCGCAAGGAGATCGTCAGATACTGTCTGTCCCACAACCGGGATTACAAAGGAACTGCCAGCATTTATGATGTATCCTACAGCCAGGTCTATTCCTGGGTCAGGAAGTATGACGACTCAGGCGAAGATGGGTTAACGGATAGACGTGGGAAGCATAAGCGTGATGATGAGGTCGATGAAACAGAGCGCCTTAGACGCGAGAATGTCCGTCTGAAACGGCAGCTGGAAGAAAAGGATAGGTTGGTGGAACTCTTAAAAAAAGTGAAGGAATTCGAAAGGAGGTGACGCTTGGAAAACAGCGCCATGTGTTAAAATATCGTGCGGTCCGATACTTCCATGACCACAAAAGCTGGCGTATCAGCTGGATGTGCCGGCATCTGGAAATATCAAGGGCGGGATATTATAAGTGGCTTCATCGGGAAGTCCCCGAAGCGGAAAAAGAAAACATCGCCCTGGCCGGACTGATCAAAGAATATGATGAGCGCTTCAACCATATCCTGGGTTACCGTCGAATGACCGCTGGGATACAGCCATCCATGTCACGGGTCGGCCATTGCATCGATAATGGACCAATCGAAGGTTTCTGGGGGATCATAAAAACTGAAATGTATCAAATGTATCAGATCGACGATGAGGAATCTCTGCGGTTCGCCATTGAAGATTATCTGCGCTTTTACTCAGTGGACCTGCCTCAAGGTCGATTTCACTGTCAGACGCCGCTGGAAATCAGAACCGCCGCCCTATCAACGGATCAACCCGTGGCATATCCTATTCTGGTGAATAAACGGATTTTGAAATACAAAGCAAAATGGCAAACATCAAAAAAAAGTCACACAAAAGTCGTGTGACTGTCAATAATCAATTTTAGATATTTGATCTGTCTACTTGACAGGGGGCATATCAGATTCAGAAATGCTCTTTATCTTTTTAATGTGTATTAATCATAAGCATTCTGTACAAGAGAATCTATTGACATTTGCCGCAATCCGAGCAGCCGTTGCAGATGAGCCTGCTTCCGCATTGCTTACAGTTCCCTGCAAAATGAGGAACATATAAATCTTCCGTCGGTACGGTTATTCCAATGGGATATTTCAATTCGAATTCAATGGGCTTTCCCTGAAATTGAAGTCCGCTTTTATACGCTTGAATCGTTTGTTTTGACTTACTGTTGATTCGATATTGTTTGCCACCTTTGAAAAAGTTTGTCCCAGTTTCGATAAATGCAAAGGTAATATTTTCTGTCACGCACTGGTCATAAAGCGATTCAACCCATTCATAATGGCAAGGACGGCAACCATCATAATTTTCACCACCGCAGATTACCTGCTCAATTTGACCAGTTTTCAAGTAGTCAGAAATTTGGATTTCGCTAATAAGTGGCGCTGTCATAATCCCTTTGTGCTTAAAGGGTAAGTCGAGAAGTAGGGGAATTCGCTCATCAGCTCGCTTTTGATTTTCACAGGTGACATTAAAAAAGATGTTATCCCAGCCCTCACCCCAGTCACGAGGCAGACACTCTCGCACTCTCTCAGGGCGCTTAGTGAGGAGAAAGAATTTCACATCGGGTCTTTGATACATAATGTCCCAGGCTTCATTTCTCCATGCATCGGCAGCATTCAAAAAGAAATCAGATGTCATGCATACTCGAATGAGTTCACCGCTTTTGATTTTGAAGTTGCCGTTACGATCTCTTTTTAAGGGATAATCAAATGATGAGGTGCGAACGCAGTTTGCACTATTGGTTTGATTCCTTGTTTTGTCAAGATAGTACATATAGCAGTTTTCGCAACCCTCGCTACATTTTGTGCATCCATGCCAAGGGTTCCATATATCATGCAATACTTCGCCGCTCCTTTCTGGAGAATGGTTTACCCATCACTTCAAGTTTTCTTTATACCAGTTTCCCCAAACTTCCATAGATGCAATGATTGGACGCATGGTTTCTCCTAAATCGCTCAAAGCGTATTCCACTCGTGGTGGAACTTCTGGAAAAACCGTACGAGTGATGATGCCATCACTTTCCAAGGAGCGCAGACTATCGGTTAATACTTTTTGACTAATACCATCAAGATTTTTTTTCAACTCATTAAATCGCCAAGGGCGAACTAGCAGATTGCGAATTATCAAAAGTTTCCATTTGCTTCCGATTAGAGAAACAGTAGTGGCAACTGGACATTCAGGTAGTTCTTCTTTTGTTTTCATGTCAATACCTCCATACACAATATTTTGAATGTTACATCATATTATAATCTAATGTGAGGCAATAAACAAGACAGTTATAAAAATGTAACTGGGTTATAAAAAAGTGCGTACTTACATTGCTCTGTCTGATTCGATACAATACAATCACAGGTTAGGGATTGGCCCTGACCTTGACATTCTAATCAGGAGGTAATTAAAAATGGGACTTAAAAATTTGTTTGGTAAAAAGGAAGAAACCAAGGCTACGGCTGCTTGTGGTACTGCTTGCGGCGCCGGTGACAAAAAGCTGGAAGAGAAGCCTGCTGCTTGTGGTACTGCTTGTGGCGCAGGTGACAAAAAGCCGGAAGAGAAGCCTGCTGCTTGCGGTTCTGCCTGTGGCGCAGGTGACAAGAAACCGGAAGAAAAGCCCGCTGCTTGTGGCTCCGCTTGCGGTGCTGGTGACAAGAAGTAATTTTCACCGCAATGGCATCCCTGTCGGAAACCGGCAGGGATGTTTTTGCTATCAACATACTTACTTTGCAAATAGCTGATTAGAAGAAAGGAAAAACAACATGGAATATTTTGCATTTCAATGGCACATCACAGAAGCTTGCGATCAGCGTTGCAAGCATTGCTATATTTACGCTCTTGGTTCTCACGCTAAATTCAAAGAAATGACAGTTGCTGATATGGATACTGTTATTGCAAACATCAAAGAATTTTGCAGAAAAGCAGAGCGACTGCCCTACATTTATATTACTGGTGGTGATCCGATTCTTCACCCACAGTTTTGGACGCTTGCAGAAAAACTCAAATCAGACGGTATTCCCTTTGCAATCTTGGGTAATCCGTTTCATCTGACTCCAGAGGTATGCGAGCGTCTGCACCAATGCGGATGCCGTAAATATCAGCTATCATTAGATGGACTAAAAGAAACTCATGATAAAATTCGCCGTCCTGGCAGCTTTGATGAAACGCTTGCCGTCATTCCTTATCTTCGTAGTGCAGGAATTGATGTTGCGGTAATGACAACCGTATCTCGTTGGAATTACAAGGAAGTTCCTACATTGGTAGATGTTGTAGTGGAAAACAAGGTTGATATTTTTGCCTTTGCCCGGTACTGTCCGGATGCTGAGAGTAAAGATACATGTTGCAGTCCGGAAGAATATCATTGGATGATGAGTGAGTGCTGGGAGAAATTTCAGCAGTATAAGGACAGCTCGACTACATTTAATTTGAAAGACCATCTGTGGACACTGTTCAAATATGAAAGAGGTTTTTTTATTCCCAAGGATTACCCAGATGATGGGTATGTATATGATGGCTGTAACTGCGGAAACTGCCATTTTACCATTCTTTCTGACGGTGCTATTTATGCTTGCCGTCGTATGGAAAGTAAAGTCGGTAATGCCTTGACGGATGACCTGTATGACCTTTTTACGGGCTCCAAGATGGATGCTTACCGTGTTTATGAAAATTTTGAGAAATGTGCCAAGTGTGAACTTCTTCGCTTTTGCCGTGGCTGTCCTGCGGTGGCTGCTGGTTATCACGGAAATATGTATGCAGCAGATCCACAGTGCTGGAAGGAGGTTTGAGTGATGGAGCATTTATTAGCTCTTATGAAGGAACGCCGTTCCATACGAAAATATCAAGATAAGCAGATTCCTATGGAAGAATTGGAAAAAATCCTTGAAGCAGGTCTGTATGCGCCAAATGCGGGCGGTGGGCAGCGTTCCAAAATCGTTGCCATTCATAATAAAGAACTGGCTGAAAAAATCGGAAAACTGAATGTAGCACAATTTAATCGAGCAAATCTTGCCGGTTCTTATGTGTCTTCCGAACAGCCAAGTATTATAGATGATCCTTCCATAAAAAGCGGATTTTACGGCGCACCTACGGTTTGCGCAGTTTTTGGTCCAAAGCAATTCTTATATAGTGTTCCCGATGCTTTTTGCTGTGCAGAAAATATGGTTCTTGAAGCATATTCTTTGGGAATTGCGTCTTGCATTATCGCACGAGGAGAAGAAACCTTTGAAAATGAGATTGGGCAGGAATTGTTAAACAAATGGGATATTCCTGATACCATGATTGCTCGCTGCTTTGTACTACTTGGCTATTGTGAAGGTGTATACCCTTCCATTAAAGAAAGAAAAGAAGGCAGACAGCTAATCATCACTGAATAGAACAGAAAGGGAGTCCCTATGGAAGAACAAACACAGTTTACACTTGATCAGACCAAATGTATCAGGTGTGGGAATTGCATTAACACCTGTACGGGAATGGTGTTGAAAAAAGAGAAAGACGGATTCCCTTATATGTCCCACTTTGAAAAATTTGGATGGAATGGATGCTGGAAATGTCAGCATTGTCTTACGGTATGTCCTACAGGTGCGATTTCCATACTTGGAAAGAACCCGGAAGATTCTGGTCCTATGCCGGACGAGTCAATTGGAAAGCAGATGGAGTATCTGGTGTCAACTCGGCGTTCATGCAGAAGATATCTTGATAAGAATGTAGATTCTAAAGTCGTAGACGATATTCTTTCTGCAATGCAAAATGTGCCTGCCGGTGGAAATTCAAACAATGTGGAATACACAGTCATTGACGATAGGGAGCAAGTTAAACGAATTTGGAATGTTGCCTATTCCAAAATGGATGCCGATGCAAAAAAAGGAGTCTATACAAATAGCTTTAATAATTTTTATTACACCAAAATGAAAGCATCAGAGAGAACAGTACGAAAAGACGACTTGCTCTTTTGCGGCGCACCTCATTTATTTATTGCTCATGTCAAGTGCGTTGGTAAATGGTCGGAAGATTATAAGGTAAACTGTAATATTGCAACGGCATATTTTGAGCTACTTGCACAGGCGCATGGACTTGGCGCAATTATTATGAGCTATCCTGCCGAGGTGATAGAATCTAATCCGCAGGCGCGGGAAATGTTGGGGATTGCAAAAAATCACTATATGAAGCTGATTGTTGGTTTCGGTTATCCTGAAATTCAATATCACCGTGGCAGTCAAAAAGCGGGAAATAGAAAAGTACACCGCTATTCTGAAATGAAACATCTATAAAAATCAATATAAGGAGAATGGATTATGAACAACAATATTTTTTGGATTTTTGAAATTACTTTGAAGGATGGGCAGTTGGAGAACCTGAAAAGTATCATGAGTGAAATGGTGAAAAACACCAATGAAAAGGAGCCGGAAACAATGGCGTATGAGTGGACCATTAGCTCTGATGAAAAGATCTGCCATATTCATGAACGCTATTCCAATTCCGAAGCTACGGTTAATCATTTGAAATCATTTATAGAAAACTATGCCAATAGATTGATGATGACGGGTGATGCAACAAGATTTGAAGTGTATGGCAATCCTTCGGCTGAAGCTAAAAACATTCTGGATGGTTTCCAGCCGGTTTATATGACACCGATTGGAGGGTTCATCCGCTAAGGCGTATAGGGATGTTTGAATATGAAGTATAGAAAAATGAATAATACAATTTATCTTCGAATTGATAAAGATGAATTCGTAATTGAAACGATAAAAACAGTGTGCAAAATGGAGCATATTCAAGGTGGACATTTTCAAGGAATTGGTGCGTGTGATGAAGCGACGCTTGCAACCTGGATTCCGCAAAAGAAAGATTTCTCCTATCATACTTTACATGGAATGTTAGAAATGGTTTCTTTGATGGGAAATATTTCGATAGATGCTGGAGATGTGTGTATTCACAGCCATGCGCTGTTTGCATACCTTGATAGCAATGGTAATTCAAGAGTATCTGCCGGACATTTAGAAGATGCTAAAATTAGCTACACGGGAGAAATCACGGTGGGTATTGCAAAGAATAAAATTGGAAAAGTTTTTGACGAAAAATCCGGTATTGATGTTTGGGACTTATAATGGTAAAGAAAAATGGATGTGGAAATTTTATGTTATTTGGAAATACGACTACACAAACTGCAAAAAGAGCCGTTACAGAGCTTTATCGGATAAAAGAACTGATTGTCAATTCGGATGCTGTCATGATTGGTGCTGGTGCAGGACTGTCCACCTCCGCAGGCTTTTCCTATAACGGAGAGAGATTTGAAAAGTCTTTTTCGGATTTTGAAGAAAAATACGGGTTCCATGATATGTATTCCGGTGGTTTCTATCCATACGATACATTAGAGGAGCATTGGGCATACTGGAGCCGATATATTTATATAAACCGATATATGGCTCCGTCTATACCGGTTTATCAGCAGTTGTACGAGCTTGTGAAAGAGAAAGACTATTTTGCTTTGACTACTAATGTAGATCATTGCTTCCAAAAGGCTGGGTTTGATAAAAAAAGACTGTTTTATACGCAGGGGGATTATGGCTTATTTCAATGCTCGGAACCATGCTGCAACGAAACCTTTGACAATGAGGAAATGATTCTGTCTATGTTAGAACAGCAGGAAGATATGCGTATTCCTTCAGAGCTTCTTCCTGTTTGTCCGCATTGTGGAAAGTCACTTACAATGAACCTGCGCAGCGACAAGCGTTTTGTCCAGGATACTGGCTGGGATGCTGCTTGTGAGCGATATGAAAATTTTGTGAGATGCCATAAAGCTGGTAATATTCTGTATTTGGAACTTGGTGTTGGATACAATACGCCCGGAATCATTAAATACAATTTCTGGAGTATGACAAACTCCAATCCCAAAGCGCATTATGTTTGCATAAATTTTGGAGAAGCTGCCGTTCCGAAAGAAATTGAAAAACGCTCAATTTGCGTCAACAGTGATATTGGCGAAGTCTTGAGTAATCTGGAGGAAGTAAATCTGTCATAAATAAAACATCTGCAAGCAAAACAAAAATGTTCTTGGTGTTAGGAATTATGACAGTCATCTCAATACTACTTTACTATGGTCTGAAGGGAGAACCAAAAGAAATGACGAATCTGGATTTTTTCAAGTCTTTGGATTATGAAAAAGGAGGTATTGGTCATTGACTTAGATGAGGAAGTATTCAAACATATTTAGAATGCCTTTGAGAATGAAGTCATCAGCGTGAGCCATGTCTATACAGCAGAAGAAGGTCTGTTCCGTATGCGGATGAAAAATTACAGCCTGATCGTCATGGATGTGGCTCTCTCGGAGCAATCCGGGCGTGAAGTCATTGCGGCTATGCTTTTGTTAGTCACGACAAGCTGTTGCTGGATACTGCCCGTCGTACTGTTCTGGTGGATGGCACGGAAGTTGCTGGTCCTATGTCAAGAAAAAGTACAAATTAAAATGAGAAATTCCGATGTTTCATCATCCGGCCAAACGGGCATTAGCTTCTATGGATTTTCGGTAGTTATCTTCATAATCATTTGGCGATTGATA
>Ga0268357_101987_pt1 | contig 10799 bp, 9 predicted proteins | sample BioMet10_FD_192466 | JGI IMG/M metagenome (GOLD analysis project Ga0268357, IMG submission 192466) | Sewage microbial communities from Oakland, California, United States - Biofuel 10 (Illumina Assembly) | ecosystem: Engineered > Wastewater > Sewage > Unclassified | place: USA: California... | reverse complement strand
GACAGCATCGTGCGGGGCACGACCTCGAAGAGGATCATCGACATGATGCGGGACGCGGGGGCGCGGGAAATCCACATGCGCATCGGATCCCCGGCCATCAAGGCCCCGTGTTATCTCGGGGTCGATATGCCGACCCGAAAGGAGCTCATCGCGAGCGACAAGGTGGAGGAGGAGGTCCGGCGCTGCATCACGGCAAATTCGCTCCACCATATCTCGCTCGATGCCCTCGTAAAAGCCATTGGCTTTGACCGCGAGGATCTCTGCACGGGCTGCCTCACCGGCTGTTATCCGCTGCCGATCGATGGCGAGGTTGCAAACCCCCGGCAGGTAAACTTCGTGGACGGGACATTCCAGTCCAAGCTCGAGTCGTTTGAGGCGGAGAGCTCGTAATCCTTTTCGCCTTGGGAAAATCCCGTACGGGGATTACAAAACGTTCTTCGTGGGCGGCCTCACCATCTCTGCCAGCGCGGGCAGCCCCCGGCTGGTGATGATGTCGTATTCACTGTGTACTTTTCTTAAGCAATCCATATCCACGACATCGCCACGGCCCGCACGTTTATGAAAAATTTGTTATGATAGTAGCCGGGGACAGATATCATTTCCGCTCTTCTAGGACCATGGAAAATTCCGTTCCCCTGCTGCGGTCAAGACCAATAGTGCCTTTCATCTGTTCTACAAGAGAAAAGACCATGCGCAGTCCCAGCGAACGGGTATCGCGCCAGTTTATGTCCCGGGGCATCCCTGCCCCGTCATCACGGAAGACGATAGAGATGTTCCGGTCTTTTTTCCGGACACTGACGAAGATCTCACCCTTCTTCCTGTCGGGAAAAGCGTGTTTTAATGCATTCGACATCAGCTCGTTAACGATCAGGCCGACAGGAATCGCGGTGTTCACTCCAAGCCTGACATCTGTAATGTCTGTTCGCAGGACGATCTCCCGTCCTTTGTTCCCGTAAAAATCCATCAGATTTTCCCCGAGTGTTTTTACATAAAGATCAAGGTCGATGTTCGTGATCTCCGGGGACTGGTATAATATTTCGTGGACAAGGGCCATCGCTTTTATCCGGTTCTGGCTCTCCTGCAGGGCTTTGAGGACTTTATCATCGCGGATAAATTTTGACTGGAGCGCCAGAAGATCGTGGACGGTATGAAGATTGTTCTTCACGCGTTGCTGGATCTCACGGAGCAGTTCTTCCCGCTGGTCCCGCACTCTTTTTAGATCCCTTTCAGCTGCAAGTCGCAACTCACGTTCTCTTTTCAGGTTTGGATCAGGAGCGGACGCCACAACACTTTGAGAAAACATCCCGCAGGCATCCCGCAGCCGGTCGTCAGCAACCTTCCGGGCAATACTGTTCTCAAGAAGCCGGACTATTCCATTGAGAAGGGAACACTCCTCTGCGAGGAAGGGTGCATTTTCATCATCCAACCATTTCCCCGTGTAGGAAACTTCGACTACACCGGCCCATTCCCCATCAATAAACAGAGGGAAGTTCTGGTTCCAGATCGATTGCCTGAATCCCGGGGTACAGTATTCATTTCCTTTGAATATAATCCGGGCATGGGTGGATCCGGGGTACTGGTATCCCGAAGGAATCAGGTCGGCAGCTTGCATGAGCATCTCCTCCAGCGATATTCCCCGGGCGTTGATTATCTCTGCCAACCGGTACAGGCAGGCCAGCTCCTTGACCCGCTCCTCCAGAACGACAGTCTGTCGCTGTAACGCTTTGATGGCACGATGCTTTTGCACCGCAATCCGGATCTTCTGGGCGAGTTCAGTGAACTGCGGGAGGAGATCCCCGCCTTTCTGGATATAGAACTCCACCCCGTTGTTGAGCGCTTCGATGACCACCTCTTCCCTGCCCCGGCCGGTGAAGAGGATGAACGGGATGTCCGCATACTGTTTCCGTACATACTTCAGGAATTCGATCCCATTCATTTCCGGCATCTGGTAGTCCGAGATGATGATATCAAAAGGCCTGTTTGCGAGCATATCTCTGGCATCGGCGACTGATTGTGCCGGGCTGACCGCAAATTCTCCCATGCCTTCGAGAAATAGCCTACCCTGTTCAAGGAGCGGGGTTTCGTCATCAACATACAATACTGAGATCCTGGCGGGCATGTTCAGTAACCGTGATCGTGAAAAGCGTTCATCATGAAACCCGTTTCTGCATATGAAGCCTCTTGTATTTCAGCTATATAGAATCAGCAGTGCATACAGATCTCACATTCAGGGTGAGCCTTTTTCCGGCCCGACACGTTCGGAGTCCGGCCGCGGCTTCAGGTTAGGCCGGCCCCGCAGGGCGTAGTTGTCGGACTGGATGTCCATGCCGTTTACCGGGAACCGCATGATGTTCCGGATGCCGCCGGCAGTCGAGAAGTTTCGCATATCCTTGCCGTACGCGATGAGCGAGTCGATAAAGATCGGCTCATCGATCTCCCCCTCCTCCTTCACATACCTGAGCCGGTGGATGGAGTACAGGCCCAGAACGAATGCAACCACGAAAAAGAAATCCCAGTGCTGGAGCTGGAGGGTGGGTATCGTGATCTGGAACCCGGGGCTTCTCCAGCTCAGGTTCCATGCAAGCTCGCATTCCGCGAGATTATCCACAAAATACCCGCCGATGATGGGAGCAATGCCGGCAGCAAGCGCTGTAAACATGCTGATACCGGCAAGGTATGATGTCGCGGACCCTTTCGGTGCCAGTTTCAGGCCGATATTTCCTGCGGCAAGGGTCACGCCCGCGGTGGATATCCCCATAATAATGTGAATCAGGACGAGCAGCGGCATGGTCAGGAGGTGGGGCTGGGGGAAGTTGGTAAATGTCAGGGCAAGGAAGCAGATCAAAAAGAGCGGCCCGGCAATCTTGAGTACCGGTTTATTGCCATACTTGTCTGCAACAGAACCCCAGAGCGGAAACGAGAGGATGCTGCAGAGCTGGCTAACGATGGACAGGACAATAATCGTTGTGATATCAAGCGACAACCGTTTGAGCAGGTACACGGTCAGGAACGGTGCGGCAAGGTTGACCGCAAAGCTCCAGAGTGTAAGGAAGATGATCAGGTTCCGGAAATTGATATCCCCGTACCATGCAGTGAGCCTCCTCCTGAGGGAGACATCATGATGAATGAACATCATCGGTTCGGGAGTCCGGATAAGGAACCACGTCCCCGCAAGGCCGATGAGACTGCCGGCAAGGAAGATCACGGCATAACCCGTAACCGCAGATCCACCTTCGCCATTCTGCCAGTAGTCGAGGAAATACCCGGCGCCAAGGCTGAGCACGACAGCAACCGCAAACGAAAGCGCCATCCGCCGGGAGAAGTACATGCCGAGGATCTGGTCCGGGATCAGATCCCGCATCCACGATTTCCAGCTGCAGTGTTTCACCGACGATATGCACGAGTACACGATGAGGAGGAGGACAAGGCAGGCGATCCCGGCCTGCGGGGAGAGCAGGAAAGGAATGAGGGCGACAAAAATCCAGAGCACGCGCGATGCCAGGGATGAAATAACCGTGACAAGACGGCGGTTTTTTACCTTCTCGATAAGGCCCACGGCCGGGATCTGGACAAGTTCTGCAAGCGGAGGGATTGCGGCAAGGAGCCCGATCACGACATTGGATGCGCCAAGTTCAAGGGCGAATGCAATAAGAAAGATGCCGCTTGTCAGTGTGACGAACGCATGCGTTGCAAGGCCGTCAAAAATAATATTGGATAAGCCGCGCTCAACTTCGTCCGGTGTAAGCTCAGGGGACGGGCACAGCGACAGCATGCGGCATTCAGTCTCACAGGATTTTGAGATCTGCCGGGACCTCCCCCCGACAGGTGTATTGAATGATGTGTTCACGGTCTGCCAATATATGTGGATCGGAGCCAGCGGAGAATGTTGATATAGGTACATGCAGTATCCTTTGATTATCGTCCTCGGATGGATGACACCTTTAGGCGAGTGAATGGTTCTTTTCGTTGTCAGCCCGGAATTGTATGCATGGGTGATCCTGCCCCTGCTGATCTTTTTGGCCCGCGTCTGTGATGTTACAATGGAGACGGTACGGATTGTCTTCATTTCAAAAGGGATCCGTCTTCTTGCTGCCGTGATCGCGTTCTTCGAGATCGTGATCTGGCTGCTGGCAGTTGAGGTCGTGATGGAAGACCTTGCCAATATTGCAAATTTCCTCGCGTTTGCGTTGGGGTTTGCCACGGGGACCTATGTCGGGCTTGTTGTCGAGGAGAAGTTGTCTCTTGGGAAGGTGATCCTGCGGATAGTCACCGCGGAGGATTCCCGGGATGCCATCGTATCATGTCTCCAGTCGGGAAACCATGGGATAACCTGTGTCGAAGCCCGGGGTTCCCGGGGATCCGTGACGATGATCCTCTCGCTTGTCAACCGGTCGGAGATCTCCTGCATTACGGATCGCATCGACCGGATCAATCCGAAAGCGTTCTTCTCTGTCGAGGATGTCCGGTACGTGAACGAGGGGGTGTTCCGGCAGCGGGATCTCCGGTCCTTCACGGGCATGATTCATTCCCTTGCCGGCCAAGGCAGGAAAAAATAATGTTCCGGCAGTTCTCTCATTTTTTAACATTTTGCTGCCGTGTCTCCACAAAGCATACATACTGCCGTCCCGATAGGCCTAAATTACCGTACGTGAGTTGCGGATACAGGTTATGGATGCGTAATGGATCTTGTCTTACCGCTCATTATTCTCGTTGCACGGATTGTTGAAACAACGATGGAGACGATTCGCCTCGTCTATGTGACAAAAGGGCACAAGTATCTCGCTTCAGGGATCGGGACGCTGAAAATCGGAATCTGGGTAATTTCTACCGGTCTCGTGCTGACGAATCTCGATAATATTCCCGGCATTCTTGCCTACATGATGGGATATGGCATCGGTACGCTTCTTGGGATGATGTTGGAATCTTGGATCGGCCTTGGCACGGTTATTGTCCGGATATTCTGTACAAAAGAGCCCGAACCGCTCATCCGCCATCTCGGGAAGCTCGGGTACGGGATCACGCGGATCAACGGTTCCGGCCAGTTTGTCCAATCCGTTGCGGTGCTGATCAGCATGGTGCCAAGAAAGGAGGCCGGAAGGCTGCTTGAGGTCTTAAAGACGAAATATCCGGATGTGCATTTCACCATCGAGGATGTTTCTACGATGAGCGAGCGGGAGATCTACTTCGGGTCCCGGAGCCGGCGGGGGATTCTTGGATTCATTGGATACAGCTGACGAATCGCGGATGAGCGGAGAACTAAAAAAGATCTTTGACTCGCCGCACGCGATTGCGGTTGCCTGCCGGGCTGGTGAGGCACGACTATCTTCGCCCGTCCCAGCTCGTACTCCGAAACGCATATCCTTGTTGTTTTAGATCATTACTCTCTGGTCTGTTCCCCGAAAATGCTGCTGTCTGAATAGTGCTATTAGGTGCGTTTACCTCCGGTGTGAAAAACCGGTTTTGGCCCGAATTCCTGCGTCTTTTGCGTGGATGAGTGCGCGTTTTGGTATTTTCGAAGGAGATCGGAGGCCATACAGAGCTCGGAATACCCTATCCCCCAGGAACCGGATCGTCCCTTCTGGAAGATGGTATCTCCTCTGGTGGCCGATTCACCACTCTCTGCAAGATCATGAGTGTGCCCGCGGTAAAATACGCCCAAATCGGGCTTATTTTCCCTTTTCTGTATCCGGGCCGCTGCCGGAAAAGGCCGTATACCCCTTCTTTTTGTTTCCTGTGGAGAAGAGGCCTTATAATCACCCCCTTTGGAAAAATACGAAAAATTTACCGCCTTTTAAACTGACACCACGGTCATTTGCATCGAGTCAGTTCCGGCCACGTACTATTACCCGTCCGGGCCCCGGAACTGCCACAGGGACGCGAATACGGGCGCCGGTTTTTCCGGGGCGACGCAAGGGGGGTATGCAGGCCAGTTCCTTTGACGTGCCCGGCTTTGGTCTGTAATGGAAGTAACCGATCTCTTTGGCAGGTCGGGCGTATTAAGAAAGCTTCACTATACAGCGGACGCGAGTGTTCTGTGTTTTACGGGGGAGTAATAAAAATGAACTAATTCAGCAAATCGCTTAGTTTTTTTCTTTCCGCAGTGCTTTGCTCTTTCATAATGAGGATATTATTTGGATAATTTGCAAACCAAATGAACGAACCCCACGCAATTTTTTCCAGATTTTTTTTGCTGTAGGCCCCGCTCGCCCTGTCGAGGAATGCCGTTACAAAAGCTACCTTCGATATATCGTATCCCCTTTCCCGAAGCAAGGACAGTATGGTACCTTTCCTTTGCTGGGTCATCGATCCACTCGTTGCGACAACCTCGATAAAAATAAGGAGTGTTGTGTCTTGGCCATTCATATGGTAAAGGTCGAGCAACACGAGGTCGGGAAATATTTTTGATATCTCCTCCTTTGAAAAATTGAGACCGTGGACTACTCCTGGATTGGGATTAACATATTTTTCTTCCGATGTACTATAGGATACCACATGAGGATCGGTCAGGAAATTTTTTGAGAATGTTTCAATGAGATGTTTTAGGATCATCGAACTTTCATCGTTGGGCAACGATCTTCGTGTTCCATCGGGGAATTCTACGGTTACTCTATCCGCGGCATTCATGGTCTTTCGGATACCAACGGCCAGTTGAGTTTCCCTGCTGAGATTCTGGGTTTGCCAAGTTAAAATCAGATTTGACAAACCATCTCCGACAATATTCTCATTGAATAGAGCTGCAAAAGATGCAGACAGGAAATACCGGGGTTTATTCGCCTGTCCTTTAACCGCCGGGTTAATCCTGACCGCATTTCGGTCCCCGAAACCACCTTTTATGACATCATCCCGAATGGATTCACGGTTATTCTGGCCAGGATACCAGGGTTTTGGGATATTATCTCTCGCCCAATTGGATTTTTTTGCCCAGGAAATTCTTGAGGTATCGTCTTGTGTTTTAAGCTGGCGATCGGACATATAATAGATATGCCCAGGTTGCAAAAATTGCCCGGTTCCTTCAATCGCGCCGATATAGAAGAAAACAGTGATTGCATTGGCCGCCATATCCCCGATGAGATAGTTTCGGCCTTCAATTCCTTCCGGAAAAATAATTTGCAATCTTTGACGAATGGTCTCACGTGAAGGTATTACGGGCAGTGGCATGATTTCACTCGTACATTTTCCTGATTTCGTCTTCTATAATGTCGTTTGAGGTTTTATTCAGAATAAGATTCTCAAGATTCTTCATATCATTAACCCGGGGTAATGGAAGGGCGTTCAATTCAAAAGCTGATACAGCGACGCTGCCGCTGATCAGACGAAATACCTTATCCATCATAGCCGAATTCAGTAAAACCGCCAGAGTTTCCGGAGATGCGAGAGAGGATTTATTTACAGGCTTAATGATATTGACGTGATTTTCAATTATCGCACCGCCGTATTCTGATAGGAATTCTCGTGGCAGTGTTGCAGCGACAAGTCGTTTTTTCTGTTCCTTGGCGGTTGTACGCTGAACGAGAATACATGGTTTTTTCGTTATAAGAAAATCCTGATTCTTTGTGGGTTCTAAAAAGGGCTGATGGTTTCTTCTCTTGGCGCTGAACCTGAATTGCCCCTGCGGAAGAATGGATTCTGCCCAGATCAGAGGATAGCTCCTGCTGCTTTTTTCTGCTTTCATTTGTTTTTTATGGCGGTTCCAGACCAGCTGGCCGGTATTTATTTCATATCCGAAACTTGTGATCCTGTTTCGCATTTTCCTGAGATTTTCGATGAGCTGTACCTGGTCAGGTGCTTTGGGGATTACCCAAGGCTCCTCCTCCCCCTTTGGTAACAGGAATGATCCAATCTTCTTGCTGACAACGGGTTTCTCAGGGCCATTAGACCGAAGTTCGTGAACTATTACCGAATGGTTTCCCGATGTCCCAAATTCATTATCCGATCGTTTATATACGACAAGCATTGTCTCTTGAAGAACATCTTCAAAGACACCTTTTCTGTCGGAGATAAAATCCATGGTAACCGGAGGAGCGTGATGAGTCAGAAGAGATCGAAGCGACTTGAAATATTGGCCTCCGAGGAACGAGGTTGGCGTCACATATGCGACAAATCCTTCAGGCTTTGTCCAACGGATTGCGATATCAGTAAAAATTCCATACAGGTTTGCATGTCCGTAAAGCGAACGGGAGAAAATCCTTCGCTGATGAGGGGGAAGTGTAATTTTACGATATGGCGGATTTCCAATGATTAAATCAACTTCGTCTCCTTTTTTAGGCAACTCTTCAAGAGTATCGCATACCTTAACAATAACCCGGAGCCGGGTGCCTGCCGCTATACAAGTGGGTAAGAGTGCAATCTCGACGAGAACCTGAGACATCCACGCTGCGAAGGGATCAATTTCGAAACCACGCAATTTCCTGGAAATCTGGTCGACAATTTGTTCCGGGCTTTTATTACCTTTTTCCAAATGGGATCCCAACATACGGAGTGCAACGGGTGAGAGGAACGCACCTCCTCCGCATGATAAATCCATTACCGTATTATTTTCCCAATCGAATCCTTCATCGCTTACCATTTCGATAAGACGATCAACCAGAGCTGGCGGAGTGTAATATGCCCCAAAATCAGCCTGCGTCTCGTGAGGTAATAATGCCGTATACAATGTACCAATCAGATAACTGCTCTCGGAAAACGGAAGTTGCGCCAAAATCGATCCGAGTTCCCGGGCTTCTGACTTGAAGTCCGATGAAGCGATCTCAACGGGAACGAATGGATTGAAAATCCTCCACGTACAGTTGTTCACTGCACAGGTCTCTGCCCAAAACTCGTTAAGAACAACTTGACAAATGGATCGTGCAAATCCATCTCTCATTTCTGGCGATTCTAATTTCTCAGCTTCCGCTGTCAATGCGATCTTTCTTCTATTGAATTCTGACTTCAGTGGAACTGCTCGCATTTATTCTTCCAGTAGATAGATTTCAGAAATATGATAAGTGATAATCGAAATGTTTCGATTTAATAGTGTCGAGGACTTGGATATAAACGTGGGGTTTGCGGGGAGTGAAAATGATTAAGTGGACGGGATATGGATAGACTGCATCGAACAAAATAAAACTGCGTATACCCCGCTTCCGGAAATAATCAAAACAAGGGTTGGGTAATTAGAATACAAGACTATTAAAAAAACAGTCAGAACGGAAAATCGTACGACAGAGTCACGCCTGGTGGGAGCTACATACTTTTGATCTCAGCAAAGGATACCAGTTAAAGCGATGACTCACCCCCCGACCCCCTCGCGCTCGACGGGGGGCACTGCTACACCCGTCTCGCTAGGGGGAGCATCGGTCTACTCTTCCAAAACTCACCTTTTTCTCCATGCATGGACAACCCGGGAAAGTATACGGCCGGTGTTTCTCCCGGCCCCGGACGGTTGTTCATGGATCACATACGAAAAGCGTTCGACGCGGTAGAAACACAATACGATGCGCAACGGGAGTTTGTCATCCCGCAGATGAGGGAATATTACGGAGCCGCGGTCTGGGCAGCGGAAAGCTCGAACCCATCGCCCCGGATCCTCGATGCCGGTGCCGGCACCGGCCTGCTCTCCGCGCTGTTGCTGGAGAAATACCCGACTGCAACGATCACTCTGCTCGACATCTCCGAAAAGATGCTCGCGGTCGCCCGGGAGCGATTCCATGACCGGGACAATGTCCGGTTTTTTGTCGGGGATTATGCGCAGACAGACCTCGGCGGGCCCTACGACCTAGTCTGTTCCGCCCTCTCGATCCACCATCTCGAACAGGACGAGAAGCGCCGGCTCTTTGGCCGGATCCAGAAAATACTTGTGCCCGACGGGCTCTTTGTCAATGCCGACCAGGCCGAGGGGGAGACGCCGTACTTCTCCGGCCGGTACCGGGAATACTGGAATACTTTTTTGAAAAACGGCCCGCTTGCACACACGGAGCATGAAGAGATCCTGCGGCGCCGCGATACGCTGGACAAGAACGAGAAACTCTCCGACCAGCTCGAATGGCTCAAAGAGGCCGGGTTTTCCGATGTCGATGTTGTGTACCGAAACCGGACGTTTATCGTTACCGTGGCCCGAAAAAATTAAAAAATACTGCCCTGCGGGCCGCACCTTACGAGGGCAGCGCTTTTGCGAGAAGGTAGAATGCACAGAGTGCCGAGAGAAGGCCGGCAACCGAAACGACCAGCGACACCGCCGATGGCAGGTTCACGCCGTTATAGGTCAGCACCTCTTTTATCAGGAACAAAACAAACCCAAGGGCAAGGAACCAGCCCCAGCGCTTCTGTTCGGTAACGGCGACACGGACCCCGTAGATCACTACGAGCAGGTCGATCCCGATCAGGATCGGCGGCACCCATTGCGGAACAATCATCTTACAACCGTTGTCCTTCCTTTACAAAAAGGCGTTTGTGTCCCGTGGACAGTTACGGGACACCTGAGGAAAGGCTTACCAGGTCCTGACCCGGGCCGACCGCCATGCGCCGGCAGGCACGCGGATCTCGAAACAGGCCCCTTTCCCCGGTTCCCCGGTCTCGGCGACCGTGATCCCGGTCATTAAGAGGATATCGCGGGAAAGGGAGAGCCCGATCCCGGTATGGCTGCCGTACCCGTACTCGAAGATCCTTTTTTTGTCCTCTTTGCGGATACCGCTGCCATTGTCTTTGAAAATAATGGAAAGGCTGCCGTCCGGCTCTTTTTTCGACGAGACCTCGAACCGGGTGACATGCCCGCCGTGCCGTGCCGCATTCTCAAAAAGGTTGTACATGACCTTGAACGCGAG
>Ga0268357_101984_pt1 | contig 10829 bp, 9 predicted proteins | sample BioMet10_FD_192466 | JGI IMG/M metagenome (GOLD analysis project Ga0268357, IMG submission 192466) | Sewage microbial communities from Oakland, California, United States - Biofuel 10 (Illumina Assembly) | ecosystem: Engineered > Wastewater > Sewage > Unclassified | place: USA: California... | reverse complement strand
AATGAAAATGTATAATCCAGTAACTGAAGAGGTAGTAGAGGCATTAAAAGCCGCGGTAGGAGTAGAACATGTTTTTACTGATCCTGAAAGCTTAGACAAATACAAAACGGATGAAGAAACAGATTCTCGGTTTTTTCATACACCGGAGGTAGTCGTAGCACCAGGCAGCGCAGAAGAAGTTGCCGCTGTAATGAAGATAGCCAATAAGTATATTGTACCGGTTACCCCTCGTGGTGCAGGTACCAGTGTTTCTTGTGGGGCTATTGCTGTTTGTGGTGGTATTGTTTTGCTTATGGAACGCATGGACAAAATAATTGAAATCAATACAGATGGTATGTACATGATTGTTGAGGCTGGCGTCCGTACTGTAGAGATCCAACAAAAGGCTAATGAACAAGGATTACTCTATGCAGGAGACCCTTGCAGCAGTGATAGCTGCCTTATTGGTGGAAATATTGCGACTAATGCCGGTGGTAATAAAGCAGTTCGTTATGGTACGACTCGTAATCAGGTTTATTCCGTGGAAGTTGTTACTCCCACCGGTGATATTGTGGAGTTGGGAGCGCGTTTAAAGAAGAAAAGCACAGGTTATTGTTTGGAACAACTCATTATGGGCAGCGAGGGAACTTTGGGCATCATTACTAAAGCAACCTTGAAACTATTGCCTTTAGCACCCTATAGACTTGATGTTTTAGCTATTTTCACTGATGTAGAAAAAGCAACCGGGATTGTTCCAATTTTGGTTAAAGCCGGACTTAATCCTACTAGCGTAGAGTTTATGGACAATGGTTTTGTTCGTAGTTCCAGTGACTTTAGTGAGTTGAGACTGCCTCATTATGAAGATGGCAGCTACGTTATTATCACGGTAGAAACCTTTAATGAGGATGAATTAGATAGCAAAATGGAACAATTGGATGAATTGTGTAATGCTAACGGCGCTACTGATGTTTTAGAAGCTGACGATAGAGTATGGACTATCAGGAGAAATTGCTTGGAATCTACACGCATATTGAGTAAAGTTAGTACGTCTGATGATTTAGTAGTTCCGGTTAATAAAATTGCTTCAACCATTAACCATCTTACCGCGGTGGCCAAAAATTATCCATTCCGTGTCTTTACCTTGGCCCATGCCGGTGATGGTAATTTGCATTTCCAAATTTTAAAGGGTGAATTGACAGATGCAGAGTGGGAAAATGCCTTGGCTAATTTCCATGCAGAAGTTTATCCATATATTTATAGTTTGGGCGGTAGAATTTCCGGAGAACATGGTATTGGTTCAAAAAAAGTTGAACCAATGGAAAAATATACCAATAAAATTGAAATGAAAATGATGAAAGAAATAAAAAAAGCCTTAGATCCAAATAATGTGCTTAATCCAGGCAAAGTATTTAATATGTAAAAAAAGGTCTTAGAAGTTTTACACTTCTAAGACCTTTTTTCTTTGTTTTCCTATCGGGCTGCGATAATAGGCACCCCCGCGGCACATAAGAGTGACCGCTTATCGCTGCTTCCTTCCGGACCTGACGAGGTTCACAGGCTCTCATTGCGCAGGACCAACTACCGCAGTCCGAAAGAAAAACAAAAAGCCGCAGTGCGGCGAATTTTAAATGGCGGAGAGCGAGGGATTCGAACCCTCGGTACGGTTTCCCGTACACACGCTTTCCAGGCGTGCTCCTTCAACCGCTCGGACAGCTCTCCAGGTTGAAAATTGTGGTAAAAATTTTTAGTTTTTGTCCCAAAAAATACCCGCAGTAGTTTTTACAACTGCGGATATTAGTATACCGAATAATAGGTGTGTTTGTCAAGATTTTTACAAAAACAATTGCTCCAAATTAATCGTCTTCCTCCATGCTGGGCAAAAGTAACAGAGGTCTGTCAGTATTAAGAGCAAAATTTTGGGAAGTACTACCTAAAGGAAGACCTTTAATTAGGCCACCTCCGGTTTTCGCCATTACTACCAAGGAAACATTTAATTCCTCAGAAATTTTCCGTAATTTTTTAGAGGCAGAACCTTTTTCTATAATATAAGATGATTTAACACCAAATATTTTAACTTCTTCTACTAGTTCAGATAGCTTTTGTTTTGCCAGAGAAATCTTATTTTCTAATTCCTCAGAGCTGCGACTCCTCTCAATAACATGAACAAAAACTACTTCTTCAATGTGTTCACGTAAATTGCGAATAAAGTTTAAGGCAAGTAATGACTCTTTGGAAAAATCCGTTGGAATCAGTATTTTGCTTAATAAAGGGTCTTGAGTTCCATCTTCGTTATGTATACTGCCAATAAAAAGTGGATAAGTAGATAAACGCGCTAAGTCAAAAGTAGTGCTGCCCATAAAAGTGGTGCGCAAAAACCCCTTACCATGAGAAGCAACTAGAACTAAATCACAATTGTTGCTAAGAGCAAGTTCATGAATTTGCTGAAAGACTTCACCTTCCAACAGGGGCAATGATAAAGAAACATTTGTGTAACATGCTTTGTGTAGTTTTGCAGCAACGGCTTTCAGTTTGTTTGGTACATTAGCGTCGTTGTCTTCATCTACAATGTGTACCAACAGAATTTCAGTTTCAATATTGGGACAAAGGGCAAACAAACAATCTGTTAAAGTTTCTGCTGACTCGGAAAAATCTGTAGCCAACAGGACTTTAGTATGACTATTCATTGTTTCTTAACACTCCTTTTTATATTATAAAATTTTCTCCAAACCTTTTACTAACTTATCCTTCTATGCATATTATACCCTAATTAGTTGAATTGCGCATAAAAAAAAGAGTATAATAAGGAAGAAACTTGGGCTAAAGGGGTAGACGGCAAATGGAAAATACAGTTACAAAAATTTCCGAAACAGCAGGACTTGCGCCTGGCACTCCAGTACCGGTGGGTATAGATGAAAGCGCACCATCAAAATTTGTTATATTTATTATTAGTAACGAGGGAATAACCTCAGAACGAGTGGGAACTTTGCCGGATGTTTTGCCTGAACATCCTTTGGGCAGCACTATGTGGATTGATGTTCAAGGATATGCAGGGCTGAGTTCTATAAGGAAAATATTTGACTTCTTGAAAATACATCCATTGTTTCAAGAAGACATTCTAAATACACGCCAACGGGCCAAATACGAAATATTGGATGGAGCTTTGTTAGTTACTACTAAGCGCTTGTTTTATGCTGCTAATGGTCGTATTCATCAAGAGCAAGTTGTGTTTTTGCTGAAGGACGATTGTTTAGTTACTTTTCAACCGGCTACAGGAGATAGTTTTGAAGGTTTTCGCAAGCGGCTGCCGTCTCTCAAAGGTAATAAAACCTTGCCGGGATATATAGTATATGCATTATTGGATAATCTTGTAGATAATTATTTTGTAATAATTGAAAAATTGCAAGCGTCATTAGAAAAAACAGAGAAAAGATTGTTGGCAAATGATACAGCTTTGGAACGGGGAGTTCTATCAGGACTTAAACATGATATTACAGCTGCAAGGCATGTCATTTGGCCTATGAAAAGTATTGTCACTAAACTTAGTGACGATAAGGCTAACTTTTTCCCGGAAGGGATAGATCCCTATTTGGAAGATTTAAAGGATCATGTGTACCAACTGGATGAAGCCTGCGAAATAGCATCTGACAATGCTAATGGTATTATTCAGCTCAATATGGATAATCTTAATGTTCGTACTAATGAGATTATGAAAACATTGGCGCTTATTTCTACCGTATTTTTACCGCTGACTTTTATTGCCGGAGTTTATGGTATGAATTTTAAATTTATGCCGGAACTTGATTCACCGTGGGGATATCCCTTGGTTCTTGCTATTATGGCACTAATTGCTTTATTTTTATATAGAACGTTTCGAACAAGACATTGGATGTAAAGGAGAAAAACATGAGTTATGTTGCACTATATCGTACTTGGCGGCCACAGGATTTCGAAGCACTTGTGGGTCAGGAACACATAAAAACGGCTTTAACAAACGCCTTAGAATCGGGCAAGATTGCCCATGCGTATTTATTTACGGGACCTCGTGGTACGGGAAAAACCAGTACTGCCCGTATTTTGGCTAAAGCACTTAATTGTGAGCAGGGACCAACTGCGCATCCTTGTAACAAATGTGAGAACTGTCTGCAGATTACACAGGGTTCATCTATGGATGTTATTGAAATAGACGCTGCTTCTAATCGAGGTATTGATGAGATTCGCCAACTAAGGGAAAGAGTTGCCTTTGCACCTGTTAATGGGCGCTATAAGGTTTACATTATAGATGAAGTACATATGATTACTACCGATGCCTTTAACGCTCTCTTAAAGACATTGGAGGAGCCGCCTGCCCATGTAGTATTTATCTTGGCCACCACTGAACCTCATAAAATACCGGCAACTATTCATTCCCGTTGCCAGCGTTATGATTTTCATCGTGTAACTATTGATGATATAGTAGGGCATTTAAAGACGGTAGCCGCCGGTAGTGACATTTTAGCGGATGAAGAGGCATTGCGTCTTATGGCTATTCAGGCAGACGGCGGTATGCGCGATGCCGTGAGTCTGTTAGACCAGTGTGCCGTTATGTCAAAACATGTAACCGCTGATATTGTACGCCAGGTTTTAGGAATTGTGGGCAGAGAAGGATTACGTAAATTAGTAACCGTAATAGGCAGGGGAGATTTATCTGCTGCGTTACAAAGTATGACTGAGCTCAGTGCTCAAGGCAAAGATATGAAACAAATTATTTTGGAACTTGCCGAATATTTACGTGCACTTTTATTGTATAAGGCAGATGCTAAATACGAAGATATATATTTGACGGATACTGCCGAAGCCTTGGCCGCTATAGCGCCATTATACACTACTGAACGTATTTTAGCAGCCACTAGTCGTTTACACCAAGCTATGGAAGAAATAAGACTTTCCGCTCGAGAAAAAATAGTGGCAGAAATGTGTATATTTGATTTGTGCCGTATTCAAGGAGATTCTTTGGAAGCTTTGGCTGCTAGGGTAGCCCAATTGGAAGCTCAACTAGCAGGGAAAGTATTAGCTCAGGAAACACCAATTCCTGTGCAAAATATACCGAAGACAACATTTAGTCCAGGATTGTCCGCACCGATTACACCGGGGCATTCTGTGTCAAAACCTGAAATAGCACAAGAAGTGCCTCCAAAAATACAGGTAGAGGTGGAACCACAGGCAGAAGTAGAACCGGCAGTAGAACAAATAGTAACCAAACCTAAAATCATGCCTAGTGAAAATGGTATAGCTTTGTGGAAAAATTTATGTTCAACCTTGATTAATAAACAGAAACGCACTATTTTAGCTTATGCCGAGTTGGGTAAAGTTATTAATTATGACGGGCAAAGTTTAACATTGGGACTTAGTACCATGATGTCTAAAGACAGATTGGAAAGAGCTGATTATAAAGATTTTATCCAAGATATTTTAAGTGGTTTGGTAGGCCGCCCCATAGCATTAAACTGTATTCTCGTTAAGGATGCCGAGCTTAAACAAATTAAAGCAGATAATCCGCCAAGTAAAAAAGTTCATCAACCTAGTGCAGTAAAATCAGCGTTAGATGTTTTTGGCGGAACTGTGAAGAAAGAGTAAATTGCTTTTATATTTAGAGCATTTTTGATACAATAAACATGTAGAAATTTCTAGGAGGGTTAAAAATGTTTAATGGTGGAATGAATAACATGCAAGGCATGATGAAAAAAGTACAAAAAATGCAGGCTGAAATGGTAAAGTTACAAGAAGAATTAAAAACTCGCACAATTGAAACTACTGCCGGTGGCGGTGCTGTTACCTTGGTTGTAAATGGTAAAAAAGAACTAGAGAGCATTAAAATTGATCCGGCAGCTGTTGATCCCGAAGACGTAGAAATGTTGCAAGATTTGATTGTAACAGCTGTTAATGAAGGTATGCGCAAGATTGATGAAATGACGGAAAAAGAAATGAGCAAAGTAACCGGTGGTATAAAATTACCTGGCGGAATGCTCTAATAAGAGGAACTTTATGCGAATGATAAAACCTTTGGCTAGGTTACACGAACAATTGCGACGCCTTCCGGGAATAGGCTCTAAGACCGCTTTACGGCTGGCATACCATGTTCTTGATATGCCAAGTGAAGATGTGCGGGAGCTGGCAGACGCACTAATTAGTGCCAAAGAACAAATAAGGCTATGTGCTTGTTGTTTTGATTTATGTGATAGTGATTTGTGCGACATTTGTCGTGATAAGACACGGGACAGAACTGTGGTTTGCGTAATTGAACAACCACAAGATTTAATGGCAATGGAACGCAGTCGAGGGTACAAAGGATTGTATCACGTACTTCATGGAGTTTTATCTCCTTTAGATGGAGTAGGTCCTGAGCAATTAAAAATCAAAGAGCTTCTCGTAAGGCTGCAATCAGGCGAGATTAAGGAAGTTATAGTGGCAACTAACTCTGATGTTGAGGGAGAAGCGACTGCTACATATTTGGCACATTTACTAAAACCTATTGGTGTTACTGTAAGCCGTATTGCTCACGGGTTGCCGGTGGGCGGAGATTTAGAATATGCCGATGAAGTTACGTTATCCAAAGCACTAGAAAATCGAAGAAATATGTGAAGGGTGGGATAAAAATGGAAACTCTAGTTCCGTGGATAATTGCTATAATGGTTTTGTTTTTAATAGTGAAGTTTTTTTCACTTTCTTTTTCCTTCGTCTGGAATGGCATTATTGGTGGTATTATGCTATGGGTGCTTAATTTAGTGGGCGGAATGTTTTCTTTTCATATCCCAATTACCATCATTTCTGCACTCATCGCCGGTTTTTTTGGTATTCCGGGTGTTGTAGTTATTGTGATATATAATTTACTTAAATAAAATGTTAGCACATTTAGGGGCGGACTTGATTCGTCCTTTTGTGTTATTTTTTAGTTAATAGAAAATAGTTAAATTGGTTAGAAGAGGGCACAGCTCTATGGTGTGTACATATTATATCTGTGCTATAATATATTTATGGCTAAACAAATAATGGGTTTTGATTACTCAGACAATGAAAAAATAAAAATATTAATATATCTGTTTATAGGTGGAACAGCAGCTTTGATTGAATGGGGGTTGTTCTATCTTTTTGGTGTGCGATGGAGCTGGAATTATTTGGCATCTACTTCTCTCGCTTTTCTTTGCTCGACTATTTGCCACTACCTTATGACAAATATTTGGGTGTTTGAAAGCGGCGCTCGTTATAAACGCGCTAAGGAAGTAACGCTGGTTCTTTTTGTTTCTGCTATTGGGCTTTTTTTTAATTTAGTATTAATGGGGTTGTTTGTTGGATTACTTCAGTGGCACCCTATGTTTTCTAAGGTGTTGGCTAGTTGTATCGTTGTGGTTTGGAATTATGTTTCGCGTAAGAAATGGGTGTATTAATGAGAGAGCGGAAGTGTGTTAAAGTGTTACGCAAGAGAGTAAACGTACATGAATTTAAAAAAATAATGATTGTATATAATTCTAAAGCGGGCAACCATCAATTTTTTGGCGACATGAAACAACGTATTGCCGAAATAATGAATACTTTGCGCCGTGATTTGGGTGCGGGGGTTGTTGAAGAAATTTCTTTAGGTACCTTTGAACAGATCCAGTTAGTAGGCAAGCGTATATGTGCAGAAAAGGTGGATTGGATAGTTGTAGCAGGGGGAGACGGAACAATAAGGGCATTGGTTGAAATCTTTGTTGAAAACGATTATTGGCCATATGTGAGTGTGTTTCCCGCTGGAACGGTGAATTTAGTAGCAAAGGAACTTTTACAGAATGCTGATCCGGAACGTTGGATAAAGAGAGTCGTTAAGGGCATTGCCGTTCCTATCTGGCTTGGTAAAGCTAATGATCGCATTTTTTTGACAGTAGCAGGAATAGGTGTAGATTCCTTAGTGGTACATAGGGTAACTGAGACAGAGAAAAAATATTTGTCGAAGTTTGCCTATGTTCGTCAGGGATCCGAGCTAGTACGCAAGGAATTGTTCTTGCGTAATTGGCAATATAAATTCCAGGTTATGATTGATAATGATGATAGATGGCGTGATGCGTCTTCGGTTATTGTGGCGAAAAGTCGTTATTATGCCGGGAGATTTTCTTTGGTGGATGGAGGGTCTTTGTGCTCACCAACTTTGCATGTTTGCATGTTTACCGGCAGCAGACGCGCAGATTTTTTGCGTTATGCCGCTCTTATTGCTACTGATCTTTTGAATTTAGACAAGACAGTGGAAATTATACAGGCAAAAAGCGTCAAAATTCGTTCTAATGTAGATAATTTTGTAGCTGAGCTAGATGGTGATTCCTTAGTTTCATCGCCACTGGATATTAGCTTGATAGACAGGCCTTTGTATTTTATATCGTAGGTGGTGCTTGAATGAGGAAGTCGCTATTAATTGGAATTGTACTCATAATTTGTTTTGCTTTTGAGTACATAAGTTCTTGGAAATTTTTGCAAAGCGTGGTTCCTTTCCCGGAAAGCGAATGTTGGTTGCTTACTTTAAATGGTTTTTTGCGGGACGCCTGTGTTTTAGGCGCCCTTGTTTTGCTTTATTTTAGACGTAACCGCATACCTGACAGGGTAAGACGCTATTTTCCGGTAGTAGTGGTTGGTGTACTTTACCTTCTCATGGGTACCTTTATAATTAGCTATTTAGAGCTTGATGTTCAATTTTTGACAACCCTATCGCTTTTTGCTGGGTTATTTAATAATATAGCAGTGGTATTGGTTGTTGCAATGTGTTACCATCATTGGCCGAATTTCGGTATGAAAATAATGTATTTTCTGACATATATTTTAACTTGTATAATAATTGTTTTTGACGGTTTATATTTTTGGACAACTTCAATGCATGTTGAAAGTGTTTTTTTTAAGAATTTAAACATTTATGCTTTTCGTGGAATTATTGCTACTATAGCTTGGTGGAAACTAGCAATTTTAGCGGTAATTATAATATTATTGATTATTTTATTCCGTGTAGATGAACCGCAAAAACGTAAACCTAACTTTACATGGTCAATGCTTTGCCTCATTGTTTTTGGTCTAGTATTAAATTTGGCTTATTTGCTTTTAACAAGTGCGGTGTACATTGGTATAGACCAGGTTGCAGGGTTGGATTTGGAAGCTGAGCTAGAAAAGCCTAGACAACAAATTCGTAATATGGTGGCGATGCCGGTTAATATTAATTTTGTACAAAAAGCTTTTTTTGATACAGATAAAGTGGTAAAAGAACCTTGGAAATACAAAGAACGTGTTTTGACGGAAAGCGATAAGGGGGCCTTAGCAGAGTTGGGAATTATGCCAACTCCTGTGCGCAGCATTCCAAATGTAGCCAAATATGACAGAGTGGTAATGTTAGTATTAGAGTCTGTGCATAGAGACTACATGCATTTTTATAACAAGAATATTCCAGCTGAGACTACGCCATTTTTGGATAGTTTGCTGCAAAAATATCCACACTTGGATCATTACTATTCTTCAGCGATTCCAACTACTCAAGGGTTAAATAGTACTTTTCGTTCTCAACTTATTTACGATGGAGATTTGCCTGGTGCGAAGCAGGACTCGATTTATAGGTCAGCACAAGCCCATGCCTGGGAAGGTATTTTCCTTAATGCTTCTAGTCGCTATTATGACAATGAGTATCGTGAATATCCCCAACAATTTGGCATGAATGAGTATTATGCTAATGAGGATTTGAAAGCTAGAGGCTATACGGGAGCTAGTGGCTGGGGGTTTCATAACGATGTTATGTACGAGGAAACATTGAGACTTTTGGAAACAAGAAAGAAAGATAAATTGTTTTTAGTAGTTAAGACTCTGGACATGCATCAGCCATATCCCTATTATGGAATTGGGTATGATAGTATGCCGCCTGCTGTCCGTGATAGCGGGTATGTTACCATTTGTGGAATGTATTGGGTGGATCATACAATCCAAAAGTTTTTTCAAGAGGCAGCAGCTCGCGGTCTTATGGATGATAGGACTCTATTTATTATTACTTCCGACCACAATCCTCATTCCGGCGGAGAGTATAAGGAAATAGTCCCCAAAGAAGAGGATAAACAAAGCATTGCTCCTATACCAATGATTTTTGTCAGCAAAAATTTAGTACCCTTGGATAATCTTAGAACTAGTGATTATGCTAGCCAAGAAGATTTAGCACCAACTCTTTTAACTCTTATGGGCATGGAGACGCCGGAAAGTTTTATGGGACGTGATTTATTGGAAGCTTGCGAGAAACCATATGCGCTAGGATACTTCGGCGGTAAAGCGTATTATTTCTCTAGTAATTTAGATTTTGTTGCTACATTAGATGAAGCCGAGCCGGACACGGTTCAAAAAGAGGCGATTGCCAATTATATTATGAAAAACTATATCCATCGACATATTATAAATTCTTGAAATAATCTGTTATAAATACTAATATAGAAACGAGGGAGAAAGTTATGCCTAAGCAAAGTTTAGTACAACGTTTTTTTAGTTTTGGCGGGAGACTTAATCGCTGGGAATATTTTAAAAGAATATTTCAATTATGGCTGATTTCCTTGGTAGTTAATATTGTATTTGGCAGGGGATTAGGTTTTAATACTATTTTTGGCAGCGGCTGTGGCATGCTGGGTTATTCCCATAGTTCAACAACTTATTTTTGGGGTTTGATTTCCACATTCGCAGCTATTAGTCTTATTACGCGTCGATTACATGATTTAAATAGGAGTGGTTGGTGGCAGCTTATTTTTATGGTGCCATTCTCCCTTGTCCTTGTGCTCATGATTATTTTCAGTATGGGATTAAGTATGGGTATGGGTATGGGTTTTGGTTTAAGC
>Ga0268357_101983_pt1 | contig 10830 bp, 7 predicted proteins | sample BioMet10_FD_192466 | JGI IMG/M metagenome (GOLD analysis project Ga0268357, IMG submission 192466) | Sewage microbial communities from Oakland, California, United States - Biofuel 10 (Illumina Assembly) | ecosystem: Engineered > Wastewater > Sewage > Unclassified | place: USA: California... | reverse complement strand
TTCAATACCTAATATCCAGAATACTCACAAGTGTATGCGTTCCTTGCTTTTTTTTAATATCAGGGTATCTGTTCTTTCTAAAAAAGCAGAATAGCTATAATAATAAAATTAAGAAAAGAGTAAGAAGCCTCCTTATCCCATATTTATTCTGGAATACATTAATCCTAGTTCTATTTTACACAGCACAAATAATTCCATCTGTTAGTACATTATTTTCCGGAGAACATAAACTTATCAAAGACTATTCATTTTATGATTTTCTTTGTGCATTTTGGGCCTTAGAAGGAAGCGACCCTATAGTAGGGCAATTCTGGTTCCTGAGAGATTTAATGGTTATAGCTGTACTTAGTCCTATAATAAAAATAATTATTACCAGCATTAAAAATTGGGGAATTATAATACTTGGTATTCTTTGGTATTTAGGTTTCTGGATAAAAACTCCAGGATTCAGTATTACTTCATTGTTTTTCTTTTCATTAGGGGCATATTTTAGTCTTGAAAATAAATCATTCCTTCATTACCAATTTCAACACATTCGCTTTAGCTATTTAATATATCCTATTCTTGTTTTATCGGATTTTGTAACTAAAAGCTACATATATAATATTTATATTCACAAATTGGGAATAATAGCTGGAATTATATTTTTCATTAATATCACTGCATGTTTAGTTAAAAAGAATAAGCTACAGATTATAACAAAGCTTTCTAATGCCAGCTTCTTGATTTATGCCATGCATGAGCCCCTACAGCGACTGTTGAGAAAAACTCTTTTTAAAGTCATTGAGCCAAATAGTGAGATAGAATTAATCACACTATACTTTACTTCCCCAATAGTAATAATAATACTTATCATCATGCTTCATTCTATCCTTCACAAACATTGCCCTGCCACATTAAAATTCATTACAGGAGGAAGATAGAAACTTTTAACAGCTAGAGGTCTCTTTAATAAATATCTTATAGCATTACAACTAAAAGCAACTAGAGATAAACTGTAATAAATCAAAGATTCTTCTATAGCTATAAAATGAAAAGAGGGCAATCTCATACAAGACTGCCCTCTTTTGGTTCTATAAATATAAAGGGGGGTAACTTTATTAAAGTTGAGGACCAGCAGCAACTAATGCTTTACCAGCTTCGTTACCTGTGAACTTAGCAAAGTTCTTGATGAAACGAGCAGAAAGATCTTTTGCTTTTTCTTCCCATTGAGCTGCATCAGCATAAGTATCACGAGGATCTAAGATCTTAGGATCTACACCTGGAAGAGCTGTAGGAACTACAAATGAGAAGTAAGGGATAGTCTTAGTTTCAGCCTTGTCGATTGAACCGTCAAGGATAGCATCGATAATACCTCTTGTATCTTTGATAGAGATTCTCTTACCAGTACCATTCCATCCTGTGTTAACCAAGTATGCTTTTGCACCTGATTTATCCATCTTCTTAACCAATTCCTGAGCATATTTTGTTGGGTGCAAAGAAAGGAATGCAGCACCGAAACAAGAAGAGAATGTTGGAGTTGGTTCAGTAATACCACGTTCTGTTCCAGCTAATTTAGCAGTGAAACCAGAAAGGAAGTAATATTGAGTTTGTTCTGGAGATAAGATAGATACTGGAGGAAGAACACCGAATGCGTCAGCTGACAAGAAGATTACCTTCTTAGCTGCAGGAGCCTTAGAAACTGGCTTAACAATGTTTTCGATGTGATAAATAGGATAAGAAACACGAGTGTTTTCTGTTACTGATTTATCATCGAAGTTGATCTTACCGTTAGCATCAACAGTAACGTTTTCAAGAAGAGCGTCACGTTTGATAGCTGCGTAGATATCTGGTTCGTGTTCTTTGCTTAAGTTAATAACCTTAGCGTAGCAACCACCTTCGAAGTTGAATACACCTTCGTCATCCCATCCGTGTTCGTCATCACCAATCAGCTGACGTTTTGGATCTGTAGAAAGAGTAGTTTTACCAGTTCCTGACAAACCGAAGAAAATAGCTGTTTCACCTTTTTCGTTAGTGTTTGCAGAGCAGTGCATAGAAGCCATACCTTGTAATGGAAGTAAGTAGTTCATGTAAGAGAACATACCTTTCTTCATTTCACCACCATACCAAGTACCACCGATCAACTGAATTTTTTCAGTCAAGTTGAATACTACGAATGTTTTAGAGTTCAAACCAAGTTCAGCAAAGTTTTCGCCAGCGTCAGTTTTAGAACCATTCATTACAACGAAATCTGGTTCACCATAGTTAGCCAATTCTTCTTCAGTTGGGCGGATGAACATATTCTTAACGAAATGTGCCTGCCAAGCAACTTCCATGATGAAACGAATCTTCAAACGAGTATTTTCGTTAGCACCACAGAAAGTATCCATTACAAAAAGTTTCTTGTTAGAAAGTTCTTTAGTAACGATTCCTTTCAATACATTCCAGCTTTCAGTTGAAAGAGGTTTGTTATCATTCTTGTATTCATCAGAAGTCCACCATACAGTATTTTCTGTAGTAGCGTCTTTAACAAAGAATTTATCTTTAGGAGAACGACCAGTATAAACACCTGTCATTACATTAACTGCGCCTAGTTCTGTTTCCTGACCTTTTTCGTAGCCTTCCAAACCAGCTTTTGTTTCTTCCGCGAACAATTGTTCGTAAGATGGGTTGTGTAGGATCTCAGTTGCACCTACAATGCCATACTTGCTTAAATCTAAGTTTGCCATTTCTTTTGAATTAATTTAAATTGGTAATACTATATCTCTATTTTAATCTACTTTACCTTGGTTTCAAGTAATCCTTGTAAATCGAATACAAAAGTAATACTTTATTTGGAAAGAAATAACATATTAAAGAAATTTTTCTTTAATTAGATACGTTTTATAATTACATAACAATTTAACGAAGACATTGCGATTCATTTAAAAGAATTTTCGTTATTTTGCAAATTGGTAAGCAAGGAAGCAATGATAATAGTATTTGCTCATAAAAAGAGCTCAAGATTGGTGTATATTTTTTCCCGGATATTCAAAGATATATTGGGAGTTGAGTTCTTTTTTTCCACTAATAAACAGGAATTTATCAATTCACAATTACCATCTATCAATTATTCCACTGAAGATCTTAATAAAGGTATCTGGATTGTTCCTCACTCCTTATTATATAATATAGGTATTGAAAAAACAGAGATCGGTAACATTATTCTCTGGAAAAATATGCCAGCTTTCTTTTCACAAGAAAAAGGAGATATTCCTTTTGATTTATTTGCGGCAGCTTTTTATTTAATTACCCGATATGAAGAATACCATTCAGTAACACTTGATAATCACGGACGATATCAATACACTAATAGCATTTTAAATAAAATGGGGTGCATTGAAGAGCCCATAGTTGATCAATGGGCTTATGCACTCAAAACTGAATTGCTTAAAGCTTATCCCGAATGCAAGTTCTTGCCACGATCATTCCGTTTTATTCCTACGATTGATATTGATCATCCTTATCTTTACAGGAATAAAGGTTTTGCATTAAATGTACTTTGTCTGACGAAAGACTTAATAAAAATGGATTTTTCCATTTTCAGAGAGCGTCTTTTAACTATTCTACATTTAAAAGAAGATATATATTTTAATTTCGAGTTCCTTCTCCAGCTTTATCAAGACCTTGGAGTTAAGGGACTTTTCTTTGTGCACGTAGGACCTTACGGCAAATTTGACCGAAGGTATATTTACGCATCCAAACGCTATAGAAAAATGTTAAGAAGGATAGCCGGAAAACATGAGGTAAATATCCATCCTTCGTATATAGCAGCATTCAATAACCTACAGTTTTGTGAAGAAAAAATGGAGTTGGAGAGAATTCTGAATAGAAGAATTGAAGCTAGCAGACAGCATTTCTTACGTTTTAGGTTTCCTGAGACTTTCAGACAGTTATTGAATGCAGACATTAGCGATGATTATTCCGTTTTATATTCTAATCAATATGGATTCCGAGCAGGAACAAGTATTCCATTTACATTCTATGATTTAGAAAAAGAGCAGGAAACAAGTCTCATCATTCACCCAACTGCAGTTATGGATGTTACCTTGAATAGAGATTTCAACATGAATCCTCAGGAAGCTCTTGAAAAGATTAAAGAGCTTGCTACAAAAGTAAAAGCTGTTAATGGTGATTTCATAACTCTTTTCCACAATTCTTCATTAGCTGAAGATTGTTTTTGGAAAGGATGGAGAAACATGTATATAAAAATGATAGAACAAATCAAATAATAAATTATTTAATAAAAAAACAATGAAGATTATCAATTTCGGTGAAACAAATTCCATCCTAAATCAGTACGTTTCAGAAATAAGAAACGTAGAAGTTCAAAACGACCGTTTGCGTTTCCGACGTAATATTGAACGCATTGGCGAGATTATGGCATACGAGATGAGTAAAGAGTTTACCTACTCAACCAAAAACATTCAGACTCCGCTGGGTATTGCTCCTACAAATACTCCGGATAACAGAATCGTTATCAGTACAATTCTTCGTGCAGGACTTCCTTTCCACCAAGGATTCCTAAATTATTTCGACACAGCAGAGAATGCTTTTGTTTCTGCATACCGTAAGTACAAGGATGCACTTAAGTTTGAAATCAATATTGAATATATTGCATCTCCAAGAATTGCCGGTAAAACACTGATTATTACAGACCCAATGCTTGCAACGGGAAGCTCATTGGAACTTAGCTACGGAGCTATGTTAACAAAAGGTCGCCCAGACGAAATACATATTGCATGTATTATTGCAAGCCAGCAAGCCCTTGACTATATCCAAAAAGTTCTTCCTGAAGAAAACACAACTATCTGGTGTGCAGCAGTTGACCCTGAAATTGATTCTCACTCTTATATTGTTCCGGGATTAGGAGATGCCGGAGATTTAGCTTTCGGAGAAAAAGAATAATAAATTCCGTTTCAAGAAAGGAGATTCTCAAAGAAAGTAAAATTAAGTCTCTGAATCTTGAAAAAGGTCTCAGATAGAAACCCGAAAAAACAAAAACAGGGGCTGCTCATTCGAGTAGCCCCTGATTATATTTAGTATAAATGAGAATTATTTAATTTCCCAGGTTTCACCACAAAGCAAGAAATCTTCTAATTTGCGAGTAGGTTTCTTTGCCTGAACGTCTTTTATTTGTGCATATACACATTCTTCATAGCTAAGAGCCTCAACATCCCTGATTACTCCCAGAGCAACAGGAAAATCAGGACCTTCCATTAAAGCAAGCTTCATATGAAGAGTATTATCTTCACAATGAGCATCATGTACAAGGATATCCTTTTCTGTGATACCATTTTCGCCCAAAGTCACCACTTTAAGACCAAATCCTTCCTGCATCAAACCTTTTTCATTGTTTTCGCCAAACAACATAGGTTGTCCATGCTTAAGATGAATTGCATTCTTTGCACGTCCTTCTTTCGTAGCAACAGCACTATGACAACCATCATTGAAAATTACACAGTTTTGCAGAACCTCAACAACAGAAGCACCTTTATGACGAGCCGAAGCTGTTAATACTTCTACAGAACACGGGCCATCTACATCCACACATCTTCCGAAGAACTTACCTCTTGCACCAAATATTAATTCTGCAGGACGGAAAGGATCTTCTACCGTTCCATAAGGAGACGATTTTGATACAAATCCTCGAGGAGAAGTTGGAGAATATTGTCCTTTTGTTAAACCGTAAATACGATTATTCAGAAGAACTATATTGATATTGACATTTCTACGAATAGCATGAATAAAATGATTTCCACCGATAGCCAATCCATCACCATCACCAGAGATCTGCCAAACAGTTAAATCCGGATTGGCAACCTTTACACCGGTAGCAATTGCTGCTGCACGTCCATGAATGGTATGAAAGCCATAAGTATTCATATAATAAGGTAAGCGGGAAGAGCATCCAATACCTGAAATAACGGCTGTCATATTAGGAGCAATACCCAATTCAGCCATAGCCTTGTGTAATGAATTCAATAATGCATGGTCACCACAACCCGGACACCAACGAACATACTGGTCACTCTTAAAATCTTTTGCTGTATATAATTGTTCGCTCATCTTACTTTTCCTCCATCAATTTTGTAAATTCTTCAACAAGTCTAACTACATTAAAAGGCTGTCCTTTCACTCTATTGAACTGGCAAATATCCAGTCCTGGAATCTTCATACGAAGAAGACCGGCAAACTGTCCAAGATTTTGTTCTACCACAACAATCTTTTTAAATGCTCTCAACACCTCTTCTGTATTCTTTGGTAGTGGATTGATATATTGGAAATGAGCAAAAGCAACTTTCTTTCCCTCCTCATTGCATTTTTCAACAGCTGAATAAAGGTGTCCGTAAGTTCCACCCCATCCTACAACAAGTAAATCGGCATCTTTATCACCTTGTACTTCAAGTTCCGGTATACAGTTAGCTATATAATCAATTTTAGCCTGACGAGTCAACGTCATTCTGTGGTGATTATCAGCATCGGTAGAAATAGCACTTGTAACAAAGTCTTTTTCAAGTCCACCAACTCTGTGCATAAAACCTTCCATTCCAGGAGTAGCCCAGTAACGAACCTGAGTTTCAGGATTACGCATATAAGGTTTCCAAACCTCTTGCATCTCTTTCGTTACGTAATTTGGCTTAATTTCAGGATAATCCTTTAGTGAAGGAATTTTCCATGCAGCCGATCCATTAGCAATATAACCATCTGTAAGAAGTATAACAGGAGTCATGTGTTCCAATGCTATCTTAGCTGCCATATATGCAGAATCGAAACAATTAGTAGGAGAAGTTGCAGCAATTACAACCAACGGACTTTCACCATTACGTCCGTATACTGCTTGTAATAAGTCGGTTTGTTCGCTCTTAGTAGGCAATCCTGTCGAAGGTCCGCCACGTTGAACATTTACAATAACCAAAGGCAGTTCTGCAATGACAGCCAGATTTATAGCTTCACTTTTAAGACAAACACCAGGTCCTGAAGTTGAAGTTACAGCTAGGTTACCAGCAAAAGATGCACCAATAGCACTACATGCACCTGAGATTTCATCTTCACACTGAACAGTAACGACGCCCAGTTCTTTCCATTTTGAAAGATAGTGTAGTATATCAGTAGCAGGAGTAATAGGATATGATCCTAAGAATAATTGAAGTCCCGACTTTTCTGCAGCAGCAACAAGTCCGTAAGCAGTAGCAAGATTACCATTAACATCTGTATAAAAGCCTTTTTCTTTCTCTCCTTTAGATTCAACAACATAAGTAGAAATAGAAACATGTATATTATGACCATAATTGTAGCCATCAGTCAAGACTTTGATGTTTGCTTCGGCAATGGAAGGTTTTTTAGAGAACTTTTCCTGAAGCATGTGCATTGCATGATCCAAAGGACGGTTAATCAACCAACAAACCAATCCCAGTGCAAACATATTCTTGCATCTTATAGCTGCTTTATTATCCAGTCCGCTATCTTTCAGACTCTCTTTACACATAGAAGTGATAGGAGCATCTATAACCTGATTGTGAATGTTTAGTTCAGCGAAAGGATCGTCTGTATTATAGAGAGCTTTCTCTAAATCCTTTTTAGTAAAGGAGTCTATATCGATAATGATAATAGATTGTGGAGTAAGAAACTTTGCATTTGTCTTCAATGCCGCAGGATTCATTGCAACAAGCACATCACATTTATCACCGGAAGTAAAAACTTTCTTTGCACCAATATGCACCTGAAAACCGGAAACTCCACTTATTGTGCCTTGCGGGGCACGAATTTCTGCCGGATAATCAGGAAACGTAGATATATCGTTCCCCAATACAGCCGATAAATTAGAGAAAATGTTCCCTGCTAATTGCATTCCGTCACCGGAATCACCAGAGAAGCGAACTACTACTCTCTCTAATTCTTTAACTACAATTTCGTCTGCCATAACTTATCTTTTTCTTTATTTAAGATTTAATGTTGCAAGAAGCGCATAAATAAGAGGTGAAAGATGCTTAAACATCAACAATCCTCTTATTTATGCGCTTACAAATATCGGAAAGTTATGCGACTTAGCAAAATCTTTTCGAATTTATCAGGCATACAGCCATAAACTATTTAAATTCTCTTATCTCCCTTTCTTAATGGATTTTACAAAAATTATTCCTCATTTCCCATCGGCATTGACATACTGTCATCATTAGCCTTGTTCTGCTTGTTGTTTTTAGCACGCATATTACCAAAATTATAGGTAAGAGTAAAACCAATCTTTCTTCCGCCTCTCCAGTTTTCAGAATCCTGAATAAATCCGGTACCATAGGTAATTGTGTGTTGTTTACGTGAATCAAGAATATCTCGTGCATTAATGCTTAGACTAAACCTTTTATTCATAAACGATTTTCTTAAACCAGCATCCAGCATATAATTGGCCTTCTGAGTTCCCTGCGCCACCACTTGTTTCGCATTATAGCCACCAGTCAACTGCAAAGAAAAAGATTTTGGAAGAATAATATTAGCGATCATTCTAGCATTCCATGAAAAATTCTCATCTGCATTACCAATCACAGGAGTTGTTTTTCCTGCAGGTAAATAGCTAAAGCCATCCAGTTTATAATAAAACAGATTCACTGTAGTAGTAAGATCTAGTATCTTAAACAATTTATCCTTCCCTACCAGCTCTACTCCGGCAGAGGTTGTCTGAGCCACATTTTCATAGGTACTTTTCATCACATTTCCATCCAAATATCTTATGCTTTGAATTACATCGTCGGTTGTGCGGTAATAACCAGAGAAAGACAGCGTGTGATTCTCCCAATTCTTGATATAATTAAGTTCAAGAGCATTTGAATATTCCGGATTCAATTTTGGATTACCGAAAGAGATATTAGTTGAGTCTGTAATATTCATAAAAGAGTTAAGCTGACCTCCCCATGGACGAGAAATACGTCTTGTATAATTCAACTGAATCTCATTATTATCGGGCAAAGAATATGATATAAAAGCACTTGGGAACAGACTGAAATAGTCCTTCTGAAATGGAGTACTTGTAAAAGTATAATCTTCCGACTTTGTATTCACTTTTGAGTACTCTCCACGCATACCAATCTGATATCCGAACTTTTTAATTCTTCCGGAATAAGTAGCATACAATGCATGAACATCCTGATTATAAATAAAACGGTTATATAGATTATTATCAAATACAGCAGAGCTTTCTGCCTGTCCTGAATAAGTTTCAACAGGACTATTCTCTCTACCTAAAGTACCTTTATAACCAGCTTCTAGCTTCGTATTATCGTTAATCTTATTCTGATAATCCAACTGAAACTCCCAGTTATGATGATTCATATTATTTAGCTGACGTTGATAAGAAGATGTTGTTTTGTCTGTATAATATGAAGTCTGGTCATATATACTAGTATTATCCATTCCCCATTTATTATAAGAAGCAGTAAAATCCAGATAGCTATCTTTTGTAAAATCACGCTTATAACCAACCTCAAGATTTCCACCATTCATTGAATTATCCGAATCAGATGAACGGAAACTTTTATAATATGAATTAGGGACATTACTTAAATAATTGATGTTACTACTGCTATTCATACTACCAAACATACCAAAACCACCTACTGTGAAATGATCTTTTTTAGTAGCATGATATGTTACACCACCTCTAAGGAATACTCCCGAGTGTTCACCATCCTGATCTGTTTTAGTATTCAGATAAGTATCATCACTTGTACTTTCAGTACCTTGCGTATTTGTTCTAGTGGTATTTCCACCACCAGTTCTTTCGTGATGACGATAACCAACATTTCCGTAAATATCAAATTTACTGCTACTATAATTTATATAAAACTACCGTTATAACCTCCTTTTGAATCTGCACCTGCTTGTGCGCTACCAAAATATCCAGCCTTTCTATCTTGTTTTAAAATGATATTGATAATACCTGCTGTTCCTTCCGGACTGTATTTAGCTGAAGGGTTTGTTATGACTTCAATCTTTTCAATATTCTCGGCAGGCATTTGTTCCAAGATCTGTGCTCTGTTGTCAGCAGACAAACCAGATGCTTTTCCGTTGATCCAGACTGTCACATTTGAATTACCACGAAGCGAAACATCGCCATCATTATTAACTTCTATTGAAGGTATATTACTTAATACATCACTGGCTGAACCACCGGCAGAAGAAATATTCTGGTCCACATCAAAAACCTTCTTATCAATTTCAAATCTCATCTGAGCTTTTTGGCCCACAACTTCCACCTCTTTTAGTACATGACTGTCTTCTGCCAAAGATATCTGATTCAGATTTACGCTCTTTTTCGATGATATTGTAAATTCCTTCTCATAGGCCTTATAACCAATGTATGACACATTAACAATGTAGGTTCCATCTTTCAACCCGCCTAAAACAAATTCTCCAGACTGATCGGTTACCCCACCTTTAACTAACGAAGCATTTGCTTTCGTCTTTACAGTAACATTTACAAACTGCAAAGCCTCTTTCGTCTTTGAATCTATTACCTTTCCTTTAATAACTCCAAGCTCCCCCGAAGCCGCGTAACTACAAATACTGATTACCAGTAAAAGTATACCTGATAAAAATCTCTTCATTATCCAAATCTTTAATTTTCTCTTAAATATATACTTCTTTTTGATCGGCTTACTGAGTAAAGGTTTAAAGCATTGATGTTCTTTAACAAAGATTTTTTTTGTGCATATCAACAAAATAGATTACCTTTGCGCCTGCATTTCGGCCTTGTAGTTCAATGGATAGAACAAAAGTTTCCTAAACTTTAGATCCGAGTTCGATTCTCGGCGGGGCTAC
>Ga0268357_101981_pt1 | contig 10848 bp, 8 predicted proteins | sample BioMet10_FD_192466 | JGI IMG/M metagenome (GOLD analysis project Ga0268357, IMG submission 192466) | Sewage microbial communities from Oakland, California, United States - Biofuel 10 (Illumina Assembly) | ecosystem: Engineered > Wastewater > Sewage > Unclassified | place: USA: California... | reverse complement strand
TTTATTTTCATATTTCCCCCCGCATGAAAACCATTATAAGGCCCCTGCTTTGCGCCGCTGGCGGCATATGTTGTACTTTACCGCGTGGCGGCCGCCACCGTTTGAGCAGGGGCCCTGTTAGTACAAGCTTTTAAACCGCCCCCGTTGCAAGGCACAAGCGGGGGCAAAAAAGCTTTCCCTTTTATAATATGGTAAAACTTAGGGTTTTGCAATGGGCGTCGAAAAAGCCAAAAGGAGCCGGGGCCTTGCTATGTGGTGGCACCCCCGCCCCGCCATTTTTGCGCGGGAGAACACAAAAAGGCCCCCGCCGCGCGCAACTGGCGCGGCAGGGGCCTGCTTTGATTTGATGGGCAGAACCGGATGTAACCGGCAGAGCCAAATTTATCAGCGCTGCAACTCGCTGATCGTGACCGACTGCGTGTGGGCGATCGGGTCCCAGCTTTTTTGCTTTTTGACCATGCTGACAAAGGTGATGACCATCCAGCTGAACATAAACAGCCAGAACGACAAAATGCTTTTGGCCATACCGGTCATCGGGGTCTGCTTCATCAGCACGGCGGCAAGGGCCACCACGGCACAGCCCACGGCACTTGCCAACACCGAACCCGCGGCAACTGCAACGATCAAGAACAGATGCATCGGCACAAGGCGCCCCTGCCAAAGCATCAAGCCCCCGGCGATGACCCCTGTCACGGTGGAGACCACCTGCAAAATAGGCGACAAAAAGGTGAGGTACATGTCAAAGCTCACCATGTCGTGCTGGTCTACCGCGCGGGCAAACAGCCGCCCGCCGTAAAGCTCCAGCCCTTGCAGGCTGCCGGTCGTCCAGCGGCGGCGCTGTTTCCACGACTGCACAAAGGTCAACGGCTGTTCGTCGTAAATAATGGCATCGGGCACAAAGTACACCCGCTCACCCGCCAGCACACACTGGGCGCTGAACTCATAGTCCTCGGTCATGGTGCTGGTGTTCCACCCACCAAGGCGGCGCAGCAGCTTGGCCGAAACCATAAACCCGCTGCCCCCGATCAACGAGGACAGGCCCAGCACATGGCGGGAACGGTTATAAAAGTGGCTGAGCATCCAGTACGAGATGGAATAGCAGCCCGACACCGTACTTTGGCGGGGGTTTTTGCTATCGCGAAAGCCCTGTGCCGCCTGCCCGCCCGCGGCATAGGCGTCGTTCATGCGGGCAAGGAAGTGCGGCTCCACCAGATTATCCGCATCCACGATGCACATGGCGTCATAGCCCTCCGGCAAGACGATTTGTGAGACGGCCTGTTGCAGCACGTCCCCCTTGCCGGTCACCTTGCCGCTGGGCAAAAAGATGCGCGCCCCGTGTTTCGCGGCCACCGCGCGGGTATTGTCGGTGCAGTTGTTTGGCGCGACAATAATGTCGTACAACTCCCGCGGGTAATTTTGCCGTTTCAAGCTGTCTACCAGGTTGCCAATGACCGCCTCTTCATTGCGGGCAGCCACCACCACGGCAAAACGCGCCTGCGGCACTGCCTTGGGGTAACTGAGATGGCGGCGCAGGCCCAGCAGTGCAATAGCGGCAAAATACAAACCGTAGGCGGCCAAAAAGATGCCCGGTACCGAAACGATGAGCAATAAAATTCTCGGCGTCATACGGATCACTCCTTCGTGTTGTGGGGGGTGTACCCCTGTTTTGTTCTTCGTGTATCAAAACGACTTTCGTACTCCGATTTCTTCACTTCTTTAAATCATACTCAATTTTCACTAATTTATCAATTTTCCAAACAAAGATGTGGCAGCCAGACCGCCTTACGCCTATACTATATTGTAATTTTACCCTATATTGGTTAAGATAAGATGAACTTTAAAAAAATTTTACGACTTTTAAGGGGAGTGAGGTCGATATGCAACAAAAAAAGCTGCGTCAGGACAACTTGTTCTATGCGGCAAACCTGATCGGCCTTGCGGTGCTTTTTTATTTGCTTTTAGCCGAACTGCTAAAAACCGCGCTCAACGCGCTTTGTGCGATCAATTTGCCGGGCAGCGGGCTGCAAAACCCCGCCGGGCTGCCGGTATGGCTGTCGATGCTGCTGAACTGCGCCGCGACCATCATCAACCTTGGCCTGCCCATTGCCGCACTGTTTAGCTGGGTAAAACCGCTGGGGTTGCCCGCTTTGCGTATTACAAAGCCGGTTGCAAAACTGGCGGGCATCTGGCTGCCGCTGTTTTTGTGCTTTACCAGCCTTGGCAGCGCGGTGTCGAACCTGGTGCGCCTGCTGCTGGGCTTTGGCGGTTACACCCCGCCTGCCACATTGCAACTACCCACCAGCAGTGGGGCTTTGCTGCTGGCCTTTTTAGTTGTGTGCGTGCTGCCCGCCGTGCTGGAAGAGGTGTTGTTCCGCGGGCTCATCCAGCGTGCACTGTCGCCTTACGGTGCATGGTTTTCTATTATAGTGACCTCGGTGCTGTTTGCGCTGTTGCACTCTGACCTATCGCAGCTGCCCGCCATTTTTGCGCTGTCCTTATTTTTAGGCTATGTGTATGCGTTTACCAAAAACCTCAGTTATTCTATTTTACTACATTTTGCAAATAATTTGTCCGGTTTCGTATTATTGTGGGCAAAGCAACAGATGGATGGTGCCAACGCCTTTAGCATTTCTGCCATTTTATTTAGTGTATACCTTGGTGCGGGCCTGTTGGCCCTGCTGCTTTTACGGCGCGGCGGCGGGCCGGTGCGGCTGCCGCGCTACCCCACGCGCAAAAACCGCATGGGCCGCACCGAGCGGCTGCTCAGCGCGCCGGTGTTTACCTTTACGCTGCTGCTTTTAATTGTAATTGTGGTACTGGAGTATAGCCGATGACAGAAAAAAATGATGCTTATTTTATGGGCCTTGCACTGGAACTTGCAAAACAGGCGGCCGCGCTGGGCGAAGTGCCGGTAGGTGCGGTGGTGGTGCGCGGGGGCGAAGTGGTGGGCCACGGCTACAACCGGCGCGAGAGCGGTAAAAACGCACTGGCCCACGCCGAGCTTGCCGCCATTGACGAAGCCTGCCGCACCCTTGGCGGCTGGCGGCTTTGGCAGTGTGACTTGTACGTCACGCTGGAGCCTTGCCCCATGTGCACCGGCGCCATCATCAACAGCCGCATTGTGCGGGTGGTCTATGGCGCCAGTGACCCCAAGGCCGGGTGCTGCGGCAGTGTAGTGGATTTAACGGCCCTGCCCTTTAACCACAAACCGCAGCTGGTGGGCGGCGTGCGGGCAGAAGAATGCGCGGCACTGCTGAGCGATTTTTTTAAAACGCTGCGCACCGCACGAAAGCAAACCGGCCCCCCGGCTGCACCCGTACCACCCCCCTCTTTGGGCGGCACCCCACCCGCTAATAACAAGGAATAAATTCGGCCACAACAAGCCGCAACAAAAAACCGGGCAATGCCCGGTTTTTTTATTCTGCATTGTTCACAAATAATTCATTGATTTTTTGTCAGAAAAGTTTTATGATAGGAAAACGCCAGATATTTAGGTAGCCTAAATATTTGTTTGCCGAAACAATTATTGCCGCCACAGGGCGGGAAAGGAGACCCTCATGCATTCACCTCACCCCGGAATGGAACCTTTTGAAAAAGAAAGCGACCCCCGTGTGCGGGAGCTGTTTCAGGCCGCATCCGAAATTCGCGATCTGTTTGTCAACTACTCCCCCCTGTCGGAGTTGAACCAGGGCCAATTTTTTTTAATGCGGCACCTGTATATGTTTGAGGCACATGGCTGTGCCATGCCACACCTGCCGCCGGGCACCTATGACGAGCAGGAGCACGGGCTGAAAATTACCGCACTCGCCGGGCTGATGCGCAATGCGCCGCCCACCATCAGCCAAAAGGTAGACGAGCTGGAGGCGCTGGGCTACATCCAGCGCCGCCGCAGCAAACGTGACCGCCGTGCCGTTTATGTATCACTGACCGACAAAGGGCGAAGCCTCGTCAAAGAAGCCGTTACGATTTACGACAGCCTTGGGCGCAAAGTGGTAGACCGCCTTGGGGATGAAAAGATCAGCGATTTTATTGCGACTTTACGCGACTTGAAAGCGGCGATTGCGGCCGAACAGGACCATTTTTCAGCCGAATTTGCGCGGCGGTTTGCCGCCTTAAAGGAGAACAAGTTATGACAAAACTGGCAAAATACCTTAAGCCCTACCTGTTTTTGCTGATAGCGGCGATTGTACTGTTGTTTGTACAGGCCAACGCCGACTTAAACCTGCCGAACTATATGTCTGACATTGTGAATGTCGGCATTCAGCGGGGCGGTGTGGAGTACAGTTACCCCACCGTGATCAGCGACAACGGCCTGACATTGATGAAAACTTTTATGACCGACGAGGAGCGCACCCAGACGGATGCCTCTTACCACAAAGTAACAGCCGGCAGTGACGAATACACTGCACTCGCCAAAACATACAGCAGCCTTGGCGACACTGTTTGGGTGGTAAATGATTTGAGCAAAGAGGACAGCACCGCTTTGAACACCACGTTCGGCCAGGCGGGCTATGCCATGGTCACGCTGATGAAACAGGTATCCGGCGGCAGCAACACCGCTGCCAACATGAGCGGTACCAGCGACGTGCAGTTTGACTTTACGCAAATCTATGCCATGATGCCGATGCTGGCCCAACAGCAACCCGCCATTGACGCCGCGATCGAGACCGCCTCTCAAACACCGGAACAACTGACCAGCGGCACCGGTTCTGTATTTGCAAAAAGCTTTCTTGCCGAGCTGGGTGCCGACACCGGTGCCATTCAGTCGGCCTATATTCGCAAGACCGGCGGTAAAATGCTGGCCATCTCGCTGCTCAGTGCCGCGGCCAGTATTCTGGTGGGCCTGTTTGCATCCCGCATCGGGGCCGGCGCTTCCCGCACTCTGCGCGGCGACGTATTTAAAAAGGTCAGCCACTTTACCAACACCGAATTTGATAAATTTTCAACTGCAAGCCTGATTACCCGTACGACCAACGACATCACGCAGATGCAAACGATCATTACCATGGGCCTGCGCATGATCTGTTATGCGCCAATCTTGGGCATTGGCGGTATCGTTATGGCCCTGTCGAAAAGCCCGAATATGAGCTGGGTGCTTGCCGTGGGCGTTGGCTTTATCTTGGTTTTGATTCTGGTCATCTACCGCATTGGCATGCCGAAATTCAAGATCATGCAAAAGCTGGTGGACAAGCTGAACCTTGTTACCCGCGAAAGCCTGTCGGGCATGATGGTCATCCGCGCTTTTGGCACGCAGCAGTCTGAAGAAAAGCGGTTTGACGACGCAAACGAGGACTTGAAGCGCACGAATCTGTTTGTCAACCGGCTGATATCGCTGATGTTCCCCGCCATGATGTTTGTGATGAACCTGATGACGGTGCTGATTATCTGGGTGGGCGCACACCAGATCGCTGACAGCCAGATGCAGATCGGCGACATGCTGGCGTTTATGCAGTATGCCATGCAGATCATGTTCAGCTTCTTGATGCTGAGCATGATGTTCATCATGATCCCGCGTGCGGCAGTCTCTGCCGACCGCATCAATGAGGTGCTGAGCACCGAAACGAGCATCCACGACCCCGAACAACCCGCGGAGCTTGGCGGGCGCGCAAAAGGCACCGTGGAATTTCACGACGTGTCCTTCCGCTATGGGGAGGCCGATACCGACGTGCTGCAACACATCAGCTTTGTGGCAAAGCCCGGCGAGACAACTGCATTTATCGGCTCGACCGGCAGCGGTAAATCCACCCTCGTCAACCTGATACCGCGTTTTTATGATGTCACGGGGGGCAGCATCACACTGGACGGTGTGGATATCCGCAACCTGACCCAGCAGCAACTGCGCGACCAGATTGGCTATGTGCCGCAAAAAGGGCTGCTGTTCTCCGGCACGATTGCCAGCAACCTACGCTATGGCGATGAAAACGCCGACGATGCCATGATGCAAACAGCAGCCGACATTGCACAGGCGACTGAATTTATCAGCGCGAAACCGGAAGGGTTTGAAACCCCCATCAGCCAGGGCGGCACCAACGTGTCCGGCGGGCAAAAGCAGCGCCTTTCCATTGCGCGTGCGCTGGTCAAACAGGCCGCCGTGTACATCTTTGATGATTCTTTCTCTGCGCTGGACTTTAAAACCGACGCGGCTTTGCGCCATGCGCTGCATGACGTGACCCGCCAAAGCACCGTGCTGCTGGTGGCACAGCGCATTTCGACCATCATGAACGCCGAGCAGATCATTGTGCTAGACGACGGCAAGATGGTTGGCAAGGGCACCCACCGCGAGTTGATGGAAAACTGTGCAGCTTACCGCGAAATTGCGCTGTCGCAGCTCTCAAAGGAGGAGTTGGCATGAGCGAACAAAAGAAACAACCCCGCCAGGGCGGGCCAATGGGCGGTGGCCCAATGGGTGGCCATGGCATGATGCCGGGCGAAAAAGCAAAAGACTTAAAGGGCACCTTTAAAAAACTGATCAACTATTTAAAAAAGTACCACACCACCATTGTGGTCGTCATCATCGCCGCTATTTTTTCATCCGTCTTTGCCATTGCCGGCCCTAAGGTGATGGCACGCGCCACCAATAAACTGTTTGAGGGCATTTTGGCCCTGATCGCCGGTACCGGCAACATCGACTTTGGGTACATCGGCGGGATCATTTTGATTTTGGTTGCGCTGTACGGCGTGTCGTTTTTGCTCTCGTCGCTGCAAGGCTGGCTGATGACCGGTGTCACCCAAAAGGTCACGTACCAGTTGCGGCGGGACATCAGCGAAAAAATCAACCGGTTGCCGCTGCGGTACTTTGACGGCACCAGCACCGGCGATGTTCTCTCCCGCGTGACCAACGACATCGACACGCTGAGCCAGAGTATGAACCAAAGCCTGTCGCAGATCGTCACCAGCATCACGACCGTCATTGGCGTGCTGGTGATGATGCTGACGATCAGCCCGCTGATGACGCTGGCTGCCATTTTAGTGCTGCCGATCTCGCTGATCTTTGTCACCCAGATCGTCAAACGCAGCCAGCCGTTTTTTGCACGCCAACAGCAGACCCTGGGCGAAGCAAACGGCCATATTGAGGAGATGTACGGCGGGCAGATCGTCGTGCGCGCCTTTAATGGCGAAGAGCGCAGCATTGAGACTTTTGGCAAAATCAATGACCGGCTGTATGATTCGGCGTGGAAAAGCCAGTTCCTATCCGGCCTGATGATGCCGCTGATGACTTTTGTCGGCAACCTTGGGTATGTGGCGATCTGCGTTTTGGGCGGCTGGCTGACCATTAAGGGCAGCATCAGCGTGGGCGATATTCAGGCGTTCATCCAGTATGTGCGCAGCTTTAACCAGCCCATCACCCAGCTGGCCAATATCAGCAATGTCATGCAGCAAACTGCCGCCGCGGCAGAGCGGGTATTTGAATTTTTAGGGGAAGAAGAGGAAACCCCCGACCCCGCGCAGCCGGTGCCTGTTGATAAGGTGGAGGGCTCGGTGGCATTTGCACATGTGAAGTTTGGCTATAACGAGGACAAGACCGTCATTCACGATTTTTCGCATGTCGTACAGCCCGGCCAGAAAGTGGCCATTGTAGGCCCCACCGGTGCGGGCAAAACCACCATCGTCAAGTTGCTGATGCGCTTTTATGATGTCAACGAGGGCGCGATTTTGGTGGACGGGTACGATTTGCGGCAGTTTGCCCGCAACGACCTGCGCGGCCTGTTTGGCATGGTGTTGCAGGACACCTGGCTGTATAACGGCACGATTATGGAAAACATCCGCTATGGCAGGCTGGGCGCCAGCGACGAAGAGGTCTATGCCGCGGCAAAGCTGGCCGGGGTGGAGCATTTCATCCACACCCTGCCGGACGGCTACGAGACCGTGTTGAACGAGGAAGCCAGCAATATCAGCCAGGGGCAAAAGCAGCTTTTGACGATTGCCCGCGCCGTGCTGAGCGACCCGAAGATTTTGATTTTGGACGAAGCGACCAGCAGCGTGGACACCCGCACCGAGCTGCATATTCAGCACGCGATGGAGCGGCTGATGGAAGGCCGCACCAGCTTTGTGATTGCGCACCGCCTGTCGACGATTCGCGACAGCGACGTGATTTTGGTGATGCGGGACGGCGATATTGTAGAGGTGGGCAACCACAACGACCTGCTGGCACGCGGCGGCTTTTACGCCGATTTGTACCAAAGCCAGTTTGAGCCGGAAGAGATTGCCTGACCCAACTGCCCAAGCAAAGAAACTTTTACAACAAAGCACGTGCCCTGCCGTTTTGGCGGGGCACGTGCTTTTGTGTTTATAAAGCGGCAGACCCTGCAATATCCCTGTTTTGCCTGCGATGGCGCGTACCGCAAATGCAAAGCCGCTTTTTACCGATGCCCGGTATGGCGGGGCAAGCTTTGGGGCCATCCCCTTTTGGTCAGGCCCTGCCCCTGCTGCCGGCGGCAAGGGGCAACCTTGTAAGCTTGCGGCAAAACTGGTGTATGGGTGTATGAATACTAAAGTTCTAGACATTTTAAAGCCGAGAAACCGGTGCCGATAAACTGTTTTTACACTTAGATACCCCTACCGTTTTACTCTGCACCCGCTGGTGTAATTTTTTGCTGCTTATATGTGCTGCCCTGTGCGCCTGCTTTGCTGTAAACAGCGTCACCGCGCGCGTTTGCGGCGCGCGGGCGCGGGCTGCCTGCCTGCGGGCCAAAACGTGGTTTGCCCGCACACCTGCCCCGGCGGGCCTTGCTTTGCAGTGGGCTCTTCGTTTTGCAGTGCGGCTTGCAATGCCGCTTCGGCTGCCTGCAACTGTGCAAGCAGCACCGCCATGCGCGCTGCGCCGGGGGTGCGCCCCACCTCCAACTGGCCCGCAGCATAAAGCTGCAACGCCGCCGCCGCGCGGTACACGGCCCTTGTTTGTCGTGCAAGCTGTTCTTTCATCCGTTTTCCCCTTTTCGTCAAACCAGCTGTGGCTGCAAGGCACTGTATGGCTCTGCCCCCGCACCGGGGGCCAGCAGTGGCGGCGCCTCTTCGGCGGCGGCCAAGGTGTCAAGGTCCGCCTGCATTTCGGTCAGGCAGGCCCAATAGCGTTTTGGCATATGGGTGCGCTGGCAAACCGGGTTACGCCGCGCCTCAATGGCAATAGTGTCATAAAAGCGCTTCCAAAGCCGGCGCACGACCTGCTCTTCGCCGGTAGGCGGGGGCAGTGTCAGCGCATCGACCGGCACCAGCTTTGCCGTGTGCTGCTGCCAGATGAGTGCCGCGTGGTTTGTTTTGTCGTAGATTAAAAAAGTCTCATTGCGAAACCGACTGCAAAAATGCGGTGCGATGAGCGGCAGCACAAAGTTTTTGGGCTCTATTTCGGCCACCATGCTCTGCCCCACGTCTGAAAAGCGAATGAGCCCCTTGTACATATGGGCTTCGTTGTACAGCTTGCGCACCGCCCCGGCCGCCGCGGCAACCACCTCGTTGCCCAGCATCGTGGTCACCACCTTGCCCCGCTGAAACGCAAGGCGGGTAAAATCCAGCGCCAGCAGGGCCTTGTCCTGCTGGCCGGACAAAAACAGATCGCGCACGGTGGCACCCGCAAGGGGAGAGACCTTTTCTTCGAGCCCATGCAGCACCCGCAGCGCCTTATCCGGCTGGGTTTCTATTGGCAGCACCTCAAACAGGCTGGGCTGCAACGCGCTTTGCGCACAAATTTGCACCGGGCGCTCTTTGCGCACAAATGCCTCAAAAATGCAGCACAGCATCCCCTCAAAGCTGCCGTCGTACACATAGATCAAATTGCCCGCGACACACATTCCGACGCCACCTCCAACAGTTCGGCTTGCGACGGCGCGCTGCTGGTGCCAAACAAGGTCAGCTGTTCCGCCTTGGCCAGCGGCGCACCATCGATCAGCGCGCGCACCGTGTTTTGCGGCGTGACGCTGAGGCCCGGCCGCATTTTACCTTTGCAAAGCAAGAAATATTGCGCGCGTTTCAGCACGACCCCGATGCGTTTTAAGTCGTCCCAATCCAAATTGCCCGCCCGCCGTGCGCGCGCAATGCGCTTTGCGCTGACCGGCCCAATGCCCGGCACCCGCAACAGTGTTTCATATGGCGTGCGGTTAACCTCTACGGGGAACTGCTCTAAATGGTTGACGGCCCAGTTGCATTTGGGGTCAAGAAACGGGTTGAACTCCTGATGGTCCTCATCCAGAATTTCGGACGCTTCAAAATCGTAATACCGCAACAGCCAGTCGGCCTGATACAACCGGTGCTCGCGCAGCAGCGGGGGCTTGGTGTCCAGCGCGGGCAACAGCGCATTTTCGGCCACCGGGATATACGCCGAAAAAAATACCCGTTTCAGCTGATACTTGTGGTACAGCCCCTCGGTGAGGCGCAAAATCTGGTAATCGCTTTCCGGTGTTGCGCCCACGATCATTTGTGTACTTTGCCCGGCCGAGGCAAATTTTTCAGCAGATTTGTATTTCACAAGGCTTTCTTTACTCTCTGTAATACCATCGCGGATAGCTGCCATCGGCCCCAGAATATTCGCTTTGCTTTTATTGGGGGCCAGCAGCGCAAGGCTGCGCTGCGAGGGCAGCTCGATGTTGACGCTCAGCCGGTTTGCCAGCCGCCCAAGGCGCGCAATCAGCAACGGGTCGGTGCCGGGGATGGCTTTGGCGTGGATGTACCCGGTAAAATGGTACGGGCCACGCAACAGTTCTAATGTTTTGATGATCTGCTCGGTGGCATAGTCCGGGCTGCGCTGCACCCCGCTGCTCAAAAACAGGCCCTCAATGTAGTTGCGCCGGTAAAAGCTCATCGTCAAATCGGCAAGCTCGGTGGGGGTAAATGCCGCGCGGGGCGTTTCGTTGCTGT
>Ga0268357_101976_pt1 | contig 10876 bp, 9 predicted proteins | sample BioMet10_FD_192466 | JGI IMG/M metagenome (GOLD analysis project Ga0268357, IMG submission 192466) | Sewage microbial communities from Oakland, California, United States - Biofuel 10 (Illumina Assembly) | ecosystem: Engineered > Wastewater > Sewage > Unclassified | place: USA: California... | reverse complement strand
CTTATCAATTTGTCCATTTGTTCACAATATGTTCACGAATTATGTAACTAATAAATAAGAGCCTTGTTCTCTTGTTTACACATTATCTCTACGTGATATTCTACGTAATGTTTTCATTTTTTTCACTATTTTTTATACGCTTTCCTGCTAACTTTTAAGTATTCCTGATGCTTTTTTAACTCATTTGGTATAATATATTTAAATGATAAAAGGAGAGGAGATTGGGAAGATGGTTACTGCGACTAATTTTCTAAATACAGTACTGGCAATATGTACTATTGTGGCGTGTTTATTTTTAATCTACCATGTTGTGATGAAAAAATATAAGGGAACTTTTACCCGTATTGCGTATTTTATTCTATATAGTTTTCTGTTGCTAAGCGGTGCTTACTACGTATTTTCTTCCGGTGCTCCCCTTCTGGAATAACAATAGGCTAAATAGCTGTATATAGTGAGGAGTATATTTCTTGCGGTTCACTAAACAATACTGCTAAACAATAACTCCTCACCTTATGACATATTGGCTCCCTCGTCATAAGTAACGCTATCCCCTTCTTTTAAGGTATTGCCTCCGCTAACTATAACTACATCGCCAGCCTGTATGTCTCCGGTGATAGCTGTTTTTTTATTATAGCTTAAGCCTGGTGTAACTTTTACTATGGTCACTTTATTATCACGTACAACTTTAATGGTATTATCCTTGCTTATTGCCTCACTTGGTATGGTCAAGGCTTTATGTTCTTCCTTTTCCACCACAAAAATTCTGGCAAACATACCTGGTTTTAGTACGTAATCATAGGCAGTGTTATCAATATAGATATCAGCCTGTACCGTGTGAGTGTCTGTATCCACAAAGGCATTAATATTACGAATCTTACCAATAAACTCCTTTCCCGGTAAGCTATCGCAGGTAATTGTTGCCTCCATCCCATCTTTAATATTTTGCAGTTGTTGCTCCGGTATGTTGATAGCTGCTTTGATAGTAGCAATATCTGCGATTCTAAGCACGCTGGTTTCCGGTGCCACCTTGCTACTAATGCTCATATTATAATCATCCAGAACTACACCATCAAAAGGTGCCGTAAAGTAGTAATCTTGCAAAGAAGCTTCTGCTGCATTTAACTGAGCTTCAGAATAGGCAATATTGGAAACAGCCTTATTATAGTCGGCCTGAGCCGTGCTGGCATTAGTTCTCTTAGATTCCACTTCTTGTCTGGTGGTGTAGCCCTTGGCAATCAGGATATCATACCGGGCTTGATCATGAGCCGCATTTTTTAAAGTATATTGTGCACTTTCTGCTGCCGCCTGATTCATGGAAATTTGTGCTTTGGCTGCTGCCACCTGAGCAGTTTGACTGGCATGGTCCAACTCCAGTAATAAGTCACCCTGCCGGAAGGTTTCTCCCTTCTGCAGATAAATCTTTTTCACATAAGTGTCTACTTTACTTTTAATAATAACATCTGACACAGCTCGCAAAGAAGTAGTAGTATCAAGACCGCTGACAAATTTATCATCATATTTGGCTTTAGTAACCTGTACCCTTGTTGAAGCGATGGCTACCGCTGTATCTTTTTTGGCAAAATAACGTTGATACAGGGAAAATGATAGCATTACGCAAAAAACTACTAAAGCTATTTTCTTTTTGTGACCGCCTGCATATGTATAGGCGGTCTTTAGTTTTTCCTGGTAACTCATACCTGCTCACCTTCTTTGTCAGAATTAGCTAATAATTTTTCCAGCTTAGGTTTCAAGCTCTTGTTAATATAATCCTTCCAGTCATCCAAGATTAAATAAACTACCGGAATGACAAACAAAGTTAAAAGTGTGGAAGTAAACAGACCACCGAAGATACAAATACTCATGGATTGGCGCATCTCAGAACCCTCCGTCAGCTTTAAGGCTGCCGGTACAGCACCAATCAAGGTTGATGTTGCCGTAATCAAAATAGCTCTTAGTCTTTGTGGTCCGGCATTAATAACGGCCTGTAGCTTAGGCAAGCCTTTGGCTCTTTCCTGATTAATAAAGTCCACCAGAATAATACCGTTATTTACCACTATGCCTACTAGCAAGATAAGACCCATAAAGCTTAGGATATCCAACTTGCAGTTGGTCAAAAACAGCAGTCCAAAGGATCCCGGTGTCATTAATGGCAACGAGAACATAATGGTAAAGGGATGCACAAAGGATTCAAACTGCACTGCCATAATCACATAAACTAAGGCAATAGCCACAATCAAGGAAAGTCCTAATGACCTAAAGTCATCTCCCATGGATTCGCTCATGCCGGTAGCAACCAGATTCATATTACTGCCTTTAGGAATTATTTCCTTGCTTACCTTGGTAAGATAGGTCATAGCCTGGCCGGAGGAGTAATCTTCGGTAACATTAGTAGAAATGGTTAAGCTTTTTTGCCTGTTATATCTTTTTACTACGTTAGGTCCTTTAGCTTCCTGAACCGTGAAAAGGTTGTTAGCTTGAATAATATTGCCTGCCCCCGTCTTAGTATAGACAGCGTTTAAAGCCTTTAAATTCTTCCTATCTGCCTGAGGAGCCATCATCCTAATATCATAACGATAGCCTCCATCCTTAAAGACGCCTACCTTCTTGCCACCAAAAATAGCATATAGTTCATTGCTGAAAGAACGTATATTCACATTCAAGGTATCGGTAAGTCCACGATTTAACTTCACATCAAATTCCGGCTTATCCAGGCGTACATCACTTTCCACATCGGTAATGCCCTCCTGTGTTTTAGCTTTGTCCATAATTTTGTTGGCCACAGTCATGATTTCATTAATGTCAGAGCCTTCCAAAGTCATGGTCACATCCTTGCCGGACACAGAGGTAAAATTGGTAATGACATCTCTAAACTGAGCAGTTTGACTACGAACCTGTTTTTTTACCTCATCCACGGAGGGACGCTTATCATGGTCAATAAGCTGCACATAAATAGTACCGTTATTCTTTTCATAACCACTATTATTACCTGCTGTACAATAGGTATATTTCACATTTTTATTTTTACGCACTACCTTACCCATATCCAACAAGGTGTTGTAGGTAGTATCCAAAGCTGTGCCGGAAGGCAATTCGCACTTTATCTGAAATGTACCATCATCATCATTACCAAAATAAGAGGTACCTACCAAGGATGCTAAAAACATGCCTAAGGCAAAAAGTCCTCCTGCCACCAGCATAGTTACCTTACGATGTCCTACCGTCCAGGTAAGAGCACCCCTATAAGCATGCTCAAGTTCTGTACATCTGGCAGCGAACCAAGCGCCTATTTTGCTTAGCTTGGTTTTGCTAAGAATTCTGGAACACAAAAACGGTGTCAAGGTCATAGCTAACACCAAGGACAAGCTAATGGTAAGGATAACTGTCATACCAAAAGCTTTGAAGAATCGTCCTACAATACCACTCATAAAAGCAATAGGTGAGAAAACAGCCACCGTAGTCAAAACACCGCCGATAACAGAAAAGGCCACTTCACCGGCTCCCTTGGATACTGCTACCATAGGTGTTTCTCCCAATTGCAAATGCTTATCCACGTTATCAAGTACTACGGTGGTAGCATCCACTACCATACCTACGGAAAGAGTAATACCCATCATGGACAAAGTATTTAAAGAAATATCCATCTTGCTCATAATAATGAAACTACCCATCAAGCAGACCGGTATTGTCACTACTGTTACCAAGGTTGCCCTAAAGGTCTGTAAGAAAACAAACAATAATAAAGCACACAAAATAACGGCACTCATAATATCTTCCTCAGCACCTGTTAGGGTACTGCGTACATTATCTGACTGATTATAAATAGTGGTAATTTTAAGGCCGCTGGGCATTCTGCTTTTGAGGGTTTCAACTTTTTTTAAGATATCATCACAAAGCTTTACTTCATTGGCACCTGTTTGCTTCTTTACATCTACGATAATGGCCTGCTCATCATTATAGGCTGCTTTGTTATCTTCTTCCGCAAAGCCATCTTCTACTTTAGCAATATCTCCTAAGCGTACTACTGTGCCATCAGCCACTTTTATCGGCAAGGCTTTTAATTCATCCACAGAGGCATATTCTGCATTAACACGTAAATCTACATCACTGGAACCCTGTAACACACTACCTGCCGGTAATTCCACATGAGTCTTATTTACTGCTGTAGCAATATCATCCATTACCAAGCCTCTGGCATGAAGGCTGGCCGGATCTATCCAAATACGAATCTCCCTATCCCGATAACCTGCAGTAGTAATACTGCCTACATTACTTACAGCCTGCAGACCGGTTTTTAAAACCTTATCTACAAAATAGACCTTATCTTTATATGGCACATCGCCGGTTACCGCCAGTTGTAAAATAGCTGATCCGTTAACATCCAATTTCTGTACTATGGGAGTATCAGCTTCATCAGGTAAATCTCCTGCCGCCGAGCTAACCTTATCACGTACGTCGCTGGCGGCATCGTTAACATTCTTATCCATTTGAAATTCTACCTGGGTAACGCTACGTCCCATATAGCTGCTGCTGGTAATGCTCTTTACATCAGAAATACCGCTTAACTTATCTTCCAGTACATCAGCTACATCATTATCCATAACCGTAGCATTAGCTCCTGACATTGTGGTAGTAACAGATACAATAGGAAAATCTGTATCAGGACGCTTTTGCTGAGGCATTTGCAAATAGGCATATAAGCCAAAAAAGAATAAAGCCAGCGTACAAATAATAACCGTTACCGGTCTGCGCAATGAAGTATCTATAACGTTCATATTTGCCTCCCCTAGTTTTGGAGCTGATAGCTAGTCCGATAAGAACTTGACTTATAGTACAATATGAAAACTAGTACTAAAGAAAGTACATCTGTTACCGGCTGTGCCCAAACTAAACCCTGTATGCCCCACGTTTTTTTTAAGAATAATAAAACAGGAATATAAATTAACCCCTGCCTGCTTATATTTATAATCAGTGAAGAAAATGCAGCCCCTAAAGCCTGCAAAGCATTAACTAAAACATAAAATACTCCAAATAAAACACTGGTGGTAAGGAATATCTTAGAAAACATAATGCCATAAGCCAAAGCATTTTTATCAGTTAAAAACGCTCCAACTATTCGCTCTACAAAAATATAACAGAGTCCCGTCATAACAACGCCTAAGCCAAAAGCCAGCAAAATACTGATATGCATTATTTCTCTATATCTTGACCAATTACCGGCACCAACCGAGTACCCCAAGAGAGGTTGTACTCCCTGACCTAAGCCGATACAAACCATACCCGTAATCATAGTTACCTTGGCCGCTACACCAATGCCTGCCAAAGCCATATCGCCATATTCTGTCATCTGGCTATTTAAAACTATGGCAGATACGCTCATAAGCAAGGAACCTAAGGAAGCCGGTATGCCAATGGATAATACTCCATAGGCTACCTTATCTCCCATAGTAAAATCTTTGGGATTAATACTAAGGCTGGATTTACCCTGAGCAAAATACAGTAAATAATAAAGAGCACCAACTACATTCCCTATTACTGTAGCTATGGCGGCTCCGGCAATATTCCAATTGAGTCCAATAATCATAATGGGATCCAAAATAACATTAAGTAAATTACCAACAAGCATACCCATGGTAGCCTTGGTGGACTGCCCTTCTGCCCGAAGAATATTAGAGTAACAATTGCCTATTAAAACAAAAGGTCCGGAAAAGGTCACTATATTCAAATAAGTTTTGACTAAGTCAAAAGTATCTGAGCTGGCACCAATAAGCAAAATAATTTTGTCCATGCCCAGCCATAACAAAACCGAAAGCAAAACACCTACTACCACACAGCACCACATACAAAAAGAACAAACCTGTTTGGCATAAGCTTGTCTGCCTGCACCTAAAGCTCTGGATATTACTGACGTTCCACCTACTCCAAATACTGTTCCTACTGCCATAAATAATAAAAATACCGGCGTAGCCAAAGAAACTGCCGCTACCTGAAGAGCATCATGAGTCTGGCCGATAAAAAAAGTATCAGCCACGTTATAAATCAGTACCATCAGCATAGCCAAAATAGCTGTAAAAGAATTCTTTAGAACCGCTGTTTGCACAGACATGGTATTAAAATCATCAATAGTATCTTGTTCATTGTTAACCACAATATTATCTCCCTTAAGCAGTATCGATAGCACGCTATTAAATCTGCTGAAAAAAATCCTGAACAGGGAAAGACTGTTCAGGAGTCTTTCAAGCCATTATTTATTTTTTGCAATAACTTGATCAATATTATTCTCTCATCCTTAGCAAGAGGAGCCAACAGCATCCGCTCTGCTTCTTCTTTGTGTTGCTCAGCTTCCTTACGGAATTGTAAGCCTTTATCAGAAAGCCGTACCGTTTTAGCTTTGCCGTTTACATCACTGGCTTCTATAATGACCAGACCATTTCTTTCCATTCTGTGAAGAATTCCTACCACAGTGGGTTGAGTTACTTCAAAATGAGCTTCTATTTCTTTAAAAGGAACAGATCTATCTCTATTTGCCCAAATATATTCCATAAAGCGAACCTGGGATAAGGTTCCCCCTCTGGTCCGCAACTCATTATTAGCTCTACGAGCCAGACAATCATTAATTTGTTTAATCAGTATGCCACAATCCGGTAAGCTTTTCATAATATCGCCTTTCTATAATAGCACGCTATCATAATAACACCGCTTAATATATTTGTCAATAAAACAATCCACAAAAAAATCTTGCATCATTTTAATGATGCAAGATTTTTGCTGCAAAGCTGTTATTAGTAAGCTGATTATTATTTTCTATATGTTCACGAACTATATATAATGGTCTTTGTTTTACCTCTTCGAAAATTCGTCCTACATATTCGCCTACAATACCAATGCCTACCAGCTGAATGCCTCCCAGGAACAAGACGCTGGCTGTCATGGTTGCCCAGCCTGGTACTGCATCGTCAATGATATATTTCACATATAAAACATGAGCCAACAGCAAAATACTACCTAAGCCAAAAAGTATGCCCATATAAAAAGCCAAACGCAAGGGCGTCTTGGAAAAGGCCGTAATACCATCCAGGGCAAAATGCATCATCTTGTGCAGATTGTATTTAGACTTGCCGGCAAATCTAGGCGGTGCCACAAATTCCAAGGTAGTGGTTTTATAGCCGATGTTATTAATTAAGCCTCTGATAAATCTGGCTCTTTCGTGGTATTCCTTAAAGGTTTCTACTACTTTCCTATCCAGCAGACGGAAATCTGAGCCACCGGGCGTAATATGCACGTCAGATAAGGCATTAATCAATTTATAGTAAGTAGCTGAAGTAAGATTCTTAAAGAAAGAAGCGTCTTCGGTAGCTTGTCTGATGGTCTGGACTATTTCATAACCCTCTTCCCACAAGCTAAGCAGTTTGGGAATCAGTTCAGGCGGATGCTGCAAATCACCATCCATGGTAATTACTGCGTCGCCTCTGGCCTGATCCATACCACAGGTCAAAGCCAATTGGTGCCCAAAATTACGGGAAAAAATGTAACCCTGGACCCTTTTGTCCTTGTCTGCTAATTGTTTAATATAGATAGGAGTCTCATCCTTAGACCCATCATCCACGAAAACAAGCTCATAGTCATAAGGAAGGGTGGCCATCACAGCGGACACCCTCTTATAAAATTCAAAAACATTCTCGTTTTCGTTGAAAACAGGTACTACAATAGAGATCAACTTAGCCATTTTATACCTCTTTGTTCTTATTTGAGAGCATCCACCAGTGTAGCCTTGCTTTGTACACCGACAAAGCGTTTTACTTCCTTGCCATCCTTAAAAACAACCAAGGTAGGAATGCTGGCAATGCCAAACTTAGCAGCCACATCATTTAATTGGTCTACGTCTACCTTAGCAATAAGAGTAGATGCTGCTTCCTTAGCCACTTGCTCCAAAATAGGAGCTTGCATTTGGCAAGGTCCGCACCAGGTAGCCCAAAAATCTACCAATACTGTGCCCTTTGCTTGTGAAACGTATTTACCAAAATCATTACTGCTGCCAATATGAATTATTTCCATAATTATCTCTCCCTTAAATTAATAAAACATTAATATTAATAGAATGTGAGTGATCACTAAGCCGAGTTCTGTCGCGGATAATCATTTATCTACTTCCCTAGTTGCCTAGAGACTCTAGCGACCATACCCGGAAGGATCGGCGGGCAACTTCATCCCTTCCCTATTTGGTCTTGCTCCGAATGGGGTTTACCAAGCCAGCCAATCACTTGGCTGCTGGTGCGCTCTTACCGCACCGTTTCACCCTTACCGGCAAGCCGGCGGTTTGATTTCTGTGGCACTTTCCTTGGAGTCACCTCCACTGGCCGTTAGCCAGCATTCTGCCCTATGGAGCTCGGACTTTCCTCGTCAGTTACAAGAACTGCCGCGATTATCTTTCACACTCACAGTAAAAAATCTATCATACTTGCCGCTATCCGTCAACCTTTATACAGATAGCGCTGCATCATTTTATTGTACTCCCAGCTCTTGTCTTTCATATTCTGATACTGGTTCATGATGGCATCCGCCTCATCGGCATAATGCACGATAAAGGCTTCTTTCGTAGAGCAAGCTACCGGTGAGCCTTTTTCCTGCTCACCATGGTGGGATAAGATGACATGGAGCAAAGCATCCAGGCGCTCTTTTGATAATTCTTTAATCTGTCGGCCGGTCTCGTCCACCTGCATAGCCCCAATGGAAATATGTCCCATCAGTCTGCCCGGTGTAGTATAAGGAAAGCCTAATTCCGGAGAAATTTCCTGCAGCTTGCCCACATCGTGGAGCAAGGTTCCTGCTAAGATTAAATCTTCGTCTACCTCACCAATGGCATGAGCCATGGCTAAAGCCAATTTAGAAACATTCACGGTATGCTGCAGGAGACCGCCAATATACGCATGATGCAGCCTCATACCAGCCGGATTTATGAGCATTTGCTCGTAGGTTTCGCCGGAGAGAATTTGTTTTACCAATTTGCTAAGTCCGGGGTCTTTGATTTTAGCCATTAAAGCATCAAATTGTTTTTTATAATCTTCCAAATCTATGTTAGCTTTAGGAAGTAAATTATCTATAGAATCTTTTGGTCCAGGCACATCTGCCTTTTGCACAATGACCTGGAGGCTCATGTCAGTAGCGAATTTATTGACATCTACATTGCCACCTATGACGAAGGGCCTTGGCACATCAATAGTCTTTAATCTATTAATAGGACCTGCTTCAAAACAAATAAAAGGCACACAACCGCTGTTGTCTTCCAGAAGTCCTTTGGCATAAGCTTTGCCGTTGGAAGATGTACCTATCTTTTGCAATCTTACCAAACAAGGTTGCTCTATTTTATCGCCTGCTTTAAATTCACTGATCATATGCTACTCCTCTTAGATATGTTGAAGAATTTGTTCCTCTTCTGCTCTGATGATTTCTATTTTTCTCTTATCGTCTGCTGCCCATTTGGTAAGAGCTGTCTCCAAATAGTCCAACACCGGTGTTTCTGTAGTTTGGTGTCCTGCATCTATGATATTCATGCCCAGGTTTAACGCATCCTGCGCCGGATGAAACTTAAGATCTGCCGTTACCAAAGTATCTGCCCCTGCTTCTAAAGCCAGATTCAAATAAGAGCTGCCGCTGCCACCTACTACCACTACCTTTTGCACGTCCTGGCCACCTTCAGTGAAAGCTAGGCCATCACAATGCAAAGCCTTTTTGACCTTTAAGGCAAAGTCTGCCAGCTTCATAGGCTCTTTAAGGGTACCCATTCTGGGAATGCCCTGCTCCCTGCCCTCTTCCTCAAGTGTCTTTACATTAGTTAAGCCCAGCTTCTTGGCCAGCACATCATTAACGCCGCCGGGTGCCGCATCCAAGTTAGTATGAGCTGCATAGGCTGCAATATCGTGTTTGATTAATTCATAAATAAAATACATTTTAATATCTGTTACAGCCAAGGTTTTAGGCAATTTAAAATACAAGGGATGATGAGTAATGATCATATCCACTTTGGCATCAACAGCTTGCTTAGCTACCTCAGGCATAAGGTCCAAGGCTATCATGATTTTCTTTACAGACTTATTGGGATCGCCTACAGATAAACCAGGATTGTCCCATTCCTCTGCAAAACGCACCGGGGCAATTTCATTCATGAAACGGCACACATCAGCTACGGTAGTTTTCATTATAAATTTCCTCCACTTTTTCCAGTTTCTTTTTGATGAGAGCATACTGAGGATGATTCTTCCCCAGGGCACCCTGCTCCATGCCCTGCAAAGCGGCACGATGCTCCCTAATTAATTTTTCCAGGCGTTGCTTCAGTAAAGGATGCTTATGAGTAATGAGCAAGCTGCCCACTTCATAAGACGGTCCCGGATAAACATAATGCTCATTAGGGGTAAGCACAAACATCTCGTAAAGCTTATTGCCTTCCTGAGCCAAATCCTCTTGACAGATTTCCCAGCCCGCAGTTTCCGCCCACCGGCGCACGGCATCACTATCTGTCTGGGGCTGAAGAACCAAATGAGTAAGAGTTGGTGAATGAATAATTGCCGCACCTTGGTTCAGAATGCTCAGCATGGTCAGGCCGCCCATTCCGGCTATGACAATGACTTCCACCTCATCGGGATGGAGGGTTAATAACCCATCCCCCTGTCTCACTTCTATCTTCTGTTCCAAATGATACTGGGCAATGGTTTTCCTGGCCGCCTGACAAGGCCCCTCTTTGTTATCCGAAGCAACAGCGCCTGTAATAAAACCACGGGCAGCCAAATAAACCGGCAAATAAGCATGGTCTGTACCAATATCAGCTATCCTTTTATTTCCAGGTACCAAGTTGGCCACAGCCTTTAGTCTGTTTCCCAGTTCC
>Ga0268357_101975_pt1 | contig 10877 bp, 8 predicted proteins | sample BioMet10_FD_192466 | JGI IMG/M metagenome (GOLD analysis project Ga0268357, IMG submission 192466) | Sewage microbial communities from Oakland, California, United States - Biofuel 10 (Illumina Assembly) | ecosystem: Engineered > Wastewater > Sewage > Unclassified | place: USA: California... | reverse complement strand
GCAACACCCTTGAAGTTTACGGCGCAAGGGTTCACAATCTCAAAAATATTGATGTGATCATCCCCCGCAACAAGTTAGTGGTCATCACCGGGCTTAGCGGAAGCGGCAAATCGTCGCTGGCTTTCGATACCATTTATGCCGAAGGACAGCGTCGTTACATGGAAACTTTTTCGGCTTATGCCCGCCAGTTTATTGGCGATCTGGAGCGTCCCGATGTGGATAAAATTACGGGTTTAAGCCCTGTAATCTCCATCGAACAGAAATCCATCAACAAAAACCCACGTTCAACCGTCGGAACCATCACCGAGATTTACGATTTCCTTCGTCTGCTTTTTGCCCGCATCGGCGATGCCTATTCCTATGTTACCGGCGAAAAAATGGTAAGGTTTACCGAAAGCCAGATTGTTGACCTGATTTTAACACAATATCTCGGCAAAAGCATCATTCTGCTTGCTCCCCTGATTAAAGGACATAAAGGACATTACCGTGAACTCTTTGAACAAATACGCAAACAGGGATTTCTGAAAGTCCGCATTGACGGCGAATTGAAGGAAATAACCTTCGGCATGCAACTCGACCGCTACAAAACGCACGATATCGAAGTGGTAATTGACAAAATAACCGTCAACGAGGCTAACCGGAAACGCATAACCGATTCCGTTCAGGCAGCTTTGCGTCAGGGCAAGGGAAGCCTTATGGTTGTGGATATACAAAACAACGAGACAAAGCATTTCAGCCGATTGCTTATCTGTCCCACCTCAGGCATTTCGTATCAGGAACCCGAACCTAATTCTTTTTCATTCAACTCACCTTACGGCGCCTGTCCCAAATGCAACGGTTTGGGATATATCACCGAAATTGACCTCGACAAGATACTGCCCTTCCCCGAAAAATCAATCAAAAAAGGAGGAATTGCCCCGATAGGCGAATATAAAAGCAACTGGATTTTCAAACAACTAGAGGCCATTGGTATAAAATACAACTTCACCCTCGATACCCCGATAAAAGACCTGTCGGACGAAGCCATTAACACTATTCTTTATGGTTCGGATGAGGTTTTTAAAGTTAAAAACGACTACCTCGGCGTTACCAGTTCTTATTCCTTAAATTTTGAAGGCATCGTCAATTTCATCCTCAACCAGAATACCATTTCCGATTCCCATTCCATTCAGAAATGGGTTAACAGTTTCATGAATACACTCAAATGTCCCGAATGCAATGGGAACAGACTTAAGAAAGAATCTCTGCATTTCAGGATAGCCGGAAAAAATATTGCCGAATTGTCGGAAATGGATCTTGTCAACTTTTACGAATGGTTCGAAGACATTGAGAATAAAATTGACGACCGGAGAGCACGCATTGCCCATGAAATTATTCGGGAAATACGCAACCGTACCCGCTTTTTGCTCGACGTAGGATTAGACTATCTTACGCTCAACCGCGTTTCCCGTAGCCTGTCGGGAGGTGAATCGCAACGGATACGTCTTGCTACGCAGATAGGCTCCCAATTGGTGAACGTGCTTTATATCCTCGACGAGCCAAGCATTGGCTTGCATCAGCGCGACAACCTTCGGCTGATCCAGGCGCTTAAAAATTTACGTGATATTGGCAATTCGGTCATCGTGGTGGAACATGATAAAGAAACTATATTGTCTGCCGATTATGTAGTGGATATCGGACCGGCTGCCGGCGTACATGGCGGAAAAGTGGTTGCTGTCGGCACCCCTAAAGAGTTGCTCGGTCTTAATACCTTAACCTGCAAATACCTTAACGGGAAAAAAGAAATAACCGTACCTCACCAGCGACGCAAGCCCAACGGCAAATATCTTACTTTAAAAGGTGCCAACGGAAATAATCTGAAAAACGTTACGCTAACTCTTCCCTTGGGCACCTTTGTTTGCATTACGGGCGTTTCAGGAAGTGGAAAATCTACGCTTATCAACGAAACACTCTACCCGATACTGAGTAAACATTTTTACCGGGCAGAAACGAAACCATTGCCTTTCAAAAAAATTACCGGATTAGAAAACATCGACAAAGTAATAGAAATAGACCAATCGCCCATCGGACGCACTCCCCGCTCGAATCCTGCAACCTATACCAGCGTGTTCGACGATATCCGCAAACTGTTTCATTCGTTACCCGAATCAAAGATACGCGGGTATAAACCCGGACGTTTTTCTTTCAATGTCAAAGGTGGACGGTGCGAAACCTGCAGTGGTGCCGGATTGCGCATCATCGAAATGAATTTCCTGCCCGATGTGCATGTTGCCTGTAAAACCTGCAACGGCAAACGGTATAACCGTGAAACACTCGAAGTAAGATATAAAGGAAAATCCATCAGCGATGTACTCGATATGACCATCGACCAGGCGGTGGAGTTTTTCGAAAATATTCCGTTTATCCTTCAGAAAATTAAAGCACTGAAAGAAGTTGGCCTGGGATATATCACCCTCGGACAACAATCCACCACCCTTTCGGGCGGCGAAGCCCAACGCATCAAATTAGCTACTGAATTGGCAAGACGTGATACCGGGAAAACACTCTATATCCTCGACGAACCAACTACTGGTTTACATTTTGAAGATGTAAAAGTACTATTAGACGTTCTTAACCGTTTAGTGGATAAAGGCAACTCTGTGCTGGTGATCGAACACAACATGGAAGTGATCAAGGTAGCCGATTATATTATTGATTTAGGCCCCGAAGGTGGCGAACGCGGCGGAACTATTGTCTGCGAAGGTACGCCCGAAGATATTATTGAAAATAAACGTAGCTATACGGCAAAGTATCTGAAAGAAGAGCTTGGTCTGTAGAAATAAAAATTTGATTTAAAAAAGATATTTTGATGAAACGAGCCATGAAAATCCATTCCTCCACACGGGGATGATTATTTTGGCGAGTTCCATCTGACAAATAAAAAACAAATTATAAACAGATGAAAGAAACCGAAGAATTAAGTGAAGAAGAAAAAATCCGCGATGCTTTTACCCAAAAAGGATGGAACGAAATAAAATCCTACGATTCGTGGGAAATATTCAGGGTAATGTCCGAGTTTGTGGAAGGTTTTGAAAAATTGGCCCGCATAGGTCCCTGCGTTACCATCTTTGGCAGCGCGCGGGTTAAGCCGTCTAATGTATATTATAAGTTGTCGGAAGAAATTGCTTACCTGCTTACCAAGAAAGGCTTTGGCATTATTTCCGGTGGCGGACCGGGCATCATGGAAGCTGCCAACAAAGGCGCGCATTTTGCCGGTGGTCGCTCGGTAGGATTAAACATTACTCTCCCTTTCGAACAAACGGCTAATCCTTTTATTGATTCCGACAAACTGCTGACTTTCGACCATTTTTATGTCCGCAAAGTGATGTTTATGAAATATTCGCAGGGATATATCGTCATGCCCGGAGGATTTGGCACACTGGACGAAATGTTTGAAGCCATCACGCTTATTCAGACTCATAAAATGGTTAATTTTCCCATCGTTTTGGTGGTTAAAAAATACTGGCAGGGCTTAGTTGACTGGATAAAAGACCGCTTAGTCGAAGAGCAGCATGTCAAACCCGAAGATTTGAATATTTTCGCTTTGGTGGATACCGCCGAGGAAGCCGTACAGCATATCGAAGATTTTTATACGAAATACGCACTGAAACCTAACTTTTAAAAAACATTTCCGTTTTTTCCTTTGCGGAATATCATCTTATGCAGACGAAAATACCTCTCCGTATTATCAAAATTGAAGATGAAGGCTGCCATTTACTTATCCACGCCACCGTTAACGGCAAAGAAGCCACATTGCTCATTGATACCGGCGCTTCGCGGACGGTATTCGATAAAAACCGCATCGGAAAATTTATTCCTGAGGAAGAACAACAATTTGAAACCAACGAACAACTTTCGACAGGGCTTGGGACCAATACCCTTCCCAGCGAGATTACCGTTTTATCCGAATTGCAGTTAGGTGAAAAAATCATTCATGAATTCCAAACAGCCGTTCTCGATCTGTCGCACGTAAATCAGACTTATACTTTGCTGGGGTTCCCGGCTATTGACGGAGTGATTGGCGGCGAGTTGCTGAAAAAGCACAAAGCCGTGATTAATTACGGAAGCAAGTTTCTAAAGTTAAAGCTATAAACGATCCCGGACTATTGATTTGAATGGCAGTCCGGGTTTTTCCTGCAGACATCCACAATGCTGTCGCCATCGCAAACGGGAACCACGTGAGTGCTGTCGGGAGTAAAACAATATTCGAGCACATCGTCCAGCCCTAACCGTTTCAAACGATGGCGGTGAGCTGCCTTTTCGATATAATTCAACAGATTATCTTTAGCCAGCAGCCACAGATCCTGGGCTGCTTTAGCCGAATCGCAATCGGTAGTAAAACTTCCTGAAGCAAGAAGCTTTTCGGTAAGCGCCCCGGCAAAAACAGAATCCTCGATATTAAACTTATTTTTCCATCCCGAACAAAGAATAAGCACATTTTTATCCTGCTTAACCAGCCATCCGGTTAAGGCCGTAAGGTTGATGAACGAACCGATGACAATACTGCTTCCGCAACAGGCCATAGCTATGGCCTGTGTTCCGTTAGTGGTGCAATAGGCAATGGTTTTCCCCACCACGGCTTCCGTCCTGAAATTAAAGGGTGAATTACCAAAATCGGCAAAATCGAGTTTTTTTCCATCGCGCTCGGAGGCTACCAGATAGCCTTGTTTTTTCAGTTCGCGGGCCTGTTCAATTTCTGCCACGGGAATGATGGAAGCCACACCGTTGTCGAAAGCAGCACAAATAGCCGTGGTTGCCCGCAAAATATCAACAATAACAACCACAAAATTATTTTCGGTAGCCCGGTAAGGAAACAATGCCGGAGTAAAACAGACCTCTATTGTATTACAGTTCATCCGTAAATGAATTTAAATGATTATCTTTATAAAAAAAACCTTCCAGGTTTGAGTCCAAATGGTTTATTGGCAAAAACCCGGAAGATTTAACAATTCGATTATTTATAAATTTTTAGCCCTTGTAAAACGGGAATTTAACCACAACGGCTTTCAACGCTTTATCGCGAACTTTAATGTAAATTTCGCTTCCTTCCTTTGAAAATGCAGTTTTAACATAGCCCATTCCGATTGGTTTTTTCACCGATGGTCCCATGGTTCCGGAAGTTACTTCACCGATTTTATTTCCTTCGGCATCCACTATCTCATATTCGTGGCGGGGAATACCTTTGTCTACCATTTCAAAACCTACCAGCTTGCGGCTTACGCCTTCTTTTTTCTGACGGAGCAGTTCGGCTTTGTTGATAAATTCTTTCTGGTCGGTGAACTTGGTAATCCAGCCTAAACCGGCTTCGATAGGCGAAGTGGTATCGTTGATATCATTACCATAAAGGCAGAAACCCATCTCGAGACGTAAGGTATCGCGCGCACCCAGACCAATGGGTTTGATGTCGAATTCGGCGCCGGCTTCAAAAACGGCTTTCCAAATCACGGGAGCATCTTCATTGGCAAAATAAATTTCGCATCCGCCTGCGCCGGTATATCCGGTGGTGGAAAGGATAACGTCTTTTACTCCGGCAAAAGTTACCTTTTTAAAGGTATAATATTCCATATCAACAATCGGCGTATCGGTCAGTTTCTGCATGGCTTTCAGCGCCAGAGGTCCCTGAACGGCTAACTGTGAAATTTCACCGGAAGCATTGTAGAGCGTTGCACCGAATTTATTTTGTTTGTTCACCCAAGCCCAGTCCTTATCGATGTTGGCAGCGTTTACTACCAGCAAATACGTTTCGTCGTTGATTTTATAAACCAGCAAATCGTCCACTATTCCGCCTTTATCGTTAGGGAAGCAGGAATACTGCACTTTTCCTTCATGAAGTTTGGAAGCATCGTTGCTGGTAATCCATTGAACCAAATCCAAAGCTTTGGGACCTTTTACCCAAAATTCGCCCATGTGCGAAACATCAAAAACGCCCACACCTTTTCTTACGTGTTCGTGTTCGGCATTAACGCCCTCATATTGAACGGGCATATAAAAACCAGCAAATGGAACCATCTTGGCGCCCATAGCTTCGTGAAGACTCTTAAAAGCAGTTTCTTTCATTTTATGTTATATTTTAATTATACACTTCAGTTGAAGTGGCAAAAGTATAAAATTGTATGGTTTAAAATTTTGTTACCAGAAAAAAATATTTTTTTTGGTGAATGAATTATTTGTATATTTGCCGCAGTTTAATTCCCTAAACTAAGCTCAATCAAGTTTCGTTCAACATATTTCAAATAGTAGTTTTTTATTTTAATCATTAACCTTATGCCCATGGGCATCAACCACTATTTTTTTTAAAATCTAATTTTCTTTTTATGTATGATATTATTGAACTCAATGCCATGTTGGTTCCTGAGTTACGTGAAATTGCCAAAAAACTGAATATCCCCAAGACCGAGGGATTAAAAAAACAGGATTTGGTTTATAAAATTTTGGATTATCAGGCATTGAATCCTTCCAAGGAAGTGCTTAATTCTGAAAAAAAATCAAAAAACCCCTTCCGGATGAAACGCCGAAGAATAGATAATCCTCCTTCCGAAACCGAAAAAAAACCTGAAGAAAAAATTGAAGAAAAAGTACCTGTTATCGCTCCGGTAACTACCTCCAACCTTTCGGAGTCGTTTAAAGATGACAAGATTTTTTCGTTTGATGATGAAAACGGAGACAACGGAAAACTCGACTTTTTAGGAATTGATACCCCGGAACCTCCCTCAACTTTTATTTCCACCGAAGAAGAAGCCCCCGCTATTGAAACTGAAACCGAACAGGAACCGGAAAGACCATCCGTAAAACCACCGGTTAAAACGGAAAAAGAACGCCCCTGGCAACGTGATTATCCCGGCGGACGCGGAAGATACCCTGAAAAAGCCAAAGATGACCTGGTGGATTTTGATGGCATTGTCTCCAGCGAAGGCGTACTGGAAATAATGACCGACGGATATGGTTTCCTTCGTTCAGCCGATTACAACTATCTAAATTCGCCCGACGATATTTATGTTTCGCAAAGCCAGATTAAACTCTTCGGTTTGAAAACCGGCGATACCATACGCGGAAGCATACGTCCGCCCAAAGACGGTGAAAAATATTTCCCTCTGATAAAAATAGAACTTATCAACGGCAAAAACCCCGAAGAAGTCCGCGACCGTATCCCATTCGATTTTCTTACCCCTCTTTTCCCCGAAAAGAAATTTAAACTTACCGGACATCCCCTCGAAACCATCTCCACCCGCATCATCGACCTCTTTACCCCTATCGGAAAAGGCCAACGCGGTTTGATTGTAGCCCAGCCCAAAACCGGTAAAACTGTTTTGCTGAAAGAAATTGCCAATGCCATTTCCTACAATCATCCTGAAGCTTATTTAATCGTGCTTTTGATTGACGAACGCCCCGAAGAAGTTACGGATATGGCACGCAGCGTAAAAGCCGAAGTTATTTCTTCCACCTTCGATGAACCTGCCGAACGCCACGTTAAAATTGCCAATATCGTCCTGGAAAAAGCCAAACGCCTTACCGAATGCGGCCACGATGTGGTTATCCTTTTGGATTCCATCACCCGGCTTGCACGAGCCTATAACACCGTTTCCCCCGCTTCGGGTAAAGTATTATCGGGTGGTGTGGAAGCTAATGCCCTTCATAAACCCAAACGTTTCTTCGGCGCTGCCCGTCAGATCGAAAATGGTGGTTCATTAACCATTATTTCCACGGCTCTGATTGATACCGGCTCCAAGATGGACGAAGTAATCTTTGAAGAATTCAAAGGTACCGGCAACATGGAACTCCAGCTCGACCGTAAACTGTCCAACAAACGTATTTATCCGGCCATCGATATTGTAGCTTCCAGCACCCGCCGCGACGATCTGCTGCTCGATAAAGAAGCTTTACAACGCATCTGGGTACTTCGTAACCATTTAGCCGACATGAACCCCCTCGAAGCTATGGAATTTCTGAAGGATAAAATGAAATACACCCAGTCCAACGAGGAATTTCTTATCTCAATGAATAGTTAACTCAAAAGACTAAAAACGCTGTCAGGTCTTTCAGACGCTGACAGGTTATAAGACCTGACAGCATCATCAGATCTGTCAGCGTCTTAGTATGGACAGCCTTGTTTGAAAGAAAAAATGAAATACACCCAGTCAACGAGGAATTTCTTATCTCGATGAATGGCTAACTCAAAAGACTAAAAACGCTGTCAGGTCTTTCAGACGCTGACAGGTTATAAGACCTGACAGCATCATCAGATCTGTCAGCGTCTTAGTATAGCGCCTTACCCCGATAGGAATTGGCAAAAAATATATTCCGTTAATATTTTTCTTTCTGAAATCCCCATTCCCTTAGCACGCTTTTGTAGGTATCGGGATAGTTACAATGGATAAGCAAAACCAGTGAATTCAGTACTTTCCGCAGTTCGGCTTTCAGTTGACGTTTGTCGCCTACAATATTGGACACACTGCTGTCCGTATGCTGGGCTTGCGTCATCAGTTCATTATACCGCTGACAAATCGGATTCCAATAGGCCGAACCATATTTTTGCCCGTCTACGCCATGAGTTATCAACGCATTCTTAAGCAGTTCGAGGGAAAGCTTCCGTTGGTTACGATCGCGGGGCAAAAGGTAAAAATGGCGAACATGTTCAATACCAAACTGAGGATAATAGGCAAAGGCTTCGGTTTTGCCGTATTTCTCCTTCAGACTGTTTTTGACGTAAGAAATATTCCGGTCAATTTCGGCATCCAGTTGTTTCAGTTCCTGCGTCAGCGACTGCCGGCCACCGCCAACTGTTTTACGTTGTTTTACCATTGCCGAAAAAGCTTCGGCTTTGGTTTTGTAAACCGCCTGGGTTATCCATTTCAATGTAAGGTCGGCATTGTTTTCCCATGTCAGGGCTACATTCATGTTCAGGTCGGCAAAATCGGCATCCGGATTAGGGATATTGCCGGTTGACTTGGTCGGGCCGGATTGTTCCGCCGGAGAAGTCGGGATTTCATTCTCATCCATAATAAATTTTTATTGATGTTTATACTGAGTGAATTAAAAAATTTGCGGTCATTTTTATTTTTGCATTCACCACCATACCTCCTTTATCTCTTTAACCCTACCGGCGATGTCCTTTTCTTATGCTTTTACCCTCCTGTTTTATCTCCTGTTAATTTATATGCTGCTTTGATTTCCTCATGAACAATACCATGGTAATTTATACCCTGCTTTGGTTTTCTAATGAACAATACCATGGTAGTTTATACTTTGCTTTGATTTCCTCATGAACAATGTCATGGTAATTTATACCTTGCTTTGATTTCCCCATGAACAATGTCATGGTAATTTATACTCTGCTTTGATTTCCCCATGAACAATGTCATGGTAATTTATACTCTGCTTTGATTTCCTCACGAACAATGTCATGGTAATTTATACTCTGCTTTGATTTCCTCACGAACAATGTCATGGTAATTTATACTCTGCTTTGGTATTCTCACGAACATAGCTATGGTAATTTATACTCTGCCTTGGTAGCCTCATGAAATGCATCATGGCAATTTACTTTCCCCCTCAGCCGGATGTATATTTTGCCCGTTTATGTTCCACTATTTATTTAAAAACCATATCACTAAAAATCGCTTAGTAATGCACTGCCAAATATACATCAAAAAATAAAGAGGTAATAAAAAAAATTAAAATATTTTTTTATTTTAACGATACTGTCAAATAAATGTTTTATTTTCAGCATTTAGGGGAATGTAGAAAAGAAATAAATTGGCTATTAGCTTTTAGCAATTGGCTCAGCAGCCAATAGCCATGTAGGGTAGCACAACGTTACTTAACGTTTTTTTAGGTATATTCATTTTTGCTGCTTCTTCCGTTTTCCTTTTCCAACAAACTCACCCGTTCCCTCTTTTGGAAGGAAGAGAGGGATTTTTGGTCGGAATGACCATGGGACTGGTGATGCTAATGGTTATGCTTTATAGCAGATTCCTCCCTGTAGCACCAATGACAACCAAAGCAAATGGTGTGGATTTCTCCTTGCAGTCGAAATGACGATCGTTACTAAAAAAAGAAGAAGATAGAGTGTGGGCGGCGTAGCCGCCCACACTCTATTTATTATCACCATATTGTGGCCGTCATTCCGACCGAAGGGAGGAATCCATAACAGTCATCCACCGGCTGCTCCCCCTTCTCTTTTTTCCAAGAGAAGGGGGCTGGGGGATGAGTTGGCTTCTTTCTCTGGCTTTTAGCTATTGGCCGTTAGTCTCCGGCTTAGCTATCAACTAACAACCATCAACAAACAACTGGCGATAGCCAACAGCCAGACCTCATTCTTTCACCCACTTCCCGCTTTCTTTCACTTCTCCGTTCAGGGTAAAACGGTAAAAATACATCCCCGGAAGCAGCGCGGAAGTGTTTATGGTAGTATTTACCTTATTAATGCTTCGTTTCATTACCTGTCTGCCGGTAATATCGTATAGTTCAAATTTAGCATCTTTTAATGACGTTTGGATATACAATGTGTTGCTGCCTGGGTTGGGCGACAGCCTGATCAACGTTTCTTTTTCAGGATTTTCGATTCCTACCACATAATCGCAATAGGGTGCAAGTCCGGTTTCGTAATGCCCGATCACCGGGTCATCATAACAACGCAATCCCTGAATGAATGGACCATCATACATTATCGTATCACAATAGCTGAAATTATAAGGAAACAGGGATAACATTCCTCCAATGTAATGTACAAATTCCGTAGAACTTCCTGCAAGGGTATAGGTGGATAAACTAATTCCATTAATCGTTTGTGTGCCTGTGGCCGAAATTGTATTTTCGCTTTGGCAACCATTCCACGACGT
>Ga0268357_101971_pt1 | contig 10907 bp, 13 predicted proteins | sample BioMet10_FD_192466 | JGI IMG/M metagenome (GOLD analysis project Ga0268357, IMG submission 192466) | Sewage microbial communities from Oakland, California, United States - Biofuel 10 (Illumina Assembly) | ecosystem: Engineered > Wastewater > Sewage > Unclassified | place: USA: California... | reverse complement strand
AAATAAGGTAGACAAGATATTAAAGAAAATGAAAATCTTAATATCCTGCTGGATAGTTTTTATGAATCGGTCTTCGAATGTCATCTGCATCGCCTTCTACGTCTAAACAAAGGGACGATTTACCACCAGGGGAGGTCGAAAAATGGTAAATCCGCTTTTCGACCTCCCCACTGGTAAATCGTCCCCATCATCAATGTTAATACCTATTTAGAAGCTTTTAGTTCAGTCCAGTACTTATCATACATAGTAATGGCATCGCCAATATCTACCAACCATTCCCCTAGCTTGCTGCTGTCCGCACCAATCTTCAAGATAGGATCACTCTTGTACTTGTCATCCATCAGCTTCACAGCTTCGGGAATCGGATTAGGCAACATGATAACGTTGGTATTCTTGGCACTCACCTTAGGATCCATCATGTAGTTGATGAATTTCTCAGCAAGTTCTTTGTTCTTGCAGCCTTTAGGAATAGCAATGGTATCAGCCCAGATTAAAGAGCCTTGCGGCGGAACCATGAAACCGATATCCGGATTCTCTCTATGACTAAAAGCAGCATCGCCGGACCACATCATGCCAATCCAGCCTTCTTCAGAAATAAACTTTTGCTTAATGTTCTCGGTATCATAAGCCAGAACATTTTTGTTCAATTCTTTCAAGTCTTGGAAAGCCTTCTCCACTTCAGCTTGATTCTTGCTGTTGTTGGACTTGCCATTTTTCTTTAAAGCAACGCTGAATACTTCACGGCAGTCATTCAAAAGAATAACATGGCCCTTGTACTCAGGATTCCACAAATCGTTCCAATCCTTGGGAGGATTTTTAATATATTTCTTATTGTAAACAATACCTGTAATGCCATAGGTAAACACAGGGCTATACACACCCTCCGGATCAAAAGCAGGTTTGCGCAGCGCCTTGTCCATCTTTTCCCAGTTAGGAATCTTGGACACATCCAGCTTCTCCAGCATACCTAGCTTTAGCATGGTAGTAACCATGTAGTCGGAAGGTTGAATGATATCGTACTGAGAACCGCCGGCTTGCATCTTCGCCAACAACTCCTCGTTATTGGAGAATACATCATAGGTAATTTTACAATTGTTTTCTTTTTCAAAATCTGCCAAAACCTCGGGAGCATAATAATCAGTCCAGCTGTAAATATTCAGAACCTGTTTCTCTCCCTTACTTGCGGTTTTGTTATCGCTACCGCCACCGCAGCCAGCCACTAATACCATAGCAGCCAGCATCAATATGCCAACAGTTTTTTTCATTAGCACATCCCCCCTGTTCTTATTATCAAGCGTTTGTATTATAGCATAGTGCTACCAAAAAGCTAGTGGTTTTTTTAGAAAATACTAAGGCCTAATTCACGGCTGAAATCTTCCAGGAAAGAACAGCCTGCCAAGGAGTTGCCTTTATTGTCCAGAGCAGGTCCATAGACACCGATGCCCATCCGGCCCGGCACCACAGAAACAATCCCGCCGCCTACACCACTCTTGGAAGGCAAACCGACTCTGATGGCAAAGGCACCGGAAGCATCGTACATGCCACAGGTAACCATCAAGGTCTTAATGATTTTCGCCACTCTGGTGCTAACAATCTTCTTACCATTAGATAAGACACCATTGTTAGCTAGGAACAAGCCTAATGTAGCTAGGTTCTTGGTATCTACCTCTACGGAGCACTGCTTGAAGTACACATCCAGGGCTTCCTCTACATTGCCTTCAATAGTACCTTCACTTTTTAAAAAATATCCCATGGAACGGTTCCTGTTACCTGTCTCAGACTCGCCTACATAAATCTTGTAGTTCACGTCCAAACTGGGATCTTCCATAATAAGACGCATAAAATCCAAGAGCCGCTCAAATTTTCCTCTTTCGTCCTTGCCGTGAATAAAGGAAGATATGGCAATGGCCCCGGCATTAATCATAGGGTTATTGGGACGCTTAGCACTAGATGTTTCCAGCTTCAGAATAGAATTAAAGGGATCGCCCGTTGGCTCCATACCTACCTTGTGGAAAATGTAATCCTCGCCATTATCCAGGATAGCCAGCATCAGGCTGACAATCTTAGAAATACTCTGCATGGTAAACTTGGTCTGATAATCGCCGGCAAAATAAGCCTTTCTTTCCTTGTCTAGCACATAGACACCTAGAGCATTCTTGTTGGCCTTGTCCAGCTCAGGAATGTAGCTGGCGACCACGCCTTTGTCTGTTAATAGTTTGTTTTGGGCTATTAATGTGTCAATGATTTTTTGCATCAAACTGCCTCCTATTTATCGCACGCCATTGTGCTATATTTCGGCTAAGCTTTCTTAGCCGTTATTAGTAATATCATCTACGAAGTCGCTGCAAATACGTTTAAGCATACCGCTGGTATCCGTCTCGCCGCCTCTTGACCTAGTATCACGAATAGAATAAATCAGCTTGTCCTTGCGCAAATCCTTCACGGTAATTTCCATATCCACCCTGGCTGTATAATAGTAGCCGGCAGGATGATAAACCTGCTCCGTGTAGGGAATAGAAATAGACCTGGAATAACGATGGCCATTCCGATCGTAATCATCTACATAAATCGTCTTGTAGGAGGAAACAGTCTCCGTCCAGGCATCGTGCCAAATCTTATCGTTACCAAACACATAAACCTTTACATCAAAACCATACTTGGGAGAAATATCTCCTGCTTTATTTTCTAAGTCTACATTGATTTTCTTTTTGTTAAAGGCAGACAAGAGAGACATCTTTACCTTACTGTCAGCGGTAGGATCAACCTCAAAATCCGTATGGTCTATTTGCACAGAGGTTATGCCCATCAGCTGAATGTTGCTGTAATTATTAAAGTCAGCATTCTTGTCTTTGAATTTAATCTTCTCAGCGTGAACCGGTAAAGCTAGCATCAAGATCAGTAAAAATACTAAAGCACTAAATTTTTTCATGGTCTCAGCTCCTTGCCTGAATATTAATTTTCTTTAATCTATTATACCATTTTATACTGCTTCCTTGGGTAAGAATTTTCTTAGGTTATCTTAGTTATTTATAATTGACTGGGAAAACGAAATAGTATAGCATAAAGAACAGCAAATGTTAGAAGAAAAGAGAGCAATATGGGCATAATTATCGGAGCAATGGCTGTAGGAATACTACTCGGTTGCCTAAATATAATCAGTTACAAATATAAAGAGAAACTATCCTGGGTATCCAAGCTGGCTCTCTTTATCATGATTTTTTGCCTGGCTGCCAAGATTGGCTGCGACAAAGAGCTTTTAAAAAATCTGGGTACACTGGGGAAACGTTCCCTGCTAATGACGTGTGGTATCATCAGCGGTGGTTTTCTGGGTGTAACGATAGTTCGTCATCTCTTTGCCGGCACCATTAACGAGCTGCTGGAAGAAGGCAAGAAACAATGATTTATTTAATCATCTCTGCCCTCTTAACCGGCTCTCTCTTCGGTTACTTTTGCTTGGAAGTCACCCACAAGGAAATACTGGATGTAATTTTGGTGAACGCCTTAAACATCATCGTCTTTACCGGTGGTGTGGAAATCGGCAGTAATAAGGAAACCATCAAAAAAATGCTTACGCCAAAAACACTTAGCCTCATGGCCGCTGTACCCACTGCTAATTTTCTGGGCAGTATACTAGGCGGTACCCTCGTCGGCACCATATTGAGCGTACCACTCAAAGACTCTCTCCTTGTAAGCGCCGGTATGGGCTGGTACAGCTTTTCTTCGGTAGTAATCAGCGCCATGTACAGTACGGAAGTAGGCACTATGTCCTTTATTGCCAATGTGCTGAGGGAAATGCTCTCCTTTCTCTTGGTTCCCCTGGCCGCCAAGTTCACGGATTTGCCCTGTGTCTCCATTGGCGGAGCTAGCACCATGGACTCCACTCTCCCCGTTATTCTCAAGTATACCAATACTCAGATAGCCGTAGTAGGCTTCATCAACGGATTAATCATTACCTTAATCGTTCCTTTTCTCATTACCGCTCTCTTAGGAATATAAACCTAACAAAAAACAGGATTAACAGTTCTAGAACTGTTAATCCTGTTTTTGTGTATTCTCTTGTGTAGTCTCTTGTGTAGTCTCGTCAGCATCGCTGCCCCGGTAAACTAACTTGGTACCGCACTTGGGACAGAATTGGAAATCCTCGTCCGTGCTATACCCGCAGAACGGACACTTGTGTCTTAGCTCAGACATTTCCTTAAAGGGTAAGTCGTCACAGGATAAGCTCTTAATCTCTCCACTAGCAATCTTTTCTCCCATTTCCTTGCTAATCTCGCAGAAGGCGCCACAACAACCCATTCTCACAAAATACCTTTTACCCCATTTTAAAAAGGGAATGAAGAAAAGCATTAAATAAGAATAGGTCATCCACACGGTCATATGACCGTACTTACCACAATTATCACAAATAACTACCTGATCAAAAGGTAGCTGTTCCTCTTTTTGATTAATACCGAAAATAAAAAACATAGTATCTCCAACCTGTTGCTATATTGTCTAGCCATTAGTTTTAAATAAGCATAGTACATTATAGCAAGGTCAGCCAAAATTCTCAAGGCTTACTATTATTTGCTGATTTTAGTCCAGTGATTCTCATCAGTTGCGACATTTAAAGCTGTATTGATATAACCACTACCTAAACGAAATGCATAATAATTTGTCCCATCGTAATATACATCGCCAAGTTTTGGCACTGCTGACCAGACCGTCTTGTTTCCTTGTTTGATCTGAGTCAAAAGAGTAGCCGTATTTAGCTTAGCAATGCCGGCACCTGCAGCAATCGCAGCCTCTAAAGTAGGATTAGTATTAGCATACTTTTGTGATAAAGTGGTGGCATTATAGACAAAATAAGTGCCTGTTGCATCAGAATACACCGCACCCATTTGTAATTGATAACCTTTGCTTATGCCTTGTGCTGCAGTTACAGTATCCGCCCAGGTTGTTAAATTAACTTTGCTCATATCTACTGCACTACTGGACGTGGCTGCACCAATACTGCTTTCGGTGTGGTCTTCATCGGAGCAGCTTACTGCCAAGGTAGTCGGATTAAGAGTATAAGTACCGCCGGAAGGACAATGAAACCTGTTTACCGCATTCTTCGCAGTGGAATAAACTGAAGCAAAATAGGTGGCCGGAGCTACACCCTGAACCTCTTGGTAAGATAGCTCATGGCTTAGGGTAGTTCTGTTGGCAAGACAAGTATTACGCTTAGCTTCCTTGTTAGCATCAAGCAAGCGCGCAATACCTACCCCTGCCAAAATCCCCAGGATGGCGATAACAACCACTAATTCAATTAGAGTAAAACCATTTCTAGGTCTACGTTTTAGCATAATATCACCGTGCCAATCCGCCTAAAAGCACCTCACATAACTATGTAGGATAATTCCTCACAAATGCCTATTACTTTATTTACTTTATTTACTTTATTCTAACATAATTATATTTTATTGGCAACATCAGACAATATTATGTAATTATATAAAGCTCACTTTTTCTCCAAAATAAAGAATTCCTTGTCCAGTTGAGTGGCACTAACTCTGTACCCTTTGGCCAAAACCAGTTCAGCAAAGTCCCCCTGCCCCTGGATTAAATGCTTGGTAAAAGTCCCGTCATAGATGTAATTCACCCCGCAGCTTGGACTCCTGGCCTGTAAAATCACCAAATCCGGCTGGTTTTTCACTACGGACTGCAGAGCAATAGCTGCTCCTCCGGTAAACTCCGCCGTCACATCCACCCCATCGTCTGTCACCGCTCTACCCTGCAGCCATTCAACCGGCCTACGAGGCCTGGGCAATACCGCCTCCGGGCAAACAGGAATGACCTCTTTATCCTGTAAAAAGGCTAACAAAGTCTCATTACGATTGTTTTTACCATTATATTTGCAATTATGGCCTAATAAGCAGGCCGAAACAACGACTTTCATGTGTAGTCACCTCGTAATTATAATTTTCTCAGGCGTTCAACCAGAACATCGACGTCTGTAACAGGATATGTATATTTGTTATATCCTAATTCTTGTGCCTTACTTTTCATACTTAAAGACCTATTTATGGCATTTATTTCATTATCCCTCAATATGTCTAAATATCTACTTTCCTTTTTAGAACTACCTTTATGGTATTTGGGCCATTCCTCCAGCAACATGCTAAGAATTATTGCTACTGTTAATTCTTTTTCCCCATATTTTTGAAGTTTAGTAAACAACATTTTCTTCTCTACTGGACAATCTGCAAAATGTAAGTAAAACCAAAGTTCAAAAGATGGAATAGAAGAAATAACATTAAATCCATATGCTTCAGCTAATCTCTCAAACTCTTGCATTTCCCCTATAGTTTTATTATCCCTATCAAAGACACACCAAACCTCATCATCACGATGAACCTTCTTTTCTCTTAACACATTGCTTGATCTAAAAGTAAGAACTTCTTCCCAATATGCATTCCAAGCTGCATTCAAAAATTCTGGAGCACTTTGTATACCCTGTACATTTTTTGGAGGAACAACTTTGACCTTATTATTTCTAATATCAAGTCTAATTTCATTAAAGTAATTTGACTCAGTTTGTCCCTCACAAACTATTACAATGGTCTTAAGCTTTATTTTTTTCTTACTCATTACTTACCACCTTTCACATTGAAATCAAAACTTGTAAAAGGTGTTGCACCAAAAATACCTTTAAGATATGCCTTCTCCTTATCTAGGTCCTTACGTACGCCGGTAAAATCAGCCATGGTTGCAACCGTTGTAGTTAACTCCTTCTTATCTTTTTCAACTAGAACAATCTGATCTCTTCGCAAGGAATTCATAAGGCCAGTATAATGCATACTAGTTAAAAGTTGTCTATGACCTTTAGCCTGCATATAATTATCAACAAGATCATCAATGATACAAGGATGTAAATTATTATCTAACTCATCAATAATCAACAGTGTATCTAAACCACTCTCTAATGCTACTAATAAAATAGCCGCTAAATCAAACAGCTTCCTATTACCATCAGATTCCATATTGTAGTTGATATATTCTTTTTTACCTTTAATCAAATATTCAAATTTGATATCATAACCAATTTTACTTGTTTTATCTTCTGTAACAATAACATCATTAATGCAACTATCAGCATTACGTAACATACTAATGACTTTTTTCTTATTTGAAACATTACCTATGTATCCAGCAGTGATAGCGCGTGAAACAGTATATTGTGGATATTTGATGTATAAAATATTAATGAGATCATAATAAACAACATTGTATTCTGTTAAAACTTTTTGTTTTTCTCTTGCAATAGCAGCCAAAAAAGTTTTATTGTTAGTCCAAGAAGCTATCTTGCTCAGATGTTCTTTTTCTTCCTTTTTAACACTCGTACCAAATGTTATACCCTTTTCAGACACCGTAAAAATTCTCTTTTTCCTTTTCCCATCATATCTATATAATTCTTCACAAACAAGTTTTTCTTGTGTGAGTTCTAAATGATAAAGGTACTTAAATTCTGCAATAGAGACTTCTACATCAAAAATTGTTGGCTTTCTCCTATAATCATCATCAAATAAGTATGGTGTTACATTCCAATATTCTTGTGTATCTCCGTTGGTAGGTCCTAAATAACTTCCATAGCGTAAGGCTACATTAAATGCATAAAAAGACTCTAATATATTGCTTTTGCCACTAGCATTTGCACCAAAAAGAAAAAGTGATTTAAGTCCTTTAGCTCCATTCTTATCAATTGGGAAGGTATTAGTATCAGCGAATTCGCTTCCTTTATCTGCAATAAAAGAAAGTGTCACCGGCTCCTTGATACTTTTATAATTACTTACTGTATAACTTAAAAACATCGCTATCCCTCCTTTAATAGTTAAAGCTTAACATATTTATATATAAAAGTACAGTAATTTGTGAAATTTTCACAAATTACTGTACTTTTTTTGTTATAATCATCAATCATTTAAAACAGCCCTACTTACTAACTTTTCTAATCTATAAGTACCAAAGGTTTAATCAAATCTTCCGGTTTGTGCTTCATGAGCATAAGAGCCGGTTCTACCTTGTTCAAGCCGTGGAAAACATGGGTAATAAGTTTCTCCGGATGAATACGATTTGTTTCAATCAGTCTGGCCAGCTTCTCGCTGCGCAATCTGCCACCCGGCATTAGTCCACCGTTAATCTGCTTATGGCCCATGCCGCAACCCCAGGCTACTCTGGGAATGCCAATAGTATCTCCCTCACCCAGATAGTTCACGTTGCCAATCTTGCCACCGGCCTTAACCATGTTAACTGCCTGGGCAAAGGTATCGTTATTACCGCCGGCAATAACCACCCTGTCTACACCCTTGCCATGAGTTTTTTCCAATACTTGCTCCACGATATCCGCCACTTTGTAGTTGATAATGTCCGTTGCCCCAAATTCTTTGGCCAGCTTAGCACAATCCGGACGGGACCCTACGGCGTAAATATTAGCTGCACCACGCAAAGCTGCTGCCGCTACTGCCATAAGTCCTACCGGTCCAATACCAATCACCGCCACGTTATCGCCAAACTGCACGTCTGCTAATTCGACCGCATGGAAGCCTGTAGGAACCATATCGCTGATCATGCAGGCAGCACCCAGGTCCATGCCTTCCGGTAGCAGGGCCAAGTTGCCATCTGCATCATTGACATGGAAAAATTCTGCAAAAACACCATCTTTAAAATTAGAGAATTTCCAGCCTGACAGCATCCCGCCGGAATGCATGGGATAACCTGCCTGAGCTTCCAACGAATTCCAGTCCGGCGTAATGGCAGAAACCAGTACCTTGTCGCCTACCTTAAAATCTTTTACCAAATTACCTACATGTACCACTTCGCCTACTGCCTCGTGGCCCAGAATCATGTTGTGCCTGTCGCCCAAGGCTCCGGCCCATACCGTGTGTACATCAGAAGAACAGGGCGCCAGTGCCAGCGGCTTACAAATAGCATCTAACGGCCCACAGTCAGGAGCTTCTTTAGTAATCCAACCCGTTGCACCAATTTTGAGCATTGCAAAACCTTTCATATTATCATCCCTTTCTATATTTTCCCTACCAGGGTATTGTTATCCTATTTTCATTATATGAGACCAGTATCTTACATTAAATCATATAATACTTCTAAAATTAAATAGCTCCGGTGAACAAAATGGGGACAGTTCCAAAATGGCTAGGCACTTCGTGCCATACTATTTGGAAACCGTCCCCATTGGGTCACTTTTCTATATACTTTCTTATTGTTTCGTTACTTAAAACCATCTTTGCCAAAAAGACACCAAACACAGACACTGACAAAAATTCTCCCAGCCCGATGTAGAAGATGGCGGCTACTAAAGAAATGCCCTTGGGCAAGGCAGCTAAATACATTAGCTCCAGACCCACGATCACGCCATTAAAAAGCACCGGCATGAGAGAGGCCATAAAGAAAGTTGTGCAGAACCGCATAGCATACAAAGCCAAAAACGTGGCAAAGGTGCCAACGACTATGTCCAACGGTCCGTAAGGACTGCCGATATTAGCCAGAATACACCCTACCACCAGCCCCGGAATGAACTTGCGATTGGTATAGGCTAAAAGCGTCATGAATTCCGAAATACGTATCTGGATAGGTCCGTAGCTAAACGGCGCCAAGCCAATAGTAAGTACGGCATAAAGAGCAGCTATGATGGCGTTTCTGATCAAATAATTAGTTTTAAGCATGAAGCTTGTTTCTCCCTTGATTTTATTTTTAGAAGTGGGTGCCAAGTAAACACTTCACATACTGACCTTTATGATAACACAAATTTAGCAAATGAGCCAATTTGCTCAGTGGGACATGGGGACGCGTCTGCTGTACCACATTGTTTTAGTGGGACAGCGGACGCGTCCCTCTGTCCCACTGTCCTATTGTCACAACAACTCATCCACCGGCGTACACGCTACTCCTCTGGCCTGCGCTACTGCCTGACAACAGATTTTTCCATCAATCGTATTAAGTCCTGCCGCCAAACCCTTGTCGTCGCGCAAGGCTTGCTTCCATCCCTTATTGGCAAGGCTTAGCACATAGGGCAAAGTAGAATTAGCCAGTGCCTGCGTAGAGGTCATGGGTGCGGCACCGGGAATATTGGCCACAGCGTAATGAATAACACCATGCTTAATATAGATAGGATCTGCATGGGTAGTTATCCTGTCAATGGTCTCTACTCCGCCACCCTGATCGATGGCCACATCCACAATCACAGAACCTGGCTGCATAGTTTTCACCATAGCTTCGCTGACTACCTTAGGAGCCATCGCACCAGGAATCAGCACGCAGCTAATCAGAAGATCTGCTTTCTTCACCCATTGGGCAATAACGTAGGGATTGGACACAATGGTTTCCACTGCACCACCAAAGATGTCGTCAACATAGGCCAAGCGCTCCGGATTAATATCCAGCACTGCCACCTTGGCGCCCAGACCAAGTGCCATCTTGGCAGCATTCAAGCCTACCGTACCACCGCCAATGATTACCACCTGTCCCGGTGCAACGCCGGGTACACCGCCTAGCACCATTCCCTTGCCACCATATTGCTTCTCCAAATATTGGGCACCAAGCTGTACGCTCATCCGCCCTGCCACACGGCTCATAGGCGATAGTAAGGGCAACCCGCCTCTGCTGTCTCGCACGGTCTCAAAGGCAATACCCACTACTTTTTTGTCCAAAAGGGCTTGGGTAAGCTCCGGCTCAGGTGCTAAATGTAAATAAGTAAAAAGGATTTGCCCGGGACGGAAATAGGCATACTCCTCAGCCAAGGGTTCCTTAACCTTGACAATCATATCTCCGTGGGCAAAAACGCTTCTGGCATCATCCAGCACAACTGCACCTGCAGCTACATAGTCCTCGTCCGGAAAACCACTTCCCAGGCCTGCGCCCTTTTGTACTAT
>Ga0268357_101968_pt1 | contig 10921 bp, 9 predicted proteins | sample BioMet10_FD_192466 | JGI IMG/M metagenome (GOLD analysis project Ga0268357, IMG submission 192466) | Sewage microbial communities from Oakland, California, United States - Biofuel 10 (Illumina Assembly) | ecosystem: Engineered > Wastewater > Sewage > Unclassified | place: USA: California... | reverse complement strand
GCCATGAGATAGGCACAGGCGATGGCGATGATGGTCTTGCCGCTGCCCACGTCCCCCTGGACCAGGCGGTTCATCACCGTCCCCTTCCTTAAATCTCCCACGATGTCCGACATCACGCCGATCTGGCCGTCGGTCAGGGCAAAGGGCAGGTTGGCCTCAAAGCGCTTGAGGGCGGAAAAATCCTTGATGCGCACATTGGAGGGGCCGCCCCCGGTGCGGTTGCCCAGGATGCCCAGGTTGATCTTCAGGGCCTCCTCGAATTTAAAGCGCTCCTTGGCGGCCATCACGTCGTCCATGGTTTCCGGACGGTGGAGCTTTTCCAGGGCTTCCCCCAGACCGGGAAGGCCGTATTCCTCCCGCAGGGCCCCGGGCATGGGATCCGGTACAATGACCCCGGCGTCCAGGGCCGTGTGGATGGCCTTCTTCAGGCTTTCCCCGGGAACATCCCCGCATTTGGGGTAAACCGGCGTCAGACAGAAGAAATCCTTGGGATCATCCCTGTGGGCGAATTGGGGGTTATAAATGATCCTGCGGCCGTTTTTGTGGACCACCCGGCCATGGAAATAATAGGTGTCGTCCGCCTTGAACACGTCCTTCAGCCAGGGCTGGTTGAAGAAGGTGACCTCGCCCTTGACCGCGCTGCCATCCTCACCCTGCTCTTCCACGGATAAAACAAAAAGGGACAGGTTCCTGCGAATGCGCCGGAGCGTCCCTTTTTTGACGACCACGGCCTCCACGGTCACGCTGGATTCGGTTTCCTCCTCCAGCGTTCCCATGACGCTCCGGTCGATGTATTTTGTTGGGAAAAAAGTCAGAAGATCTCCCACGGTCTCGATGCCCCGGGCCGCCAGGGCTTCCTGGCGCTTGGGGCCGACTCCCGCCAGGGTTCTGACGGAATCTTCCAGATCCATTATCTCACCTATTCCACGGACACGATGTAGTAGTAAAGGGGCTGGCCGCCGCGGTTGATTTCGATGTCGCAGTCTTCAAAATCCTCTTCCAGGATTTCCGCCAAAGCGTGCGCATCCTCTTCCGCCACTTCCTGGCCGTAGTAGATGGAAATCAATTCCGCTTCATCGTCCGCCATCTTTTCCAGGAGGGAGCTGGTCACCGCCGTCACATCCTTGCCCTTGACCAGGATTTCCCCATCGCAGATGCCGATGATATCGCCCTTTTCGATGGTCATGCCCTTGATGGTGGTGTTGCGCACCGCGTAGGTCACTTCCCCGGTCTTCACCCCTTCGATGACCCGCTTCATCTCATTGTCATTGACTTCCCAGGGTTCTTCCCCGTTGAAGGTCAGCATGGCCGTCACACACTGGGGAATGGTCTTGGTGGGAATGACGTGGACATTCTTTTCCGACATGAGCTGGGCCTGGTTGGCCGCCATGATGATGTTGCCGTTGTTGGGGAACAGGAAGATCTGGTCCGCGTTGATCTTCTTGATTTCCGACAGGAAGTCCTCGGTGCTGGGATTCATGGTCTGTCCCCCGGAAATAACCCGGGAAATACCCATTTCCTTGAACAGCTCCGTCAGCCCCTCCCCGGGGGATACGGCCACGAAGCCGTAGGGCACCGGCGGTTCATCCGCTGCCGGGGCATCGTCCTTTTCGTCACTGACACCGAGCATTTCCCGCATGTTGTCCACCTTCATGCGGATCAGGGCGCCGAAGGTCAGTCCCTTTTCAAAGGCCTTGCCCGGGTGGTCCGTGTGGACATGGACCTTGATGATGTCGTCATCCTTGATGACCAGCACGCAGTCCCCGATGGTGTTCAGATAAGCGCGCAGGGCGTCTTCGTCGGCATCCTCCGCGTCCTTGACGATGAATTCCGTGCAGTACCCGAAGGTGATGTCCTCGGGCCGCATGTTGGAATCATCCACAAAGCGGTCCCGGTCCCCCGCGTTGAGGTGGACTTCTTCGCTAAGTTCCTGGCCCATGAGCCCCTTGTAGGCCCCTTCCAGGATGAAGACCAGCCCCTGGCCCCCGGCATCCACCACGCCGGCTTCCTTGAGCACCGGCAGCATTTCCGGCGTCTTGGACAGGGCTTCCCGGCCCTTGTCGATGACGGCGCCCATGAAGCCGTCGATATCGGTGAAATCTTCATAATGGACGTCGGCGTATTCCGCCATCATCCGGGCCACGGTGAGGATGGTCCCTTCGGTGGGCTTCATGACCGCCTTGTAGGCCGCGTCAGCCGCCGCCCGCACCACCCGGGCCAATCCTTCGACATCCAGCGTTTCCCGGCCCTTGCAGCCCTCGGCCAGCCCGCGCAGGAGCTGGGAGAGGATGACCCCGGAATTTCCCCGGGCGCCGATGAGCGCGCCGCTGGAAGCGGTCTTGGCCACCGCGTAAAGCTGGTCGTTGTCCAATTTTTCCAATTCCCCCACGGAATGGGAGAAGGTCAGGGACATATTGGTCCCTGTGTCACCGTCCGGTACGGGAAAGACATTGAGTTCATCCACTGTCTTTTTGAAAATCTCAAGGTTCTTTGCACCGTACTCAAACATTTTCTTCAGCAATGCGCCGTCAATCTTCTTTATCTTCATTCAAGCCCCCATTAAATCCTGACGCTCACGACATTCACCGTGATGCGCTTGACCTTCAGTGATGTTTGCTTTTCCACACAGTACTTCACGGCTGAAATAATATTTTCTGCCACCACAGAAATCTTGATGGCCTGTTCCACGATGACGTACAAATCGATGATGAGCTTGCCGTCGTCGTCGATCTTCACGCCAACCCCTTTGTTGGAGTGTTCCTTCTTAAGGATTTCGATGAAACCGTCCCGGCCGCGCTGGTGGGCCATGCCGACCAGGCCGTAACAACCCATGGCAGCGTCCCCTGCGATATCGGCGACCGCCTTCCGGGATATATCGATGTAACCTAAATCATTTTCTATCTTCATTGGTGTTCTCCTCGTCGTTTCTTCATTTGCCTATATTTTACAGTTTTTTCTATATAAAGTCAAAATTCTTATTGCATTATTTTCATTTTTTGTGTTATAATGTCTGCTGTTAGACAGACGAATCGAAACAAGGGAGGTATCAAGATGGCTAAAGAATGCTTTGTGTGCAAAAAAAGCGTTGTTTCCGGAAACACCGTGTCGCACTCCAATAAACATAATAAAAGAATCTGGAAACCAAATCTGCAGAAGATCAAAATCATGGTCGACGGCACTGTTCAGCATCAGTATGTATGCACCAGATGCTTGCGTTCAGGTAAAGTAGAACGTGCATAATTTCAAAATGTCTACTATAGAGAGGTCCTGCTAAAAATACATTCGTGTATTTTTGGCAGGACCTTTTTATTTTTTAAAATTCTTCCCGCACCACATCCGCCAGCAGCAGCCCTTCTTTCACCTCGACGACCTGCCGTGGGCCGACGGTCACATTGCTGACCCCCAGTCCCGGTTCCAAATGATCCAGCCCCGCATCGTCCAGCGGGTATTCAAAACCCGTCAGGGTGATGCCCCGGGCCGCCTCAGTGTAGGCCAGCAGGGACAGGGTGGTTCCCGGCTCCAGGGCCAGCGCTTTCCGCCCCTTTATTAAAAACAAGGTGTTGTACTCGTCCGCCACCACGGCCTCCACACCCCGGCATAGCATCCGGTACAGCAGGTGGACATTGGCCAGGCTGTGGTCGAAGCGGGTGCCCAGGGCCCCCAGGAGGGCGATGGATCCCGCCCCCTGTTCCAGGCACCAGGTCACGGCCAGCTCCGTGTCCGTCTCATTTTTATGGGTGGGATGGCGGTAAACCGGAATGTCTTTTTCCCGGACCCAGGCCAGCACCTCCGGCCGGATGGAATCCAGATCCCCCATGAGCAGCCGGGGCACGATGCCCAGCTCCATGAGCATCCCCGCCCCCGCGTCGGCGGCGACGATACAGTCCGCCGGATGCTCTTCCAAATATTTTCGATAAAAACCGGGGGAGCGGTAGCGTCCCCCGGTAAAAATGATGGCATTCATCACCAAATGGCCTCTTTTCTTTTCAGTTCATCGTACAATTCCACGTAATGGTCGTAGCGGGAGGGGGCGATGGTCCCCGCCTCCAGCTGGGCCTTGACCGCGCAGTCCGGCTCCGCCCGGTGGGTGCAACTATTGAACCGGCACTGGCCCAGGGTGAATTCCGGGAAAAGGCTTTCCAGGAAGTCCGCCTCGATGCCGTCCTCCAGCTGCAGGGAGGAAAAGCCCGGCGTATCCAGCAGATAGCCTCCCTCTTCCAGCGCCAGCAGCTCCACGTGGCGGGTGGTGTGCTTGCCCCGGCCCAGCTTCTCGCTGAGATCCCCGGTTTCCATGCCCTTGCCCCGGCACAGGCGGTTGGTCAGGGTGGACTTGCCCACCCCTGAGGGGCCGGCCAGAAAGGTCGTGTGGTCCTTCATGTAGCCCTGGAGCTCCGCCAGGGCGCCATCGTCATCCGGGGCCATGGTCACCACCGGATAAGGGGTCTTGCTGTAGACCTCCAGGATGCGCCGGTCCTTGTCCCCGGCCAGATCCGCCTTGGTAAAGCAGATGACGGCCCGGACCCCCTTGGCCTCGCACCCCACCAGCAGCTTGTCCAGCAGCATGGTGTTGGGCCTGGGCTTTTTCAGGGCGAAGACGATCACCGCCAGGTCCACGTTGGCCACCGGCGGACGGACGAACAGATTCTTCCGGGGCTGGATGGCCACCATGGTGTACTGCTCCCCCTCCCGCTCCAGGGTCACGAAGTCCCCCACCGTGGGGGTGATGTGCTGGTGGCGGAACAGGCCGATGGGCTTGGCCTCCAATAAACAAGAGGAACCGGCGGATTTTATGTAATAAAATCCGCCGATTCCCTTTATAATACGTCCTTCAAATTTTTCTTCATCGGTTATCATAAATAACGTTCCTTAAAAATTACTCGATTTATTTATTGGTTAACGGTCGTGCTTGGCGAAATGGTCGGTGACGCCGTGGTAGACGGTGACGGCGATGGCGTCGGTGCCGGGCCGGTGCTCACCACGTAATTGATGGCCGTCCCCCGGTCCGTCCGGGTCCCCGATGCCGGTGACTGGCTGATGACCACCCCGGCCGTGTACTGGTCGCTGCTCTGCTGGGTCACGGTGCCCACAGTGAAACCGCTGGACGTGATCTTGGACTGGGCGTCGTTGCTGGACATGCCCACGATGTTAGGCACGGCCACGGTGTTCTGTCCCTTACTGACGTAGAGGGTCACCTGGCTGTTTTCATCCACCTGGTTGCCCTGGGCCGGCGATACGTTGTAAACAACGCCGGTATCGTAATTGTCATTGTATTCCCGCTTGATTTCCGCCACCGACAGCTTGGCGTTTTCCAAGGCCGTCACGGCGTCATTTTCCGAAAGGCCGATGACCGTCGGCACCGTCACCTTGTTGCTGCCCTTGCTGATGGTCACCTTGACGGTCTTGCCCGTCTGGGATTCACTGCCTGCCGTGGGGGTCTGGCTGATGATCTTGCCCGATTCCACGTTATTGTCGTTGACTTCCTTTTCCACTTCCAGCTTGAGGCCCACGGCATCCAGGGCCGATGTGGCCTGATCCTTGGTCATGTTGTGGACGTCGGGGACGGTGACCTTCTTCCCGATCAGGGCGTTGACCGCCACCACGGCGATGATGAGCAGGATGACCGCTCCGATGACGCCGCCGATGATCTTCTTGCGCTTGCGTTTTTTCTGAAGGCTCTCGATGCCGGTTTCGTCCTCCGCCTCAACGGTCGGAATGGCCTCCGTCCCGGGCTCGAATTTGAACAGGCTGTCCTCATCCAGAAGCCCCGCGTTGTCCAGCAGGCCGGAATCCTCGGACTTCTGGCCGATCTTGGCGCTGGCGTCCATCATGATCTGGTCCAGATCGTCGATGAGCTCATCGCAGTTCTGGTACCGGTCCTCGGGTTTCTTCTGGCACAGCCGCACGATGACGTCGTTGACGCTGTCCGGTATGGCCGGATTGAGCTGCTTGGGCGGAGTGATGTCCTCCTGGATGTGCTTGATGGCGATGGTGACGGTGCTTTCCTCGTCAAAGGGAAGCTGCCCCGTCAGGAGCTCGAAATACATGATCCCCAGGGAATACAGGTCCGAACGCTCGTCCACAAACCCGCCCCGGGCCTGTTCCGGCGAAATGTAATGGACCGATCCCATGGTCTGGTTGGTCATGGTGATGGTAGAACTGGTGATGGCCCGGGCAATGCCGAAATCCGTCACCTTGGGCATCAGATCCTTGGTCAGCATGATGTTGTGGGGCTTGATGTCCCGGTGGATGATCTGATGGCTGTGGGCGCATTTAAGGGCCTCTGCGATATCGATGATGAAATTGGTGGCCTCTTCGTAATCCAGCTGGCCTTTTTTATCCAAATACTGTTTCAGGGTGATCCCATCGACGAATTCCATGACGATGAAGTAAATCTCCCCGTCGACGCCCACATCGTACACAGAGACGATGTTGGGATGGCTGAGTCCAGCCGCCGCCTGGGATTCCCTGTCAAATTTTTTGATGAACTGCTCATTTTCCGTGTATTCCTCGCGCAAAACCTTCACCGCGACGAAGCGGTTGAGCTTGAGGTCCTTGGCCTTATACACATAGGCCATGCCGCCCCGGCCGATCAATTCGACGATTTCGTAGCGATCATTCAATATTCTGCCGATCATTGGCATCCACCCCTTTCTCCGGAGAAAAGATAATCACGGTAATATTGTCAGCGCCCCCATTGTAATTCGCCAGATTGACCAATTCCTTGGTTGCCGTCTCAATACTGTTTTCCAGGATGATCCTCTGGATATCCCGGTCTCCCACCATGTTGTAAAGACCGTCCGAACAAAGCAGGATCCGGTCCCCGTCGTAAATCCGATATTCAAATAAATCCGTCTTGACGAATTCGTCCGTCCCCAGTGCCCGGGTGATCACATTCTTCTGGGGATGGGTCTTGGCTTCCTGGGAAGAGATCCGCCCCCGGTCGATGAGGGCCTGCACCAGGGAATGATCCTTGGTCAGCTGTTCGATCTCTTCCTCATTGACACGGTAGGCCCGGCTGTCGCCCACATGATAAATCACCATGCTGCAGCCCCGGACGATGGCCATGGTCAGCGTCGTCGCCATCCCCAGGTATTCCGGTTGTTCGCATCCCTTCTGGATGATCTGCATATTGATATTGTTGACGAAAGTATTGATTTGCCCGTAATCGGAGAAATCGTCGATTAACGAAAGATTTTCCTTGATATATTCAATCGCCATCCTGCTGGCCACTTCGCCGGACTGATGTCCGCCCAAGCCGTCGGCCACTGCGAAAATATAATAGACAAGGCCATCCTTTTCAATATTTGCCGCCAGATACGCGTCCTGGTTCACTTTCCTTTTTGCGCCTATATTCGTTGAATACGCACATTTCATCCTTACACCTCAAGCAATCTTCCACGTTTGGTTTCTTTGTCCGATTTAATCAGGCAGGACTCACCCAATTTCCTGCTTCATCGATTTTTGCCGCAATTGCCCGCATGCCGCATCGATATTTTTTCCGACTTTTCTTCTAATTGTACTATTAATCCCGTTTCTTTTCAACTCGTCACAAAAAAAGTTTACATTCTGGCTACCTTTAAAGCCCGTTTCCTGAACACTATTCAGCCCGATCAAATTGATATGCACCGGTTCCCCCCTGAAAAGGCGTATAAGCTCTTTCAGGTCCTCCGGGCGGTCATTGACCCCGTCGATCATGGCGTACTCAAAGGTCAGGCGCCGCCCTGTCTCCGCATGGAAATTTTTACAACCCTTAATGAGTTCTTTAAGAGGGTAACGCCGTGCCACGGGCATGATGGCCTCCCGCCGTTCCTGGAAAGGGGAATGGAGGGAGATGGCCAGGTTGATGTCCAGGCCCTCCTGGGACAGCCGTTCGATCTCCGGCACCAGGCCGCAGGTGGACAAGGTGAACTTGCGGATGCCGATGCCGAGCCCCGTATTGGCGATGCGGATGAATTTGAGGACCTCGTCGTAATTGGCCAGGGGCTCGCCGATGCCCATGATGACCACGTTGGACACCCGGACTCCCTGGGATTCCTCGGCCAGATAAATCTGGTCCAGGATCTCCCCTGCCGTCAGGTTGCGCACCAGACCGCCCCGGGTGGAGGCGCAGAAGGCGCAGCCCATGGCGCAGCCCACCTGGCTGGAAACGCACAGGGAATGGCCGTGATGGTAGGTCATCAGCACCGATTCGATGCACTCCCCGTCCGAAAGGCGGATCAGGAATTTGCGGGTGCCGTCCCCCTCGTCGGACTGGGTCCGCAGGATTTCACCATGGCTGATGGTGTATTCCTGCGCCAGACGGCTGCGCAGGGCCTTGGAAAAATTGGTGCAATCCTCGATCTTTTCCACCTTTTTTTCGTAAAGCCATTGATACAGCTGTTTACCGCGGAATCCCGGCTCGCCCATGGCATCCATGACGGCCTGGCATTCCTTTAAATTTTTTCCAAAAAGATTTTCCATTCAAGTCCTTTCACGCTTCGTTAAACTAAACCATTATAACAAAAAAGTTTTTTTGGTCAAGTCATTCTTTAAAATCGTAGTAATTATTCCGGGAATTTGTTACAATAAACCATAAAGATAAGGAGGTAGAAACCATGTCATCCAAGCCATCCAATGTTTATGTCTTCGGCCACCAGAATCCTGATACGGATTCCATTTGCTCCGCCCTCGCCTACACAGCCTACAAAAAGGCCACAGGCCATCCCGAAGTCCTCGCCTGCCGGCTGGGACCGGTCAACAAGGAAACAAAATACGCCCTCGATTATTTCAACGTCGAGCCGCCCAAGCTGATTCGCAGCGTAAAACCCCAGGTATCCGACCTGCACTTCAACAACTTCTCCATGGTCACCGAGCAGGATTCCGTCCTGACCACCATGAACCAGATCATCGCCAACCCCGGCCGTTCCCTTCCCGTGGTGGACACCACCAAGAAGCTGACCGGCATCATTTCCCTGCCGGACATCATCCAGGCCTACACGGACACCTTCCGCGCCGGCGCCCTGAAGGAATCCAAGACGCCCTTCGCCAACCTCATCGACATCCTGGACGCCCGGACCATCGGACGGCCTTCTTCTCCTTACGTCGAGGGCAACGTCTATGCCAATACCCAGCTCCTGACCACCCAGACATTGGAACCGGCCGACATGATCGTCACGTCCATCAACGACACCTCCCTGGACAAGGCCTACAACAGCGGTGCCGGCATCCTGATCCTCTGCGATGCCCCCATCGGCAAAACCCCGGACATCCCGGAAGTCTACAAGGGGATGCTCGTCCTCAGCGAGGACTCCCCCTTTGAAGTGTACCGCCGCCTGTCCCAGGTCATCCCCATCGCCAATTTCGTCCAGCACCAGAACCTGGAATATTTTCTGACTTATGAAACCCTGGAAGACGTCAAGAACAACATGCTCAGCTCAGAGCACGCCCGCTTCCCGGTGGTGGATGAGGACGGCAAGGTCCTGGCTTCCATCTCCAAGAGCTCCCTGCTGGATTTCAACCGGAAGAAGGTCATCCTGGTGGACCACAACGAAAAGAGCCAGTCCATCATGGGCATCGACGAGGCGGAAATCGTCGAGGTGGTGGACCATCACCGCATCGCCGAAATCACCACCGCGGCCCCTTTGTACATGCGCATCGAGCCCGTGGGCTGCACCTCCACCATCATCGCCCGGATGTTCCTGGAAAAGAAGCTCCCCATCCCCCGCCCCATCGCCGGGGTCATGCTGTCCGCCATCCTTTCGGACACCCTGATCTTCAACTCCCCGACCTGCACCGATCTGGACCGGGAAGTCGCCGCCCATCTGGCGGAAATCACCGGCGTGGACGTCCACAAATACGGCCGCGACATGCTCATCGCCGGCAGCAACCTGTCGGATATGACGCCGGAACAGATCATCAGCGCCGACCGCAAGTTCTTCACCATGGGCCAGTACCGCGTGATGATCTCCCAGATCAACACCGGGGACTACAAGGGCATCTTCAGCCAGCTCAAGTCCATCCTGTCCCAGATGGAAGCGGACTGCGACAAGGAAGGCTTCGATCTGGCCATCCTCATGGTATCCGATGTCCTCCTGGGCGGCAGCGAGCTGCTGGTCACCGGCAAGGCCCGCAACCTGGTGCGCCTGGCCTTCGGCATCGAGGACGACGACGTGAGCCAGTTCTTCCCCGGCATGTTCTCCCGGAAGAAGCAGGTCGTCCCGCCGCTGATGAACGCCGCTTCCCTTTAAATGACCACCTCATTTGTGAAAAAGCTTCTGACCGCAGCCTGCATGCTCGTCCTCTGCCTCATGACGTCCACCGGCTGCGTCCAGAAGGATTACATCAACAACACCTCCGATGGCGCCATCGACCCCGGCGCCAGCTCGGGACTCCACGACGGCACCTACACCGTGACCTCCAAGTATTACGATACCTACGGCTACGCCCAGAAATTCACCATGGAGGTCCACAGCGGCATCATCACCAAGGTCCAGTTCGCCGAAACCAGCGCCGCCGGCACCCTGCGCACCGCCATCGACGCCACCTGGCGCCAGACCATCACCGACAGCGATAATTACAAGGATCTGGGGGACATCTACCAGGTCCTGACCACGTCGCTGATCAAAAAGCAGCAATCCGACGGCATCGACACGGTTTCCGGTGCCACCCGCACCTGTGAATCCTTTAAAACCCTGGCAGCCACGGCCATTTCAAACAGCAAGAAGGATGAACACACCACGCCCAAGCTGGACCTGGACCAGACCTATCAGGCTGAAATCCCCTCACCCAGCGACCCTTCCCTGATCCTCAAGCTCAGCGTCACCTACAAGGGAGGCGTCATTTCCGATATGAGCTACGATGAAACCAAGGACGGCAACGCCCGGTCCCTCACCCTGGCCAACAAGCAGCTGTACTCCAGCTTCACCAAGAAGACCATGGAGAA
>Ga0268357_101966_pt1 | contig 10935 bp, 8 predicted proteins | sample BioMet10_FD_192466 | JGI IMG/M metagenome (GOLD analysis project Ga0268357, IMG submission 192466) | Sewage microbial communities from Oakland, California, United States - Biofuel 10 (Illumina Assembly) | ecosystem: Engineered > Wastewater > Sewage > Unclassified | place: USA: California... | reverse complement strand
TTAACGATTTAGTATGATTATGTTGAATTTTTGCTTCAAGTGTTATTGCAGCAAATTTATTATTATCGATGATATATTTAGCTATTAATTGTTCTTCTCTATACATAAATATATTTTCATCGAAAATAATAAAATCTTTTATCCATTGAGCACGAAACATAAAACAACAGCCTAATAATGTTCCTTTATAACATTCTACTTTACCCAATTCTCTAACTTCTATTGGACAAATCCGTCTAGCACTTCGATTGATAAAATGATAACAAAAATCTAGTTCATCGGAGCCAAATCGTATAGAATTATTGTATAAATCTCTAATATCTGGTCCAACTATTGTAACATCATCATATTTCTTTAATACACGATACATTTTATCAATCGAATCATTCATAAAAATTACATCAGGATTACTAATTAGAATATAATTACAATCATCCTTTATAGCTCTATTAATGCCAACAAGATTACCGTTAGAATATCCGTTATTTTCTGATAGAAATATAAAACTAATTTCATATTTACAATTCTTGATATAACTGTCTTCCATTTGATGAAGTAAATCCACATTTTCACTAGAGTTATTATCTACTATATATATATGAATATAATTATTTTGGCAATTTATTTCAATACTTTTAAGACATTGTCCCAGTTTGTAATAAGAATTAAAGTTTAAAATTACTACGCCAATCTTGTAATCATATTCCATAACAAAATCTCCTATAACTTAACCAAATCACCAAATTTGTCAATTACTGCTATCTTTAAATTATAAATTAAGCCCTTAATCTCCCCATTTTATCGTTAATTGCTCCTAATACTTTCTCAGGTTTAATTTGTGTTAAGCACAGCTTATCCTTACAAGTAAATGTTCTTTGTGAAAGATAACAATATTTACATGGCATAAAATCCTCGATATATTGTGCATTAGGTGCATATGCGCCCACCTTTTTAGGATCTGTAGAGCAGAAAATTGCCATAGTGGGTTTACCTATTGCTGCTGCAACATGAATCATGCCTGTATCATTTCCAACTGCTAAATCACAATGCGATAAAATAACTGCGGACTGCATCAGTGTCGTTTTTCCCATTAAATCAAGAACATTTTCTGAAATAGTCAGAGCATAGTTTTTACATTTAACAAACTCATCTTCATCCTTTTTCCCTCCAACCAACAAAAGGAAATATTGATTTTTCAGCATTAAAATGAGCTGACAGAAATAACTTACTGGCCACCTTTTGACATCCATAAGTTCTGTAACACCATTATGTTTAAATGTTTCATAATTTCCACCCATACAAATAGCAATAATTTTTCTTTTTTTGTCAATTTGATTAAAATATTTATCTACAACTCGTGATTCTGATTCTGGTATTGAAAGTGTTGGATATTTATTTTTAACTTTATACCCTAACTGTTGTATCACTCGTATATTTCTTTCCACTCTGTGCACTCTTTGCTCTTCTAGATTTCTATCTTTTTCAAAAAGAATTTTTCTACAACCTAGCACACGCAACAAACAAATTGCCTTCCTCTGATTACTGATACAAGGTGCCACTACACCATAATCCGCTCCTATTAACACATTCCTAACAATATATTTTAGCAATGATAACTTGTTAAGTGGGATATACTCATCTGCTAGATTCTGTGTTTTCATAAATTCTATCACATAAGTCTTAGCCACAATCAAGACAATGTATGAAGTCTTATCATTCTCTCTAATCATTTTTATAGCAGGAATAAAATGTACGACGTCTCCAAGACCATGATGTATATCAATAATGTATCTCAACGTTAACTCCCTTAATCCATCAAAACTTATTTCATTTTTTCTAATAATAATCTATGTGCGGTTAATGCATCTTTTATAACTGTATTCTGTTTTTTACCTTGTATAACATCAACAATAAATTGATACTCTGTACTAATACCCTTATCTTGTTTCAGTTTTAACACCATATGTTTACTATTGGTATACTTAGCCAAGCTTACATAGTTATTCATTTCATAAACTGAGCCATTAGAAAAAACTCGAAGTTGCTCTTTAGGATATTTTTTAGACCCCATAGATGCATAAATAATATTAGCAATTGCACCTGAAGCAAATTTCAATGTAATAATGGCGTTATCTTTCTTCGGATAAGCGTTATTATCTGCATACGTTAAATATAACTTTGTTAAAGGCGAACCATCCAACGACTGAATAGTATCAATAAAATGTATCGCCTCTCCGATAATCCGTCCTCCACCACTAGTTATATCCTGTGTCCAGTGCTCTGGCGGAATAAAACCTGCGTTAGCCAAATAGTCATAGACAGCTGGAATTTTAGTAGTCTGTAAATCCTTACGAATTTCATCAATAAGAGGTGCATGACGGCGATTCAAGCCACAAATCAATTCGCCTGAAGAATTTTTATAAGCGGTCTCAATTTTATCCAAATCTTCAAGACTCAAGCACAGTGGTTTTTCACAATACACGTTTTTACCAGCATTTAATGCCTCCACTATAAATTTTGCATGACTATTATGTCGAGTAGAGATGGCAATGAGATTAATACTATCATCTTTCAATAACCTATGATAATCATTAGTTGTATATTCAAAAGGAAACATTTCGTTTGCCTGTGCAGAACCAACACCACCAGTAGTAGCTAGACCAACAAAATTAATCAATTTCAAGGATTTCATAACAGGAAGCATTGTTAACTTAGCGAAATTACCAGCGCCAATCAATCCAAGATTAATTTTGCCACTGATTATTTTTTTTACAGTATTAATTTTATTATTGCTAATGGTACTATTCCATTTTTCTTTATTGTTACCATATTGTAGTAAAACACCGATATATTTTTCATGTTGAGGATTTTTAGTAATCATCTCATAAGCTTCCGACGCCTTATCAAAAGAAATGACATGAGTAATCAAATCAGAAATATCTAACCTACCAGTTGCCACAAGTCGTAGAAATTCTTCCACATTACGGCCTTCTGTGAACCTAACATAGCCAATTGGATAATCAAATCCAGCTTCTTCATAATTAGAATCATAACGTCCCGGTCCATATGACCTAGCAATTTTAAAAGAAAGTTCCTTCTGATAAAAAGGTCTGCGATCCAAATTCATTTTTGTAACACCAATCATGCAGATAGTAGCTCTGTCCCTAGTAATTTCCTGAGACAAATCAATAGGTGCATTAGTGTTGGCAGCAGCTGTGATAATTACTTTATCTACGCCTCTTCCGTAAGTTAGAGACTTGGCTATTTCAACAGCGTTATCATCATTAGAATTAATAAACGCCTTTAATTTTGTTGCAGACATACTCTTATCAACCACATCAAAACCTATTACATCACAGCCATATGCATAGAGAATGCGAGAACAAATTTGTCCTAATAATCCTAACCCAATAACAGCCACAGTTTCTCCAGCGACCACTCCAGCTTGATGAATACCTTCCAAAGCAATACCACCCAAAGCAGAAAATGCTGCCTGACGAATATCATTTATTCCTTCCGGTACTTTGACTACTAGATTTTTACCAACACGATTAACTTCGCTATGATATGCTTGCCCAACCGCTGCAACAATATCCCCTATATGTAAATCAGTCACGCCTTTGCCAACCTCTACAATTTTACCTACGGAAGTATAACCCAAAGGCATAGGCTCCTTTAACCTTTGAAAAGCAGTCTCTATCGTACTAATAATGCCATCTGTAGACATTTTTTCCGTAACTTTTTTCACCTGATCAGGGCGATCCAGTGCTTTTTGAATCAGATTCTTACCGCCGAAAGACGCAAGACTGCGTTCTGTACCAGCACTTACCACTGAATATAAACTCTCTATAATTACCATATTATTTTTTATCGTTGGAACAGGAGTCTCCAGTATGTGCGTGGAACCATCTTCCACAGACAGAAAAAGTTGTTTCATTGTTCTTATCCCCCATAAATTTCTTCCTTAAAGTGTATAAACATTATCAAAATGGCAGATATTACGAGTATCAAAAATTACTTTACCATTAAGCATATCCATATTTTTTTTGATTTCATCATGTCCGACCATAATCACTACCATATCTACAGCTTTTAAGAAACTCTCTAAACTATGATGCTGATTCTGAACCATATTTTTATTAATATAAGGGTCATAGACCTGTACTAAACCACCGGATAATGCATCATCCATTCGTTGCAACATCTGCAAAGTTGGAGATTCGCGAATATCATCCACATTTTCTTTGTAGGTAAGACCATAAAGTCCCACCCTACGAACATCCTTTAGACCTACCTCCTTCATAATCTCGCTAATACGATGAATAACATAGCGAGGCATCCCGTCATTAATCTTTCTGGCTTGCAAAATTATATTTGCTAATCCTGGATAATCTCCAACTAAAAACCAAGGGTCTACCGATATACAATGACCCCCTACGCCTGGCCCAGGAGAAAGAATATTTACCCTCGGATGTTTATTGGCAATACGAATAATCTCGTACACATCCATACCACCTTCTCTGCAAATTTTTGCCAGTTCATTAGCATAGGCAATATTAATATCACGAAAAGTGTTTTCCACAACTTTGGTCATTTCTGCCGTGCGAATACTTGCAAGCGTAATCTCACCTCGACAAAATGAAGCATAGTAACCCTTCACTTTTTCACCAATTTCTGGTTCATCTGCGCCAATTGTCCTATTATTATGCACTAATTCATAAACCATATTACCAGGAATAATTCGCTCCGGAGCATGAACCAAATGAATCTTTTTATTAGACTTAGATACAAGCGGGCGCACATAAGTATCAATAGTACCGGGAGAAATAGTAGATTCAACTACTATTACAGCCTCTTCCGGAGCTACTGAAAGAGCAGCCTCAACTCCGCCAATTACAAATTTAGCGTCAACTTTCTTAGTTTTCTTATCATAAGGTGTAGGTACGGATACAATATATGTATCTGCCTTTTGATATTCTGTGGAAAATTTGATTCCAGCCTTTAATGCTGCTTGAAATAAATCATCCATTCCTTTTTCTTTAAACGTAGTTCTGCCAGCATTCAGTGTTGCTACTAATTCTTTGTTGTAATCCGTGCCAATAACATCTACACCATGACTTGCCATCATTAAAGCCGTGGGTAGCCCAATATAGCCTAAGCCAATAACATTAATCACGCTTTCTCTCTCCTTTAAAATATATTTATGTTTGTACAAACCGTTTGCGACCCTTCAGCACCAACTTTCCCCTTGAAAACCAGATATTCAGTCTCCTCTACTTTTAGGTAATACAAACTTCTTTTTGATTTTTTGATATAAAAAGGTAATTCAGAACTCAATTCGCAAATACTAACATTATCATTACAGATTTCTACACTTTCATTATTTTCTTTGAAAACAAAGGGTGTATGAAAATGGATTTCAAACTCTTTTCCTGGTATGCCTATAATTGTATCCACAATTGTAAGCTTTGCATCTTGCGCCCGTATATCCCGGTAATGTATATAACCGTTCTTCGACTCCATCTTTCCGACAAAAGAACTTGTTTTGTATTGAATATTGCTACTTTTGGTCCAATCATAAACCATAAACGGGCCATATGTTTTCATCTGTTGCTGATAATCATAGACAATTGTATTATGACTGTCATTATGAAGCAACTCTTTGCCTAAATCACTGGCATAAGAATAGGTTCCAGCATCACACAAAATATTTCTACCACCTACCCATAAATCTATATGCAACTGATCCATATGAGCCGGTCTTGAATGATAATCATTCAATATTACCATCAACCAGTATTTATCTTTGCGAATAGTATATACTCCTGCTTTGGGAAAACTAGAGGAAATTCTTTCAATATTTGCTTTTCCAACTGGAATATTCTGAACAAACCAAAACAATTCTTCATCATAAATACCAGTATCATAAAGTCTGGAACCTCGAATCAACGCATATATAGTATTTATCACCGGTCTAAAATCCCAATAGCTACAGGAAGTAACCGGAAAAATTAATGCGCCGTCATTAGATCCATAGTTTGGAACATCACCATGTTCATTCTGACATTGATATAGTAACAAAGCAGACTTAAGAATCCGCTCTTTATTTAGTTTTGAAATACTCTGACCAGTATTTTGTTCCATCGCAAGAATACATTCCAAATCCTGCAATGCCAGGCGCTGATAATTAAAAGAATACTGTCTATAGCCGCCATCCTCAAAAAATTGCTCTGTTACTACCTCATCAAGTGTTTTATAGGCTTTAGCTAATTGTTCGTTATCAACACAGCACCAGGCACCGATAATCATACCCATAAGCTCAGACAGTGTATGGTTGTTTTTGATACATTTATAAGCATAAAAAAAATTGCTACGTACTCTACGATAACACCAATCAATGAGTTTTTCTACATTTTCAGTATCCTGACTTGTAGCAACACCTGATTTTTGAAACACAGAATAAGTTAATAGAACATTTGCCATACGTAGTGAACATTCTTGACCACATTTGTAGTTAGATCCAAAGTCATAGGGATTCTTTTTTAACCAATCAGAAAGCTGTTCAGAAAATGCAGTATAATATTTTTTGTTACTTGAAAGCAAATAAGCTCTAGCCAATGTAAGAAAATGTGAAAACCGAGAAATTTCCCAAATAACCTTTATATCTCCCCTATTCTTGTCAAAATCGGGAATCTGATACCACTTTTTAGTAATATCACAGCTCTTTCCTGTTAAAGGGTTTAATTGCCAATTAATTGGCGTACCATAATCTAGTTTTATAGAAGAAAATCCCAAAATCTTTCCCTGACACGCAGCATCGGCTTGAGCAACTAAATTTTGTTTTTCATCAACAGGTAAAGCTTTAATAAAGTTTGCTATTTTGTCTGCATCCAGTGGGAATAAATCTACCCTTTTAACAACTTTGCCATTAACCTCAAATATTTTTTCAGCTAAAGGTAAAGTATTCAATAGCTTCACCTTTGCGCTATAAAGAGTACGATTCATCACCCAGGATATGCCATATTCATTTAATATTGTCTTCAACATTTTTAAGCTTGGCATTGATGAATCACAGCTTCCAATTTTTTAGTAAGGTTTGCAAAATCAAAATCTTTGGCCCCATCTTTGGCGTTCTGACCCAGTTGCTGATACTCAGTGGACTTCATAGAATAAAACCTTAAAACCTGCCTTGCCAATTCCTCTGGTGTATTCTCATCCATTTCTACGCCGCAATGGTACTTATTAATTATAGAGTAACCCATATGGACGGTAGCTATAATTGGCTTACCACTAGCCATGTATTCAAATAGTTTATTAGAACTGTTGCCACGTTTCCAATTAACTAATTTCTGGCTGTAATTTAGCACATTGACAGAAGAACAACTTAGTATATATGCTGCATATTTATTATTAATGAACCCCTTCAGTTTGACATTAGCTAGTTTCTCTTCTTTTACCCGCTTCATTAAATCAGGTAAATCTACCCCATCACCATAAATTATAAATTCAATATCAGCATATTCAGCTAACAATTTAGCTGCGTCCAATAGACAACCTACATCATTAGCCGGGCTGATAGCTCCGATATAGCATACTTTAAATTTATCATTTTGCAAGTCTGCATCTCTCAAGACATTCTTTTCTTTTTTAGAATTAAAAGCAGCTAAATCAACCCCATTATTAATATAGTGACATTTTGCCAAATCAATGTCACCACCATGATTAGTATCCCAGCCTCTCTCTATCAAATAGTCATGATCGCCCTCTTTAGTGAAGATTAACTGATCAACGTTGCGATAAATCCAGTGCTCTCCTGCAATCAAAAGTTTTCCCAAAATACTAGTTTCACTAGTTCTTCCTGATAAGAAAATATATTCCGGCCATAAATCTCTTACCTCTCCGATACATGGTACATGAAAATGCCGCTTAAGGAACAATCCTGAAACCAATGTTAGAGGATGGACACTGGAAGGAATAAGAATGTCTGGTCTCCCATTTTTTATTGCATATTCCCTTGCCACTTTATATAGATTAATGGCAAACATCACCATATTTTTTATTCGATTTTTTCCGTTACCGGTATATTTTACTGTTTTTATAAAAACATAACGAATGCCATCCGCAGATGTTTTTTCAATATAAAGTTCGTTACCTATATTTATGGGGTCTTGCAACGAATTATGAATCGTGTTAGCACAAAATATAGTTGTATCATAACCATCTAGATTTAAACATTTAGCAAAGTTATGATGCCGTCCATTACAATTAAAAAACATTGTTGTTGCGTAGTGGTTAAAAATCCAAACTTTTTTTTCCATTGCATAACTCCCTAAATCATATATTCTCTTTCAATTTTATTTCTTACAATTTAAAAGGTTTATTTCAATTTATGCCCTACAATCAATTTAACGTTATCAACATTATCATAATTCCATACCCTAATCAATCCATCACAACCAACTATATCAAAATAATCATCATAAATTTCACATATCTGCCCTGGAATACCAATGTATTTTCTATTTTTCAAATAATCAGCTTTCCAAATAATAATTTTATGTACCCCATCATACCAACTAAATGCACCGGGATATGGTTTAGAAACTGCTCTTACCAGTCTTTGAATCTTTTCTACAGGCTCTTTCCAGTCAATTAATCCGTCTTCAGGTCTTCTTATCAAAAGATATGTGGCTTCTGCCTCATTTTGTTTTATCGGTTTTATGGAACCCGCCATAATTTGTTTCAATACTTTTTTTGTTAACTTTGAAATAGTTTCACAAAGTTTTCTTTCAATATCTAACGCATAATCTGTATCCTCAATCAAATAATCTTCTTGTCCCAATATATCGCCAGAATCCATTCCTTCATCAATCATAAATAAAGTACACTTCGTTTCATGTACTCCTAATAGTACTTGCCAAACCATAGCAGCCCGGCCTCTAAACTTTGGTAGTGGAGTTGGATGGAATCCAACAACTCCTCTTCTCGCCATATTAATTATTTCCTTATTTATAATTTGTGACAGACCAATTACAAATATATAATCAGGAGATAGTTCTCTAATAAGTTCAACATTATCAGGTGTCCCAATTTTTTTAAATTTTTTATATGGAATACCACTTTTCTCTGCTATCTCATGTATAGGATAATAACCAGATACATTTTCTGAATATTTTTCATCCAAAGAAAATACCATATTTATGGGAAAACCAACTTTTAACATCTCTTCTAACACAATTTTGCTAGAAACTACTGAACCAATCAATATACTTTTCATTATTGCTACTTACCTTCTTTACTGTAATTTATATCTTTCTTGCAAATTTTTTTTCTCCAAAAACTACAACCATTATAGTTTTTAGTAATATTTTGATATCTAATAAAATGCTAAAATTATTTACATACATAACATCATATTTAATTCTTTCTTCCCAAGACAATGCCGTATTACCATTTACTTGTGCCAAACCAGTCATTCCAGGATTCATTTTTAAACGTTGCATTTGATACTCACTATATACCTCAGCCTGTTCAGCAAATGTTGGCCTTGGTCCAACCAAACTCATATCTCCCACAAAAACATTAATTAATTGAGGTAGCTCATCTATCTTAGTTCTACGAAGAATGTCTCCAACTAAAGTCTTACGTTCACTATCTTTTGAAGTATCGTGTTTTGCTTCGGCCGCATTATCCACTTTCATAGTTCTCAATTTTAATATATAAAATAGGCGCTTATCTTTTCCAATTCTCTGTTGTTTAAAGAATATAGGACCAGGCATTGTCACTTTTATCAGTATTGCTGAAATCAACAAAACTGGAGAAATTAATATAAGACCTATACTACTTCCAAACAAATCAATAAGTCTTTTAATAAAAAAATTTATCGATTTGAATTTTGTGTCTTTTCTATCCATTTCAATCACCAACACTTAAGATTTAAATTTCAATTTTACGCAATAACATAAATGCTTCTGCTGCTTTAACATTAACCGAAGCCCCTCTATACCTTGCTAAAGCTTCAACTGCTTCTAATGATCTTGGATGCGGGAATTTACAAAGTTGAGTTTTATAGCATTGCATTGCCTGTAATTTAAGTGCCAAAGTATCCGTAATATCCACAAAAGTATTTGGAACAAATAAATCGCTAGTTCCAAAATTATTCCACTCAGTTTCAGATAAAGTTTCATACGCATAAATAGCTTTTAGTTGTGGATTCAGATGAGGTCTTAATGCTACTAAAGCTGCCCTGGCAACTTCAAAGTGATCAATATGCATATCCCCCCTATGGGGTATAAAAGCAACTTCTGGTTTTTGTTGCTGAACAACCTCGTTAAAATGACCATTAATTTCACTTGTTGGTAAAGCCTTAAGCTCAACAACCGGTAAATCTAAAAATATAGTTTTACTGACACCAAGTACATCATGAGCATCCTTAGCCTCTTCTTTAATGCAATTAACTAAAGGCAAAACATTTACCCCTTGACCGCTAGTCACCTCGCATATCGTAACAGAATGCCCTGCTTTAGCATATTTGGCAATTGTGCCACCAACACCTAACGTTTCATCATCATTATGTGGAGCAAAAACTAGTATTTTCATAAATATTTTCCCCGTTTACCCTCAAATCTCCATCGCTGGATTACCAAACACCGTTGTATTAGCTTTAACTTTCCTTAAAACAACACTACCAGCACCCACTGTTGCATGGTCACCAATCTTACTTCCCGGTAAAGCTCTGGCACCACTCCCCCAGAAAGTATGAGATCCAACTTTAACATTACCAGTTATATCAACATGGCACATTATACTGGTAAAGTTACCTACTACAGCATCATGTCCCAAATCAGAATATGCATTAAACATAACATGACTTCCCACAACTGTATTGCAACTAACCATAACATATGGACACAGAATAACATCTTCTCCTAAAAC
>Ga0268357_101960_pt1 | contig 10962 bp, 8 predicted proteins | sample BioMet10_FD_192466 | JGI IMG/M metagenome (GOLD analysis project Ga0268357, IMG submission 192466) | Sewage microbial communities from Oakland, California, United States - Biofuel 10 (Illumina Assembly) | ecosystem: Engineered > Wastewater > Sewage > Unclassified | place: USA: California... | reverse complement strand
TATCATCATAGCCTATGATGACCCGCCAATGACCACCCCAGTCTATATTTTCTACCATGATGGGCATATTATTTTTTAAATGGCTTAACACAAAGGTTTTAAATTCCACATCTGTAGTAGGTGTCTTATTGGTGAAGCAGGACTCTACCTGCCATTTATCAGGCGTAAAATATTGCAGCATTCCTTTGGTAGTAGTTCCCTTCACATTACTTGTACTCATAAGAGGGCAAAGCTCTCTGTCCTTGGTCTTGCTTTGAGGATTAAAATACTTTAACACCATCACGGCAGCTGCCGGTCCGCAGCTATATTCAGTCGTTTGTTGTATAGTGGGAAAACGAGAAAGAATCACTAGAGAGCCATGAGATTTCATATTGAAATAATCATGTTTCACGTAATAGGGAGAATGGGCCACATTATAGGCGCCATGCAAATCAGCAGGACCTTCTATGGCTTGGGCACCTTGGGCTATCATACCAGTGCCTGAAAAGCATCCTGAAGCTAACACCGCTACTAAGGTTATACGTAATAACAGCTTACTCTTCATCCTCAACACATCCTCGCAAAATAAAATGGGTAGGAAGAACAGTTTAACGTTTCTTCCTACTCATATTATAACATTACTTACTTGATAAAGGTTATTTAAATCATGGACATGATATGAGCTACAATTAACCCTCCACCTGTACCAATAACATAGCCCATTAGAGCCATTAAGATACCAACCGGTACCAAAGCCGGAGAATAAGAACCGGCAAGGATTGGCGCTGATGCTGTGCCACCAATATTAGCTAAGGAAGCTACTCCGCAGGTAAACATATCCAGTTTGAAAATCTTGGCCAAGGCCAAAAGGGAAATGGCATGAATACCCAAGATAATAAAGCCCGTCAAAATCCAGATAGGTGCGCTCTTTAAATCTGCAAAACTGGCTCTTGATGCCAAAAGTGCGATGACAGAATAAAGCAGCACACTGGACATTTCTGTACTGCCAGGTATTTTAGCCAAGGGAGTAACAGCTATAATCAGGCCAAAGATGGTAACAAGTATTACTGTCCAAGTAGCCTTATCCAAGAAAGGCAACGTCTTACTTACCATAATACCTAAATCCTGACTTACTGCAGAAGCGGCTAAGCCCAGTCCTAACAAAAACAAGATAGAAGCAAAAGAAATTTTCTGATCCTCTTCTTTTTCTTCTTCTTCCAGTCTGGCGCAAACCTCATCCAAAGCCGCCGTATTAGCATGGGTCCAAGCATTAAATTTAGGAGCAAAATTGATAGCCCACAGTAAAAACATAACCCAGAAGGAATAATCAACAGAGTCAATAAGCAAAGCATACGCCATATCCGGAGTACTAATGTTAAGAGCCGCCTGAATGGCAATCATATTGCCACTACCACCCATCCAGCTACCGCATAAAGCACCCAAGGATTTCCAGGAATTTGGTCCCAATAAGTTATGCATTAAGGCGTGAGCCCCTATAAAGCCTATGCCTATGGAAATGCTTGCGGCAAAAAAACCACCTATCATTTTAGGTCCCAGCTTAAGGACCTTACGAAGGTCGCATCTTAAAAGCATGAGAAATACCATGGCATATAACAAGTTATTCTTCATAGCAGAGTAAACAGGTTTTGTGTCCTGAAGATTCCATGCCCCTGCTGTACATAAAAGCATGGTTCCCAAATACAAGATAACTACCGGTGGTACATACTTAAAGACCTTCCAATTTGTTTGCTTTTCCAAAATTACTAAAAAGCCGGCAAACAAAAGCAGTGCTGCAATGTAGCTAAAGCCATTTGTTATCATTTTATCAAGTCCTTTGCTGTGTATAGGAATAAAAGAAGAGCAAGAAAGAACGATAAATTCTTCCTTACTCTTTCGTTATAACACTTTCTTTATTTAAATTAAATAGGAATTCCTGATATTTCACAGCCTGTTGACAATATTTCACAGCTTATTGACAATTACGCAATTAAGCTTAACCAATAACGTCTTTTATTACTCGCAAAACATTCTTATGAGAAAGCTTGTCAATTTCATCATCTGTAAAGCCTGCTTTAGTTAAAGCAGAGATAAGCTTAGGATAATCTTCACAGGTTCTTACCCCGCTATGACCGCCAAAGCCATCAAAATCGCTGCCCAGAGCCAAAACATCAATGCCGCCAACTTGCTTAATATGTTTAAAATGAGTAATAATCTGCTCCATGCTGCCGGTGCCATCATGGCCTAAGAACTTACTGAAGAAATTTATGCCAACCACACCGCCGTGTTTAGCCACCTCTCTAATCATCTCATCTGTTAAATTGCGAGAATGTGGTTCAATAGCTCTAGCATCAGAATGAGAAGCAACAAAAGGTCCCTTGACCATTTCAGCCACATCCCAGAAATCCCCATCTCCGGAATGAGATACATCTACAATCATATGCAGGTCATTCATAGCTTCTACAACTTTGCGGCCAAAAGGTTTTAAATGTAGGCCGGTAGTATCTTCTGTAAGAGAATGGGGATAGCCTAAGGTATTTTCAAAATTCCAGGAAATGGTAATCAAACGCACTCCCCTGTCATATAGTTCTTTAACCCGCTCAACATCTTCATCTAAAACACCGCCTTCTTCCAAAGAAAGCATGGCTGCAGTTTTATTTTCCTTTAACGCCCTTTCCACATCTGCATAAGACTTCACCGGCAAGACAAGATCCTGATTGGCAAGCATTTGAGAATTAAAGAAAGTGCACAGTTTCTTAGTATAACTCCAAGCATCATCAATGCTGCCGTATTCGGTCATTCTAACGAAAATGGCAAAATCTTGAAGTACGACACCTAACTGGCGCATCCTTGTCAAATCCAAGTTTAAATCATTTTGACGTAATTCTTTACATTGCTTCTCTAATTCTGTCAATGTATCACAGTGCAAATCTGCAATTGGCATAAGAATCCTCTCCTCGTCAACTTAATAATAATATTATAACATAATTGTTATCGTGATAAAAGGTAGCTTTTATTGCAAAATTACGTAAAAAATAGGCAGTCAACCAAGGTTGACTGCCTAAAAATTACTTTACTACTTTGACGTCTATCTTATTGTTTTCATATACGATTTGAATCTTGTCGCCGGTCTTAATTTCGCCTGCCACAATCTTTTGACTTACCACAGTTTCTACGGTGTGAACAATCAGTCTCTTCAAAGGACGGGCACCAAATGCCGGATCAAAGCCACTAGCTGCCAAGTACTCGACAGCCTGGTCAGTATAGGTTAAGGTTAATTCCATTTGGCTGTGTAATCTTGCTCCCAGTTCATGAAGAATTAACTTAACAATATCCTTAATTTGATCTTTTTGTAATGCCTTGAAGACTACAATATCATCTACACGGTTTAAGAACTCCGGACGGAAGAACTTCATCAGCATGCTTTGAATTTCTTCTCTGGAAATCTCACCCTTGTGAGCCATGATTTCCTGAGAACCTAAGTTACTGGTCATGATAATAAGGGTATTCTTAAAATCTACATTTCTACCCTGACCATCAGTTAAGCGACCATCATCCAAAACCTGTAAGAGTACATTAAATACGTCGGCATGAGCCTTTTCAATTTCATCAAAAAGCACTACGGAGTAAGGACGACGACGTACTGCTTCAGTTAATTGGCCGCCCTCTTCATAGCCTACATAGCCCGGAGGTGCACCAATTAAACGAGAAACGGTATGCTTTTCCATGTACTCGCTCATATCGATACGAATGATGTTTCTTTCATCATTAAACAAGACTTCGGCCAAAGCCTTAGCCAGTTCAGTTTTACCAACACCGGTAGGTCCTAAGAAAATAAAGGAACCAATAGGCCTGTTAGGATCCTTAATGCCGGCACGAGCTCTGACCACAGCCTCGCTAACAGCTTTTACTGCCTCATCCTGGCCAATGACCCTCTTGTGAAGGATTTCGTCCAAATGCATCAGTTTGGTTTTTTCGCCCTCTACCAGCCTGGTAACAGGAATGCCTGTCCAAGTACTTACTACCTTAGCAATATCATCCTCATCTACTTCTTCTTTCAATAGGCTATGAGCATCCTTTTCCTTCTTTTCCATGGAGCTCAATTGCTTTTCCAGTTCAGGCAGACGACCATATTTCAGTTCGGCCAGCTTATTCAAATCATAAGCTCTCTCGGCTTCTTCCATTTCCTTCTTAACTTGGTCAATTTCTTTTTTAATGGTACGAACCTTAGCAATATTGTTCTTTTCTTCGTCCCACTTTTTGGTCAAGGCTTCATTATCTTTCTTTAGTTTAGCCAATTCTTCCTTAATTTTTTCCATACGAGCCTTGGATTGGCTATCCGTTTCCTTAGACAAAGCCTGTTCTTCAATTTGCAGTTGGAGCATACGTCTCTTGCTCTCGTCCAGTTCAGTAGGCATAGAGTCAATTTCCGTACGTAATCTGGCACCTGCTTCATCAACTAGGTCAATGGCCTTATCAGGTAAAAATCTGTCGTTGATATAACGATTAGACAAGACAGCGGCTGCCACCAAAGCAGCATCCTTAATTCTTACACCGTGGTGAACTTCGTAACGTTCTCTTAAACCACGGAGAATGGAAATAGTATCTTCCACGCCAGGTTCTTTAACCAGTACAGGCTGGAATCTACGCTCCAAAGCACTATCCTTCTCGATGTACTTACGATATTCGTTAAGAGTTGTTGCACCAATGCAACGGAGCTCACCTCTAGCCAGCATAGGTTTCAAAATATTGCCGGCATCCATGGAACCCTCAGAAGCACCTGCTCCTACTACCGTATGTAATTCATCAATAAACATGATGATTTGACCGGCAGAATCAGAAACAATTTTCAGGACTTTCTTTAATCTCTCCTCAAATTCGCCTCTAAATTTTGCACCGGCAACCAAGGAAGCTAAGTCTAAGGCATAAACAGTCTTATTTTTTAGCATTTCCGGCACATCGCCTGCCACAATACGCCGAGCTAAGCCCTCCACGATGGCAGTCTTACCAACACCAGGCTCACCAATTAAAACAGGATTATTTTTCTTACGTCTGGACAAAATTTCAATAGTTCTACGAATTTCATCATCACGGCCGATAACAGGATCCAAAGCACCCTTTCTAGCCTTTTGAGTTAAATCCTGACCGTACTTCTCTAGGGTTTTCTTGTTTTCGTCGCTATCCTGACCGCCTTGGTACTTGGTATAGAAAGACTCTATTTCTCTCTTTGTTATGCCATACTTCTTGCACAGATTAACTACTTCTGTGTCACCATCTTCCACCATGGCACTTAAAAAATGGCTAATGTTAATCTCGCCTTGTCCGGCAGCTTTTTCAGCTAAGCCAAAAACTCTGGCCAGTCCCATGCTCATGCTAAGGCGATCTGTGCCCTTAACAGAAGGCAGAGCCTTAATCAAATCCTTGGCTTCGTTAGTAAAAGCATTAGCATCAATATTTAAATTTTTGAGCAAATAAGGAAAAAAGCCATCCTTTTGGTCGCACATAGCAGCTAAAAAATGCATAGTGGACAGCTCTTGGTTATAATTCATAACCGCTTGCTGTTGTGCATCTCTCATTAAATCCTTAACTTCTTCATTAAAACGTTCTTCTTCCATAATAACCACCTCCGCTAAACTAGCGCTTTCTAAAATATATTTTACACACAAAACAGGGATAATCTGCTAAAATGGAGAATAGATAAAAACCCAATAAATGTTTGAAGGAGGCTTTTATGAATTCTTCCATTATTGTTTATCGTCTTTATGATGTTGCTGATGAAATTAATCTGGAACTGGTGGAAGCTTTGTGGACAAGCAGAAACAAAATTGCTTCTCGTCTCAGACTTCAAAAAATCTCACCCCGTTCCATTACCTTTAAGGACCCTCCTGTCCTCGTAGAACTTGGTTCACATGAAATGACTTTTGCAGGCCATGAATATCTTGCAGATATTAGAGCCCGCATCTTTGACATTGGTGTCGTATCCTTAATCATGCGTCTGGAATTGCCTGATGGCATGAGCTATGAAGAATATGAGGACTTATCAATCGCCATCGGCAATTTGCCGGAAGATATCATTCGTGAATATGTTGATGCTGCTTTAGAAACTATTAAACCAGCCTGCAGCAATATGCGTATTTCCGAATATGACGAGGATTTCACAGTTTACTACTTCCAAGATTATTTACCAGATTGGGACTATGTTCCCATCTTGCTAAAGGATCCTAATCCTGTTAGCCCTGAAACACACGAAGAAACTCTTGCCAATCGTTTTTCCTACAGTCCCAACGATATAGCTTATTTAACCTGGGATTCAGCAGTAATTTTCGATAAAGCAGGCAGTATGGACTTACCTGATTTACTGGAATTTGCCAATGCTCAGTTCCTGGAATTAAGGTATTATGACAATGCCTTAAATGGTACCATCGATCATTTTTATGATGAAATCGATGTTCTAAACAAAAGCCAGGAAACCAGAAAGGTACCGACCTACAGAGCGGTACGCAATAAGCTGATGGAACAAATGGCAGATATGAGCGTACTGACTAGTAATATTGATAACGCCCTTCAGCTTACTGAAGACGTTTTCTATGCCAGAATCTATGCTCGTTACATGTTTCTCTTAAGAGCATCAGATTGGCGGGAAAACATTAGTAACAAGCTGAATGTCATTCAACGTTGCTATACCCTGCTGAACGAGGAAGTAACTCTACACCGTTTTGCTACTTTAGGTTATACCATAGCCGGTGTCCTAGGCGCAATCGTCATTGTACTTCTTATCAATCTACTGCGTTAAACCTTTAAGGGAAATGACTTCGGTCTTTTCCCTTTTCTTATTATAGAAGTTAAAGGTCAAAAAGTCAAATGCTTTTTAGTTTTTTTGACTTTTAGCTCTGGTCCTTGACTTTCAGCCCGTTTGAAAGGATAATTTTATGAATTCCAATAATCTGTTGTCTGGTTTTACTATTTTATTAGCCCTGCAATTTATCTGTACCTGGTTAGTAGGCATAGCTCATATTGCTTTCCCGGCTCCTTTGCTAGGCATGATGGTCTTGGCTGTTCTGCTCATCTTAAACATCATTAAGGTTGAACAAATAGAAGCTATTTGTACCTTACTGATGGATAAATTAAGTCTGTTTTTTGTGCCCGGCGTAGTAAGCTCCATTGTTTATATAGAGCTGGTAAAAAAAGAAGCTGTCCCTCTGTTTCTGGCAGTTTGTCTTTCTACCACAATTATTATAGTAGGCACAGGCCTTTTTCTACAGTTTCTTTTAAAAATAAAGGAGGCCAAGAAACATGCCTGATATTTTGGTTGATTCTCCTCTTTTCGGTGTGGCGCTTACAGTAATCCTGTTTTATTTGGGAGAAAAATTATCAGCCTATTTAAAAACCTCACTTCTGCCTGCCCTCTTTACTTCTTCTTTGGTAATCCTCCTGCTTATTGCTTGTACCAATCTCTTTACCTATGAGCAATATGACAAGGGTGGATCTATTTTGTCATTCATGATGGGCCCATCTATTGTGGCTTTGGCCTTACCCTTAAAGAAAAATTGGGAAGTACTTAAAAGCAATCTTGCTATTTTGCTAACCACCACTATTTTTGGTGCTTTATTAGCTGTTTTCACCAATGTCTACTGTGCCAAGCTTTTTGGCGTATCAGATGTTAGTATTCTTTCTTTGATTCCCAAATCTGTAACTGCACCTATCGCTATGGAGCTATCTGATTATGTAGGAGGGATTCCTCCCCTGACTATTCTGGCAGTTGGCGTAGCAGGAATTTGGGGTGCTCTCTTTGGGCACAAATTGCTTAAGTTGTGTGGCGTTATTGATGATATCGCCATTGGTTTTGCCATGGGTACAGGCAGTCATGCTTTAGGTACCAGTACTTGTATCCCCATTAGTTCTAAACAAACTACCTTCTCTTCTTTGGCCTTAGTTCTTATGTCTATTGCCACAACTTTAGTCGTTCCTATTCTTCTACCATTTTTCAAATAAGAGGTTGATTATCATGCCGGAAATCGGTCAAAAGCTTTTATATGGTCATCTGCTATTATTTATCTGCAGCTTTTTTTATATGGCTTGGTGGAAATCATCTTTTCAGCCACAAGCTACAGCCAATCATTGGGAAAGCGGTTCACTACTGCTCTTAACCATGCTAACCGGTTTGGCTTCCATTACCTTTCTTTTACTCGGTATCTTATTTCCAGAAAAAGGAAGCCTCTTACCCTTAGTTCCTCTGATTTTAGGCGGAGGCGTAGTGCTGTATATCTTGGCACTCTATGTCTCCTCTCAAAAATATGGCAGACCTGCAACTTCTGAATTGTTATTCATCGTGCTGTGGCTAGTGCTGGAATTAGCTTCTTTAGTGGTATTGTCTCAAGATATTTTATCTTTGAACATAACCTTAGCCGGCATCCTAATTGCTGTGCTCATCTTCCTGATTAACATGGCTTGCTATATGTCGTATTACAAACTAAATGAGAACCTCAAGTTTTTGGTTGGCATGGTTCCTTTAGGTCTGGCCGGTGTTGCGGCTTTACTAGTATCAATACTTATTCTGTCTAAAAATGTTTAATAAAAAACAGGTTCTATCCTTCGATAGAACCTGCTTTTTTTTGAAGCCAATTGACTTATTTCTTACACAATTTTTCGCCTAACTTAACTATCTTCTTCCAGCTTCTTATTTCTTGAGCTGCCAAAAAGCCTTGCAATATTCCTACTTCTCTATTCAGAAGCTTATTATTTATGCCTTTACATAGTTCTGTAGCTTGCTCAGGAGAAATTTGAACCTGGAAAAGATTACTCATTCTGGTTGTTAATTCTTCCAGGTTTTTATAAGTAGCCTTATTCAGCTTGCCTGTTTTAATAAAAGATCCCACTATAGTTAAGCCTTGGGCAAGCTGGAAAACTTCGGCAGCTGCCTTCTTGTCCTCTGACCATTTCTTAGGCGGTACCAAGTCAAACAGCTTCTGCCAATCCTTCCAGCGATAATCCAGAAAATGATTTAACTGCAAAAGCGATGCTTCCTGCCAGCTATGGCTTGTTAAATAAGCCAGAAGGTAAAAACATTGACGAGAATAATGACCGGAACGAATATCTTTGTGTATGTATTTAAGCAAAGTTTTTTCTTCTTCTAAAAGAAGTTCCTGTAAAAATATACTTTCCGAAATCACAGATGTAGTATCATTAATTTTCTGCCAGCTTCTTAACCAGCTATGTATGCCAGCCAGATCACGTAAGGGTTGGATAATGTCTTCAATGTCACTTTTAATTATGGCATAATCTTCCTTTGGGACAAAGGCCTCCACTATTTTCCATAAGGCCAGTACCCCTTCCCAAGCCGGCAGCAAAAGCACATCAGCATTAGGCAATTCATCTTTTTTGACTACTATGTTTTGTCCTACCAGAATCTCATCAAGGTCATAGTAGAATATTTTTTTTATTTCCGTTTCGGCATTTTCTTCTTTATCAAGATAAGGAAGCTGAGAAAGTTCTCCCACCTTATTAGTAGTATTTTTTAAAAGCTCTAAACCTCTTTGAAATTTACTACGGTTTTCTACAAAAACAGGTATCTTCTGAGCCAAAGCAGTAACGTAAGTAAACAAATCACTAATGCTGCCTTTTTTGATTTCTAGTTCTATTTCAGAAATAGGCGCAGAAATACCTTCTGTCTGAACTTCCCCTTCATCCACCGCCATCTCCACTACTGTTTCAGGAGAAATTTGCAGTAGGCAAACTTTTCTATTAATAGTTACGTCAAACAATTTTAGCAGTTCATCATCAGCAGTCAAGGTCTGCAATTTTTCATCAAATTCGGTAGCAAAGCCTACAAGGGTAACCTTTTTCTTCGCCAAGGGAACCGTATATTCAGAACGGCTGGAAAAGCCACCTACTGTTTCACCCATGGTTTTTACGGTAGCCTCATAATTTTTGCCACTTTTTCTGATACGATACGCCATACCGGCATTAGCCAGCTTATAATCTCTTGTATCGTAGTAAGTAGAAAGAAGTTTTAAATTTTTAATGCTATCTTTTTGTAGTACCTGCTTGATTAAAGGCATATTCAAAATCTTGCTGTGATACCTCTTATCAATTAATAGCTTGATTTCCTGCTCTATTCCCTTGCTCATAGTAACGCTCCTTCTCCATCTGCAACTACGCACGCATTACTTAGTATATAGACAAATTAAGCGCTGTTCTTTAAGCTTTTGCCCAAAAAGCAGCGCATTTTTATTAATCTTTCATCATATGAAGATTCAAATGAGGATAAGACATAGAAATATTATTTTTTTCATAGGAACGTTTAATTGCTTCCATCAGCGCATAATACCCAGTCCAATAGTCAGCAGATACTACCCAGGCTCTTACTACATACTGAATGTCATGAGGTTGATAGCTATTCACACTAACAAAGGGCTCTGGATCTTTTAAAAGCACAGGCACTGCTTCAATGGCTTCATTGATGGCATTCTTTACTGCATCAATGCCATCATCATAGCTAGCGCCCACAATCAAATCAATTCTCCTCAAGGCTTCTCTGGAGAAATTGGTAATTTTCTTCGTATTCATTTCGCTGTTAGGAACATAGATAACACGATTATCAGGTGTTGTCAAAACTGTGCACAAAAGGCCTACTTCTTTGACCGTGCCTTCTACGCCTTCTACAAAAATATATTCGCCAACTTTAATAGGTTGAGTAATGATAAGCATGATGCCACTGGTTAAATTGCCCAAAGCACCTTGTACAGACAGGGCAATAGCGATACCGAACATACTGAAGACTGCCAGCAGAGAAGCAATAGGAATGCCCAAGCTATCAGCCACGATAATAACAGCTACGAAGTTTAATACAACTCTTACTACCGTTGTTAAGAAATGTGCCAAGGTTTCATTTTTGCAAATTTTTTCTACAACCTTAGCAACAGGCTGCATGATAAAACGAATAACAGTAGCACAAATAAAATAAACTACAATACCTTCGATAATGTT
>Ga0268357_101953_pt1 | contig 11040 bp, 8 predicted proteins | sample BioMet10_FD_192466 | JGI IMG/M metagenome (GOLD analysis project Ga0268357, IMG submission 192466) | Sewage microbial communities from Oakland, California, United States - Biofuel 10 (Illumina Assembly) | ecosystem: Engineered > Wastewater > Sewage > Unclassified | place: USA: California... | reverse complement strand
ACTACCAGGCACTAGTAAAAAAGAGTAAATAAAAATACACGTTTCTTAAATTCAGTCATAAAATAACCGCTAGCAACGCTATCTATGGAACTATTCACTCCAAAAGATGACATTGTTAGCGGTTCTTTATTGTTATAATCTTTGCTCGATAACTTCCAGTTTGTAGTTCTATGATACCATAAAGTTTAAGGCAAGCATATAATACATCAGCTAAGTCTAATGATGTATCAAAAAAGATAACGTATAATATATTTCGCAAATTAAAATAGACATGGTTAAAAGCCATTTGATAGAATTAAGTTACCACACAAAACCTATCAAGGGAGGCTTTAAACCATATCCAACGATAATATTATACAATTGAACAAAGATTTAATCCACAACGAGTTGAAAGATTTAGTGCGCAACAGCATTGAGGAAACACTTAATGCCATGCTGGATAAGGAAGCAGAAGATCTGCTCCAGGCCGAGAAATACGAGCGTTCTCAAGAACGCCAGGGCTATCGTTCCGGTCATTACAAGCGCAATTTCCAAACAACATCTGGTGATGTAGAGCTAAAAGTACCGAAGCTAAAAGGGATTCCCTTTGAAACGGCAATAATTGAACGCTACCGCCGTAGAGAGACATCTGTGGAAGAAGCTCTCATAGAGATGTATCTGGCCGGCGTTTCAGTACGCCGGGTTGAAGATATTACAGAAGCACTCTGGGGAACTAAGGTGTCTTCTGGGACAATCAGCAACTTAAACAAAAAAGCCTACAAACATATTGAAGAATGGCGTTCAAGGCCTCTCTCAGGCAATTATCCATATGTCTATGTTGATGGTGTATTCCTCAAAAGAAGCTGGGGCGGCGAAATTAAGAATGTTTCTGTCCTTGTAGCCATCGGTGTTAGCGAGGATGGCTACCGTGAAATATTAGGTGCTGCCGAGGGCATGAAAGAAGATAAAGAAAGCTGGCACAACTTCTTGACCTGGCTCAAAGGCCGAGGACTTACTGGCGTTCAGCTGATTGTTGGAGATAAAAACCTTGGCATGCTTGAAACAATACCTGAAGTCTATCCAGAGACGCAATACCAACGTTGTACAGTACATTTCTACAGGAATGTATTCTCTGCTACGCCCAGGAGCAAAATGCCTATAGTGTCTATGATGCTTAAAGCCATACACGCCCAAGAGAACAAGGAAGCGGCATTGGAGAAAGCAGCGCTCGTAGCTAAAAAACTACGGGAAATGAAGTTGCCGGCAGCGGCTAAAAAAGTGGAAGATGGCATTGAGGAAACATTAACATATATGAATTTTCCCTCGCAACACTGGAGAAAGATCCGTACCAACAATGCCATTGAACGTATTAACAGGGAAATTAAACGTCGTACTAAGGCTGTCGGAGCTTTTCCTGACGGGCAAAGCGCTTTAATGCTTGTATGTGCTCGTTTGCGTTATGTAGCAGGCAGCAGCTGGGGATGCAAAAGATATATGAATATGAAACGGCTTTACGAAATTAAGGAAACAACTTTAGATTACAATTTCGTTGGTTAAGCTGGAAGTTCTATCGGATGGAAAATTAATTTGCGAAAGAATATTGACACGACCGATGGTCAAACACATTGATTGATGAGATGAGTTAATATCTTCTATACAAAAGCCAGGAGCAGCACATATGTGCTGCTCCTGGCTTTTTTAGTGCTATCCTCTAAACTGCTGTTAACCAAATAATTACAACTTTTCTGGAAGATAATAAATCCTTCCACCTTTTGCAATTAATTGTACATCTTTGTCATAAAGTTCTGTGTTATCTTGAACAAATAAAACATTGCTTTGATTTTTTTGCGCTCTTATTAAATCAACAGTTTCCTTCTTTATTGCTTTAAGTTCAATAAAATTTTTTACTGCAGTGTTTTTCCTTAACAATGGCGCAAACAAGTTCGTACTGTAAATAAGCTTCCTGTATTTACTCCCAGGCCGCCGGCAGTTATTCAAATCTATTGAAAGCTTTAATATCATTTGATTATGCCATTCAGAAATATGTGCTTGAGTAGCTAGAATCTGTTCCTTATAACCAGAAACAATAGCACTGCACCTTTCACGTGAAACCTTTCCCATTTTCAATGCATATTTAAGTTCAGTTATTTTGCATAAGATTTCCATTAATATTCTCTGATATTGGCACCATTTTTTGACTTTTTCAATATTTTCTTCATATGTATCAAAGTCTTGATCCTGTTTTTTGGTAATTCCTTCAATAGCAAGATTTGCTTGCACCAAAAGTTGTGTGCAAAGCGTCTCATGATCATCTAACTGATTTAGTTTTCTACACCGACACTCTTCATCATCAATAATTTCACTTTGAAAATGAGCCAAATCTTTAACTTGTTTTGTTAAAACAATCATTTTACTACAATACTCATTTTCCAAAAAATCAGATATTGCTTTAACCTCGCCGCTTATATTTTCTAATTTTTCATCTATTCTTTTCATGTAATACTGTCCAACAACTATTGAAGCTACATTCATTGCAACAGCAGTAAAATTACTAGCTATTTCTGTGCTATTATTCAAAACATTTCTCTCGAGCTTAACATTCCCATTAATTTTTCCATTTGTTTCCTGACAAAATCCACGAAATAAGCCTGAATCATCTTTTACTTTCGCTAATTTTTCTCCAGATGGTATTATTGCCTTATACCATATTTCCCCATTTGTTTGAATAGCCTCTCGTACATTATTCGCATCATTTCCTACTTGAAATAATTTTGGTGCTATAGTTTTTATTTGTTCTATAATACAATCATCATCAATTTCCACTAAATTATTCGTGTCTAAATTTGTATTTGAAGGTAATATATCCACCGGAATGGTTACTTGCTGTTCACAAGCTTCTTCAATATCGTTAGTCATGATTAAGCCTCACCTATTTAGTTTCCCCATTATAAATTCTACATAGATAATATCATCTAAGATAATACTCTACATTCCAATTTTCCAGATTTGCTTTTTTCTAGTTGTCTTACTTCTCTATAGTCAAGTAACAAATAGACTTCTGTACCACTTCTCAACAAATATTGTCTTAATTAAATATGTTAAACTAAATAAAGTATTTATCTTATCATATTTTATTATTCTAATAATTATTATCCATCATTATAATTCTTTCATTTATAATTTTTTATAATTTTTCCCAATAAACTACCATTAATGTCACCATTCATTACGCCCAAAATATCGCCCTCTAAGGATCCTAAAATATCTCCATTCATAACTCCAACAATATCTCCCTTATAATCTCCTGATATATCATTTTCAAAAATACCTATTATATCACTATCTTCATCTTCATCGTCGTCTTCATCATCGTCTTCATTGTCGTCTTCATCTTCGTCTTCGTCTTCATCTTCGTCTTCATCGTCATAATATTCCAAAAGTTCTGAATTTGTTTCCCGCAAATAGCTTATAAGATTATCATAATTTTCATTTTCACACAAAAATTCAACTTTTAGTGTATTATCTATTTTAATCTTAAATAGTTTAAAAGTCTTATCCACAATAATAAAATATTTGGGAAAGCCTATTATTTTCCCATCCTTTATATAAACATCTCCAAAAAAGTCAATGCTTTCAAAAACAAAATTCTCTTCTCTTAAAAACTGTATAAGCTTTCCTGCTGTTACTTGAATATCTTTTCTACTAGCTTCACTGTTTAAAATAATTTCGTCGTTATTATAATTGTCGTAATACACTACGCCATAAACATTAACTTTTATGTTGTCAAATTCAAAGCTATTTATAGGAAAAGTACATTTGACTCTATCACTTATCACAAAATTCAACCTCCTCCAAAAATCACTCTCAAATAATCCGATTAAAGTTCCAAGTCCCCCGCCAAATATCTGAAGTAAAAAACTGAGCAGAAAAATATTGGTGGAGAAAATATAATGAAAATTAGAAGCAAATATTTGATATGTAGCAAGAGAGTCTCCGATAACATTACCGGAGCCTCTATCTTATATTGCCACAACTATTATAGCTTTATTTTTCCTGTTTTTTCTCTTTTTCCCTAACATTGCCTATCTTCTTATCACTTCTAGTATCTCTACCATCTTTATTTCGTATTGTTCCTTCAGGAAATCCTTGCTTCTTTTCAAATGTTCCAACCGTACAATCACTTCTTGTTTTACGTGGCATATGAATATCCCTCCCTGTTTAATTATATTATTGCACTTTAATTATAAATCTGTCTAGTGTTTTATTTGTTTGTAATAATGGTAAAAAAGCAAATATTATATATAGAGGTCCCCTGGTAATATTACCCAAAGGACCTTATTTGTTATTAACCTAACATCTAATTTTTCTAACCAGTTTTTCGCCAAAAATCGTAACTAATCTTGTATATGCGTTCTGCTTAACTTCATCATCAATGTACATTTGTGCCATTACTATTGCTGTGGCGATAACGCTCATATCATCTGTATAACCTATACCAGGCGTCATATCAGGAATAATATCTAATGGTGAAACCAAATAAGCTAGAGCTGAATAAATACCAATCTTAACTTTTAAAGGACAATCCGGATTCATGGTTACATAATAGAGTTTCAAAGCCTTATAGACTAGTTCAATACCAATCTGTACCGCATAATTGGTAATCTTGGCAAAGAATTTCTTCTCATCATACTCTTTTTCCCAACTTGCCGTTGATTCAGCCATATAAATTTTCCCCTCTTTCAATTAAAGTTAATCAACTTATAATTTACTTGTCTATATTCTATCATTTTTTTACATCTCTGATGCGACAAAAAGAGGCTATAACTAAATCTAACATTTGTACAGTGCTTTTGTATATACAAAAAATATCTAAAAAACTTATCAAGAAATTAATTTCTTGGTAGGCTTATATCAAACAATTTATCAGATAGTCAAGATTGCCGGGCAGTATTTCTTTACATTTTAAAGCTTGTTGCATACTCATAGCTTCAGGATGGGCCGCCGGATTTCTGTAGTTTTCAACCAAATAATTAATTTTCTTAATATATTTAATATCCAAAAGATCATTTACTATTGTCTTATTGTTCAAAAAAAGTCTGAAATCTTGCAGAAGCGGACTTTTATAAACGATATCCTCCTTATTCATCAGGGACATAATTGTATTCATTTGTCCAAGAGTATATTCTGGTTTCTTTGTCCTAGATGCTTTTGTAATAGCCTTCACAAACTGGCCCGTTTTACTAACTAAATAACCAGTTGCTCTATCTTTTATAAAGAAACTATCTAATGAATTTCCTTTACGGCTAATTAGGTCAAAAGTATACTTTCTAAAAATTTTCAATAAAAATTCGTTCTCTAACGCACGGCATAATTCTAAAATTACAGGTGAATAATCAGGTTTATCATATTTTTGAAGCTTAGAAAATAAGTACTCTGCTACCGGGATCAGCTTCTTTGTAAGGGAATCAAGTTCATCCCAATTGTTATACAGTCCTTGACACATACCACAATAATCTTCTAATTCCTCTTTACTAATAGCATCCTCAAGCTTATTTAATTTAGAATCTAATAATAAGACTTTTTGTTCTATCTCTCGTGTTTCGTTCTTTAAATCACTAAAATCAGTCTCTAAACTATTAAGTTTGTTAAGTACAGTATCCAATTTACTGCTAATATTTTCAGTATTGCCCTTAATATCTAAAAGAAGCTGCCAGATAATTTCCAAAACATCTGTATTTTCATTACTCTTATTCATAAGAGCTTCTAATATCATTTCCTGCGTTAATGCCTGTTTTTCATCCATATCTTATTTCTCCTCCTTCTCATTAAGTAAAGAAAGTAGGTATCCTTTTTTAGGTGGTAACAGCATTTTTTTCACCACTGCATTATTAACGGAATGAATTTCATAGTATTGTCCAATAGAAATTATAAAAAACGGTACTTGTCCGCTTTTTATAATTGCAACAATTTTATTGAGCTTGTATGCATAAGTATCCGTAATATCAGACATTTTTTCAACAACAGCCAATATATTCCCGCTATCCAATAAAACAATATCAGCATCCCATTGGCTATTTTCTTCGAATTTAAGTGGTAGCTTTACATTTATTTTAATATCTGATGCATCCCATCCTACATCTAGAAAATCCTCACGCATTTGTTTTTCCGCTAATGTTTCAATACATTCTGCTTTGCCATTTGGCACGGTATCCTGTACTTTGATTTTGGGAAGAATAGAATCAGACATTCCTAATGTAAACACAGTACCCAAAGAACCGGCACCCTTGACAATTCCAGCAATGTCGCTATTTTTTAAAAGTACACCTTTATGTGATATGTTTACCAACGCAGGAATAAGTTTTTCTATCTTAATATTATCAGCTTGAGCAAAATTTAGCATTGTTTGTTCATCAAAAATAGGCACCCTTAGTTTCTTTAAATCTGTAAGAGTTATAAAGATAACGGAAGAACCTTTTTCGATACTTCGAAGTTGCTTTTCAAATATATCTTTTCCAGTTTTACTTGACAGATATTTATATAAATAAGATTCAGGAACTCCAAAACTTCTTATGATAAACAATCCATTTGAAGCAATTGCCGGTAAATCAGCTTCTGTAACCTTGACAATTTTATGCTGTCCAAAATTCTTTTGTAATAATAAATCTCCTTCTTCAAGGAGTTGCTTAGCATATTTTTCTACAGAATCTTCGCGCACAAAAGTATCAACATTTACAATATTTCCCTGTTGAAGATTCCGTCCCTTTAAATATGGTATTCCACTAGTAGCTAAATCTTCTTTGTTAATATTTTTTCCATTGATTACTTCGGCAATATCTTCTAAATTTTTAGTTTCATATTGGCTATTTTTTTCCATTTGACGCATTAACCTCACTAACTTTGATTACAACACGCACATTTGGCATAAATTTTACTGCATTATTAACAATCCCTATTTAAGATTAAAGCATCAGATTATCAATGGTTGCTGCAATATTCAGGCCCGCTCTTCCATCACTACACGTTTTTGATACAGTTGTCATATACCTATGATCGCCGTAATAAGTCCATTTATAGTGTTTTCCATCAGATGTTATCTCAAATCCCATGGATTCCAAATCATTCTTCAATGACCCAGTTAAAGTTCTGTATCCTTTTAGTATTGTTTTTATATGTTCCCTTCTCTTTTCAGGGAGTTTTTGAAAATCGTTGTTTTCAATCAAATCGCTAATAATATGGGCTCGTCTAGTTTCTTCTAAGCAATTTCGTTGAAACTTACTTAATATCTCTAAAACAATTTCTTTAATTTCTCCTGGATAAAAATCAGCCTCTTCACCTAAATACAATGCCGGAACTTTATCAACAGAAGCAAGCTTCATTCTTAAGGCTTGATTTTCAATTGTAAGTTTTTGAATTCTTTTATTCAATTCTTTATTATTTTCTTCTGTTTTTTTTAACTGTTCATCAAAAACATCATACAAATCCTCATTCTCTTCCTTTATAGCATTTTTATCTGAAAGTAAAGATATATTCTGTCTATGCAAATTTTCCGTCTGAAGGCCTTCCCAAGTATCAATATCCAGCCTCATAATTTGATTTGTATATCCATATATCTCATTAATTATTCTTGAAATTATTAAATCAGGTTTATCTGCTACTTCACCCGTCAAATTCATTGTTCTTACACGCATGTTTTTGTTAGGGAAAACTATATAAATTTTGCCTGGCTTTTTATCATCATCAGCAGCAAATTTTACATCAGCAAACAATCCTCTTTCTCCTTCTTCTAAAACATGTGCAACTCCTTGTAACCTAAACGCCAGATCGCCTATTTCCAGTGGCAAATCATCGTTACTTGTTCTCGTCACTACTACTATTGGAAGTTGGAAACTAAAATTATGCGTCAATATTTTGTTCAGTATTCCTAAATTATCTTTACCTATCAAAACAGGTTCCGGTGATATGTTAATTCCATTGTCATTACCGCCAAGTCCTTCAAAAAATATCTTTTTAACAAAAAAGGGCGGATAATAGCTTGGATAAAAATCAGTCGTAAATTCAGTTGTCTCCAAAGTTACTCTAATAGTAATATAGGATTTCTTATAATTAAGGATAAAATCAGTACGCCAAACACCGTGTTCATCCTCTTTGTGTAAGCGAGAAGCAATAACACCAATGTTTTCGAAATCATTTATGGATAATGTTTTAGAATTCTCTTTCCACATCAATTTATATTGCTGTCCATCCCATTTCATATTATCAAACCTATCATATTTGCTTCCTTGATTCCAAGCGATAACCATCTTCACAAAAACTTCTTTAGCAAATGTTTCACTTACTGGAAACTGTGTTGAATATGTAATCATCTTGTACCCTCCTATACATCAAGATTATCAAGCTCAAGTCCAGAAATTTTAATGGCACTGCCACCTTCGTCACCCGTAATATATACAAGCAACGCATATAATATATCTGGCACATCCTTATAAAGTTCATTTTTAGCAGTAATTTCAAGCTTTAAGAAAGAATTTATCCTCAATTTACCTTCTTGAGTAAGCAATATCATTTCCTCTACTATAGAATACAATTTTTGAACTTTTTGATTGTTTAATGAAATATGTCTACATAAATATTTATCCTTAAATTGACGTAGTCTAAATACGCCTAATATAAGTTCAAGGCATGCCGTTATATTTTTAACGTTTTCACCATTTTGATAAATTTCACTAAGTTCTTCTATAGCCTCATCAAAATAATATATTATCTGAGTAGCATCAACATTTTGAATAAATTCTTCATTTGCCCAAATAGCTCTTGACAAAATATCAATTACTGCTTTGCTTGGCAATTGCTTCAGTCTGTTAAAAATTTCTTTCTCCGAATCATTATCTAAAGCACCTAAGGAATATCCAATAGCCTTAATATGAGACCACTTCTTGTCAAGATAATTAGTTATACATTCATTAGCTATATTATAATATGCTTTACCAATATCTAAAGCCATTAATGACATTTGAGAAAATATCTTGGCTTTAATAAAATCGTCCTGGCAGTTATTATACATATCAATCCAAGGATTAATAGCTTCTTCAAAAGCCGCTTTCAGATCAGCCGGGCAAGAATCATCATAAATTGAATTCGTACCAGTAAATACTGAATGCAAAATAAAAGTATTTCTAGGCGCATAAGTAATTTTTCCAGGACGAGCACCTATTCTCCAAGAAGATGCAAGATAATATTTTCTACCATAATCTTCTAAATTAATTATATTAATAGCTTTCTTATTATTATCTTTATTTGATTTTATTGCAAAGTTAACTTTTGAAACATTAGGTGAAAAATTAGTTGAATCCAAAAACAGGTTCTCATAAAATTTGACTACGCAAGGTGTTTTATCAATCACTAAGGTTCTAATACAATAGTATCCATTTTCATTTTGCCGCCATATTTCACCATATTTAGACCCTAATGACAAATCACAAGAATATCTCAAATTTGCATCCGCTTTTATTTCCTCAAGTTCACATGATACTTTTGTTAACGAACTAAGTTCTTCTGAATCTATTAGTTCATCTAGATTAATAGTTTTATTGTATGATTGTCTTTCCTGTTTATATTTTTTAAAAACGACTGTTACTTTCTCATCATCTGAATCAAAATTTACCGAAAAGCTTCCTCCATTTTCTATTTCTAAAAGTTTATCTTTAAGTTCAGGTAAATCAAATACTCTATACCCATTGCTAATTGCATGAAAAAAATCAAGTAAATTACCACTTCCATAAAGTAAATCAATTTCACCTGTTGCCCCGATAAAATGTTGTAACTCATTCCAAGTCAAAGATGCTGGAAAATCTGGACATGGCAAATTCTCGCTTGAATATTCAGATACTTTTTTCCAAGATACTTTTGCTTCAACAAAACCAGCATCTTTTTCAATTGGAATAAATGATAAACGATATGGATCATCGGCTCCATATTGATATGTCATATCGAGCTTACATTGTATATCTTGTTTTAAGGGAAATGCAGCATTCTTGACAATAGCTGCATACTGAATTTTTCTGTTTAAGTCATTTTGCACCAAGTGAAAATGATATTCGTCAATTCCTTTTGTTAATGTGAATGCATTAGGTATGCTTATCTTCTTTTCAACATTAAACTCTGGTGTAATAGTTTCATTATCAACAAGATTAAAACTACCATAAAGCAATTTTATTGCTAGTTCGGGAAGATGGTCTCTCCATAATGTTACAGCTGACCGGTTCTGCAACTTTTCATAAGTCTTGCATCCATTTATAGTTACAGATTCATCAACATACATAAAATCTGTCAATCCCCTATAAAGCAATTGTGAAGCAAGTGAAACAATATGTATTTTTCCCTTTCCTATGATTTCTTTATGCTTAACTAAAAATGTTTCCACTTGTTTTGTCACATTAATTTTACTATTTTCGACTATATCATTGACTTTGTTAGAAAAGCAAAAGAAATGTTTATCGTCAAAAGCAGAAACTAATTTATCTCGCTCACTCTTTAATCCATCAAATCCAAACAATTTATAAATTTGTTCTATATCTATACACCCCAAAGCAAGAAGTTTATCTGTGATACCATCCATTTCATCATGTATATTTACAGATAGACTCGGATGTCTCTCCCACAAAATTCCTCCGTATTCAGGAATATCCTTCTTTACATTTTCATCATATAAACCCTGTAGCAAAGTTAAGCTTAAATTATAATCAACCAAATCTATTACTAACAAAAAATCACCTTTGGAAAATGTTTCTTTAAAGTTTTGATTTGCCATATAAGCGAAGGCAGCTCCAAGACTTTTAGGAAAAGATTTAACGTTGTGATAGACTAACCTTGCCGCTTTATGAATGAGGCTTAATTCAAATTCGTTATATATATCAGGGAACATGAATGTAAACGTGTTAGCTAAAATGTATCTACCCAACAAATGAATAAGTTTGCTCATTTGAGTTGAAACTGCATCTTCAACTGCAGATGAAACAGAAAATGTTTTAATATTATTATTTATTTCAATAGCATTTGCTTTAT
>Ga0268357_101949_pt1 | contig 11058 bp, 8 predicted proteins | sample BioMet10_FD_192466 | JGI IMG/M metagenome (GOLD analysis project Ga0268357, IMG submission 192466) | Sewage microbial communities from Oakland, California, United States - Biofuel 10 (Illumina Assembly) | ecosystem: Engineered > Wastewater > Sewage > Unclassified | place: USA: California... | reverse complement strand
TTGGCGAACCCATTCGTGTATCATCTCCTTGGTTTCAGTATAGCAAAAAGTAGACACTATCAAAAACTTTCGTTTTTAATAGTGTCTACTTTTATTTTACCAATGCATCTTTTTCATATTGCTTATCTCTTTCTTTTTATTTAACAACAAAGTCTTTTCCGTAATTCCAGCATTGGCCAATGACTTTACCTAAACTTAGATATTGGGCACTCTGAAATTCAAATAATACAGGACTGGCTTTTTCGTAATTGATCTTACCTTTTTCATTTAATATTTCTTCCTGCACATAAGTATGCAGAGGCTTTAAGATGTAATTAGTGAAGTTGCCCACGGTAATAGTGTCAATGACTCGGCAGGTCATACAAACTGGTGCTTCATCGATAATAGGTGCATTTTTTACTTCATCAAAATGATGCTTAAATACCTTAGATTTATCTGTTTTAGCTCCTTTGGCAATACCACAGTAATCAACAGCCTTCAGCATATCCTGATTCACCAGGCTCACCGAAACAGTTTTGTTGGTACGGATACCTTTGTCGGAAAATTCATGTGCCTTATCAATGCTGATTAACAAAGCACCGTGTTCCACAACACCAACATGAGCGATGGTCAAGAAATTTACTCTACCATCTACTACTGTACCTACAACCGTAACCGGGGTAGGATATAATCCCATAACAGAACCAATGTCTTTTTGCATATTTTTCTCCTTTTATTGTTTGATTATGAAAAATAATTAACTTTTATCTTGCTAAACCACATAATATCATTTATTATCAAATTAGCAAGAATGCACTTTTTTGTAATATACTATCAAAAAAGATACTATAGAATTTAATTACAAGCACTATAGGAGGATGAGTATGGAAATAAAGTATAATTGTCCGGTGGAAGCAACCATAAGTCAGATCGGCGGTAAATATAAGGCCATAATTTTGTACCACTTAATTGAAGATGAAGTATTGCGCTTTAGTCAGCTGCAAAAATATTTGTCCAAGGCAACTCCCAAAATGTTATCTCAGCAGTTAAGGGAACTGGAAAATGATGGCCTCATTAAGCGTAAGGTTTATCCGGTGGTACCACCTAAAACGGAATATTCTTTAACTAAAAGAGGAAAGACCTTGTCTCCTGTTATTATGGAAATTTGCCAATGGGGAAGAACCTATATGGCAGGAACTTTTAACGATTAAACTACATGACCACGAGTTTGCACTTGTAAATAAATAGGCATTGTGCCTTGCTTTCACATGATCGTATTGCGTTGTTCTGCCAAGTGAAAAATTAAATGTAAGGGAGTGGATGTATGAAAGTATTGATAGATGCGGATGGCTGTCCGGTAGTTGATATAGCCATTTCCTGCTGCAAGGGAAAAAATATAGAGACTATTATTTTATGTGATACATCTCATCTAATTGAACGAGAAGGTATTAAGACCATAACGGTTTCAAAAGGGGCCGACAGTGTAGATTTTACTTTGGTAAATCTAATTAAGCCGGGAGATGTAGTAATAACTCAGGATTATGGTTTGGCCGCTATGTGCCTGGCAAAGAAGGCTAGAATATTAAGACAGGATGGCCTGGAATATACAAATGATAACATTGATGCCTTGCTCGCTGTGAGATACGAGAACAAAAAAGTACGTATGGCCGGTGGTAGGGTTAAAGGACCGGCTAAAAGAACGCGGGCAGATGATGTTCGTTTTTTGGAAAGCTTGAATAGTATCATATAGTTGTAAATAAGCCTATCAAGAATTAATTTTCTTGATAGGCTTGTTTTTATGTTTTTGCGTGGCACACGATATGTGGCTGTTGTCTCGGTACATGGTAATTACTTCGTGTCGTTTTGCATATTTTGCTGGCAAAATTTCCAAAAGGTTTGTTCAATTTTGCTATGCTCAGATTTTTTCTTGCAAAATATTCTTACGTAGCGTTTAGCTTCAGGAACATCCAACTTATAAAATAATAATTTGTCGGTTGGCTCCAAAAATTTTAGCAGACTGGCTCGTATAAAGGTAGCACCATTACCATCTTTAGCCACAAAGTAGGATGTCTGAATTTGATCAAGATACATGGCAACAGGGGGTTCAATGCCGGCATTGAAGAACATTTTAACAGCCCTGTCATATAAGTCGTTGCCCTTTTTTAGCAAAATGAAGGGCACAGAGGCGAAGTTCTTTAAATCTACCGCGGGACGAGACTTGTCCTTAAATGAACCATTAATAATACTGTCATAGGTTAGGACGTAATGGGATAATTTCTTGTTTGTATACTTTTCCGGTACAGCCAGAATGATTTGTTCTTCTTGTAGGGGAAAATTATCGTACAGATTGCTGTCATAATGTTCTACCTCAACAATAAAATTTAATTTACCGGCGTGTAGGTCTTGTACCAAACTTCTTCCGCTACCTTCGACCAATTCAATTTCATAATTAGGGTATTCAGCTTTAAATTTCTGAACTAGTGCCGGCAAGATATGGGCGCAAAAGAAGGCGCTACTACCAATAGTCAATACGTCTTTTTGTCGAAAGCGTAAAGCATCTAGCTTTTGATTGAAGGTTGCCTCCGCTGCCGCAATTTCTTTAGCTGCTTCTAGATAATATTTACCTGCCAGAGTTAATTTAATAGGTGTTACACTGCGGTCAAATAAAGGTAGCTCAATGCGTTCTTCTTCTTTTTTTATCATAGCGGAGAGGGCTGGTTGGGACACAAAAAGTCTTTCCGCTGCCTTGGAAAAGCTTCGTTCTTCAGCTACTATTTGCACATATTCCATTGCCTTTCGCATAATATTCTCCTTTAGTCCAGAAAATTTTATCCTGTAAGAAATAATGTTGATATTGCTATTTATTACGCAGGCACTTAAAAATTGCTTTTGTTCTTATATTTTTAGTATAAACAAAAATTAATAATTTTCAAGAGAATTTTAATGATTAAGATTTTTGCTAAACCTAGTAATCACCTATTATATAGTGCTTTTTCTAATGACGCACCTCAGCTTTTTATTCCTATACATTATAAACAAATGGTTATATAAATATAGAGCTATAAGTATTGGATTATCTTGTCAATCCTTGTTAGTATTTAACCGTAAAGAGCACACTTAGGAGGAATTATTATGCGCAATAGTTATGCAGCGCCACATGCACAAGGGAAGTTTGCTAAAGACAAAATATTTGGAGCAGCGGCTCTGGCTAGAGAAGACCTCGCAAAATATGGTAAAGATAAAGTTATTAATGGCACACAGGGAGTATTGCTGGATGAAGATGGCACCATGGTCTGCCTGCCAACTGTGGAAAAGGTTTATCGTAGTTTGCCTACCCAGGAATTGATTGCGTATGCGCCTATTGCCGGCTTACCGGAATATCTGGATAAGGTTCTGGAAGCGACTTTTGGTGCTTGCCGTCCTAAGGCTTACCTGGCAGCTATAGCCACAGCTGGCGGTACCGGTGGTATACATCATGCTATCTGGAACTACACTGAAGCAGGTGATACCGTACTTACAGCAGAGTGGTACTGGGCAGCCTATAAAATGCTGGCTCAAGATGCCAACAGAAAGCTGGCTACCTATACTATGCTGACGGAGCAAGATACCTTTAACACGCCGGCACTGGAAAAGGCACTACGAGAGGTATTGGAAAAACAAGAAAATGCCTTGGTAATTATCAATACACCGGCTCATAATCCTACAGGTTATACCCTGACGCAAGAGGAAATGCAAGACGTGGTTAACATGTCTGGCAGGGTTGCCAAGGAAACCGGCAAGAAAATAATATTGTTCATCGATGCAGCATATTTAGATTATGCCGGAGATAAGAATGCAATCCGCAAGGTGTTTACTGCTTTTGAAAATGTTCCGGATGGGGTACTGCCAATTATAGGCTACAGCATGTCCAAGAGCTTTACCCTTTACGGTCAACGCACCGGTGCAATGATTTGTGTTTCTAATGATGAAGAAGCTGTTACAGAGTTTAAAAACATAAATACTTATACCAGCAGGGCTACTTGGTCTAATATCAACCGTCCGTGCATGCGCACGCTGGTTGAGATATATAGTCATCCTGACCTGTTGGCACAGATTGAGAAGGAACGTGATTATTACTACAAAATGAGCAAAGCCCGTGCTGATGTATTCATGAAAGAAGCCAAAGAATGTGGCTTGTCATTTATTCCTTACAAGGCAGGATTTTTTATATCCATTCCGTCTAAGCAGCCTGATGCGGTTTGTGATAAGCTCCATGAGGACCACGTGTTTATCGTACCGCTGGCAGCCGGTATCAGGGTGGCAGTATGTGCCATTCCACTAAAGCAGATGCCTGGACTGGCAACAAAGATTTATAAAGCCCTCCGAGCTGTGGAAGGCTGATTGTGCTTCGATGAGGTTTATATTTTCACAATACAGATGAACTGAAGGGAGGAATTTGTTATGGATTTGGGTTATAAGGATAAGGTTGTTATCGTTTTATCTAGTGGTGCAGGTATTGGTAAAGGTATTGCTACAGAGATTGCTCGTGAAGGTGCCAGGGTTGTGATTGCTACAGCTGAGGCATTCAAGGCTGACCTGGAGAAGGCACAAAAGGACATAGAGACTGAAACTGGCAATAAGCCTTATTGCTTTTACTATGATGTAATGGATAACGACAGCATTACGAAAATGATTAATGATGTAGCTGAGCAACTAGGTGGTGTATATGCACTGATTAACCATTGCCCGGGTCCCAAAGCGGGACCTTTTGAGACACTGGCTGACGAAGATTGGGCGGATGGCTATCAAAAGTGTCTTCATAGCTATATGACCTCTATTCGTGCCGCCATACCTTATATGAAGGCAGCCGGTGGTGGACGTATTCTCAACAGCACTTCATCTTCCATAAAGCAAGCCTTGGATAATCTGATTATTTCTAATACTTACCGTCTTGGCGTTGTAGGGATGAGCAAGAACCTGGCACGCGAGCTTGGCCAGTATAACATTCTTGTGAATACCATGGGACCGGGCCGCGTTTATACGGATCGTATTAAGTATTTAAACACTATCCGTGCTGAAAAGGCTGGCATCAGTGAAGCAGAGTATACAAAAAAAGATAGTGCAAGTTTCCCTCAAAAACGTTATCAGACTGTGGATGAATATGGCCGTACTGCTGCTTTCCTATGTAGTCCAGCTAATACAGGGGTTTCCGGTCAATACCTCTTATGTGATGGTGCTATGACCACAGCATATTAATTGTAAGGGTTGTAATTCAAGTATAAAAAATTGATAAGGAGATAATCATGAGACTAGCAACAATTAAACTCAAAGGTAAAGAAGTCGCTGGAATAGTTACCAATACTGGTGTATTGCCACTTGCAGCTCTTAACGGATATAAGGGTACGGCGTGGAAGACAGAGATGTATGAATTAATTTGCGCAGGACAAGTTCCCGGTCTTACTGCCTGGTATAATGCCGGGGGCAAGGAAGAATTGGCGAAGATTCCCGGAGTAGTAGAGAGTGCTGATGTTGTGTATGGACCGTTGTATCGTACTCCCAAAAGAATATTTGGAATTGGTTTGAACTATAAGGACCATGCCGGAGATATTGGCTCTGCGCCTCCCAAAGGTTTTCCAGGAAGCTTTTTCAAACAGGCAGATACTTTGATAGGCCCTGGCGATGAGATTCTTTTGCCCAAGCTGAAAGAGGCACAGAAAACTACAGCTGAGGCAGAGCTGGGAATTATCTTAGGCAAGGATTGCAGAGATGTCTCTGAAGCTGACTGGGAAAGTGCCATAGCTGGTTACACAACTATTTTGGATATGACAGAGGAGTCAATTCTAAAGGGCAATGATTTTCTTGCAGGTAATCCTAGATATCTGACCATTGTTAAGAACTTTCCTACTTTCTTTTCTTTTGGGCCTGAGCTTGTTACACCGGACGAGGTTCCGGATGTTCTACAACTAAATGTTCAAAGCGTACATAATTCCCAGGTACACGCAGAAAATATTGTGGGTAATATGATGCATAAACCTAGCGAGCTGATATCACTTCATAGCAGTATTCAAGGCTGGTTTGCCGGTGATGTGTTGTCAACCGGTACACCCAGAGCCTTCCACATTGTAGATGGGGATAAGGCAGAATGCAGAATCACAGGTCCTAATGGTTTTGTAATGAATCCTTTGATTAATCCTGTGCGTGATTTGAAGAAACAGTTTTAAAGAGAACAGTTAAGGTTTTAATGCAATGACGAGAGCCTTGCTTAGGTAGAAAATTCTACTTAAGCAAGGCTCTTTTTAATAATCTTATGTTGTGAGACAAAAAAAGTTCATTGCTAATGATAGTATAGGTTACAAGGACAATGCAATAGTCAATGTGGCTATTTATATCATTTTGTTAAAAAAAAGGTCGGAATGTTTTTACGTGAAGGAGCATGTATTACAAATACTTGTTTTATACTTTAATTTTTCAATCCATATGTTAAATAAACAATTAAGGAAAATGATAAAATTATAATGTAATAGTTAGTATAACGGAAAAAACATTAATTAGGAAGGGATTGTGATGGAAAATGGGGACAAAAAGTGAACAGCGAGTGTTAAGAAAAAAGGTTCTATGCTCTTTGTTGACGGCAGGGGTATTTATTGTGACTCTCCCGATTTGTGCATATGCAGCAGAGCAGACACTGACCGGAACGCAAACAGTCACTACCGCTTTAAATGGTAATAGTAAGGCGGATAATCTGACTATCACCGGCTTTAACGGTAGTGTACAAAGCGTGCAGAGTTTTAAAGCAGTTACGATTAAAGATGGTTCTGTTATTACCTTTGGCAGTAGTATGATAGGCATAGCCGATACGGTAACAGCTGATGAAACGACTAACGTTACCGTTAATGGTACTATTCAAGCTAATTTTGGTCAAACCATTAATTTAAATGGTACAAATACGATTGGAACAATAAATGCCGTTTGTTCTCAGGATCAGCCGGCTAATATAACTGTAGGCAGTAATACCACGAAGACCGTAGTTAATGGCGGTATTGCGTCTGGAAATAATGCAGGAAGTATTAATGTTATCTTAGGTACGGCAGACTCAAAGGTAACTGATATAGTAGGAACAGAAGAAGGAAACAATCGAATTTATTTAAATGTGGGATCAATAAATATAATAGGTGTTCAAGGCTCATCTGTTAACACAAACCGTATTTATACAAAGGATAGTACTAACTTTACTACCGGTGGTACCATCAATATTAAAGGTCCCGGCATGACAGTAGATGTTACCAGAAAAAGTAATACAACAATAACAATGGGAAAAAAGTATGCCGTAACGGCCTGTGCAGGCGGCACTATCAATCTGGGAGCAGAGGGAGAAAGATTAGCGAAATTAACCGTTAGTGGTGAAGAGGCAGGCCTTGTCGCTTTAAATACAATAGGAGAATCCTGTGTTAACCCTATAGGTATTAATGTGGTTTCTGATGCTGTAAATGTGACCTCTAGTGATGGCATTGCAGTGTGGGCAGTAGCTGACTATAACAATACTGCCATAAATGTGCCTAAAATTAATATTGTAGCTACCGATTTGACTGCTACAGGCAGTCAGGGTGCTGTAGTAGCTCAAGACGGCATTGTAACTATTGGCGCAGCAGATAACTATGCTAACAATGTTACCTTAAATGCTGTCGATGGAAATACAGGAGGATATGCTACAGTATATGTACGTGGTTATGGTACGGATAAAAATGCCGGTGCTGTAAGCATCTATAGCCACAACATTAGCGTAAATGCACCAACAGGCGGTGAAGCATTAAGTGGCAATGGCGGCGGACATGAGAAGATTACGCTAAATGGTGATAGCAAGGTCAATATCAACGGCTCTATTGAGACGATAAGTACAGCAGAAAATTCTTCCGGCAAGAGCTCCATGATGGTTAATATCAACCAGGATGTTGCTACTCCCGGTGTTGTTGCTGTGGTCGGTAAAGAAATTTCAACTTTGGATAAGAGCCAGGTCAATATTAAAGGTGGTACAGGTTCTTCCCTAACCACTGATCTTAAAGCAGGTATGGCAGGGAAGAGTGCTGGTGGTACTATCAATTTAACTTTAGGAGATGGCAGCACTGTTACTGGTAATATTACTGCTGTTAATGGTGGTATAGCTACTGTGACAGGTTCTGACGGTGGCCTTGCATTGAATGGAGCAATTTCTGCTGATGCCGGCGTCATCAATCTGTCCGGTAAGACTACCTTTGCTGCAGATAAAGTAAGCTTTACCAGTGCTAATTCCGGTGCAATTAACTTGATCGGTGGCGCTATGGATGGTGTGCTAAAAATTGATACCGGTGCTGTAAATGTTGCAGGGGCTGCTTTGACCACTCATGATTTCTCCAAGATTACGCCTGAGAAAGGCTTGGTATTAAATAGTGGTAGCTTAACAACGACTTCAGGACTAATCTTTGCTAATGGTATTGATACCACCAGCGATGATACTGTTTTGGCTTCCAAGGATTCCGGTGCCATCAGCAATACAAAGGTTGCACTTAATTCCGGTTCTCTTATTTTAGACGATAGTAAATATAGCGTTGACTATGTTTCTACAGCATCCGCTGCTTTGAAAAATGCCGGTAGCACTACCCTGACTATGGCAGGAACCCTGGTCAACGGCACAACAGCAGTAACAACGATTACTCCTGAAGCTGCGTCCGCTATTGGAAACAATGTTGCTTTAGATAAGGTAACGGTAAAGAATGACGGCAATAACCTGGTGGTTGGTACTTCTACTACTCCGTCCACAACTACTGAAGATGGCGTAACAGTAGGCTCTACCACTACAGTAGCTGAAAATGGTTTCGGTGCTAAGGCTCTAGATTTGGGCAGTGGCTCTACCGGTGCTATTATTACCAATGGACAAAACGTAACCTTGGGCGGTTCTGAGGGCGGAGATGTTTTGTTGGCAGATGGCAAGACTGACAGTAATCTGAAATTAGTGGTTGGTGCTAATGAGCTGTTGGGCGATGCTACTAATACAACAGGCAGCCTGACCTTGGGTAATGCTTTGGTAACTAAGGATACCACCTTGAACCTAACAGGTTCTGTTACGATAAACAATGGCTCCAGTTTAACTGTTAATGGCAATACCACCGTAACAGATGGCATCTCTGCCGGCGGAGGCAATATTGCGGTAGGTACCGGTACCTTAAATTCATCATTGGAGCTGACCGGTGGTAACAATACACTAACAGGCACAGCTAATTTGAGCAGTCTGACTTCTACCCCTGATGCAGTTCTGGAAATTGGTACAACCGGTGCTACTTCACAGGTTTCCATAGCGAACGCCAACTTGAACGGTGCGACATTGATATTTGATCCTGCTTGGACAGAGCCTGCAGCACAAAATGCTATTAGCTATAGCGGAGACATTGACAGCTTGACTGCTATAGGCTCTAATGAATATGTGACCATCGGTTCTACCGATACTACGGAAGCTGCTACCATGTTTGCCAACACGGGACTTACCTTTGGCGAGGGCAATGTTGAATCTGTACTGTACTTAAAGGGTAATCAAACCTTGTCCGGTACCAGTGGTTCTCTTACCGTTAATGGTACGACTGCTTCTGCAGCAGGTAATTTTACTGCTAACGCCAACTCTCTGACCATGGTAGATGGCAGTGCCACTGTCAGCGGTACAGCTGCCTTAAGTGGTGTAACTTCCACTTCTATTTCTGATAGTGCTAAGCTATATATTAATAGTGCAACTACAGGCAACACCTATACTATTTTAGCAGGCAGCGGTATTACGCAAGGCTGGACCAATGCTAATATTCTTACCAATAATAAGCTTGTTTCTTTTACCGGCACAGTCAGTGATACTTCCTTTATTGTTAATTCGACTGTAAATAGTGTAGCAGACGTGTTTGGCGGTGCTATCATTGCTCCTAATGTTGTGAATGACGCTCTTGGAACTTCCGGGACCGCTGCTTATGCCTTCTTGAATAAGACAGTGGATAGCAATGTTTACTCTACTGCTGCCGGCACCGTCAATGCCATTAACTCTCTGGCTAACCTGGGCGAATTAGGTGGCGTACAACATGGTGCTTATACAGTTGGCAATACTTTTGCTGATATGGTTAATGATCATCTTTCTTTTGCCGGTCATGATAGGGCAGAACATGATGTTTGGGCACAATATATCCACAATAAAGAAACGGTCAGCAATATGTCCCTAGGTGGTCTGGAGGGCAGCTATGACTTGAAATACAATGGCGTTGTTGTTGGCAGTGATTTGTACATCCGCAATAATACTACTGCCGGTGTAGCTGTAATGTATGCTGACGGAGACATAAACGGAGCTATGACTAAGAACGATGCCAAGTATTATGGAGTGTCCTTATATGGTCGTCAGACCAATGGTCGTACCAATATTTTGGCTGATGTAACCTATATGCACGGTACTAATGATTTGAAGCAAACTAATACCGGCACGGAAATTACTGCTTCTCCCAAGATCGATACCTTCTCCTTGGGCGTAAAGGCTGAACAACGTTACAGCAAGGGAAATACTTCTATAGTTCCTTATGTTGGGGCACGTTATCTTCATATAGGAGCAGCTAAGTATACTAATAATCTTGGCTTTAACTATGATCCTGAAGATCAAAATCTGTTCTTAATTCCTATAGGCGTTAAGGTATTTGGAGAAATCAAAGCTAATGACTGGACTTTCCGTCCCAAAGCACAGTTGGGCTATGTTTGGACCTTGGGTAATCGTAATCCTTCCCAGACGATAAGCTATAACGGAGTTAACGACGAATTCAGCTATAATACTGCTGATAGTGGTTATTTCCTGGGCGGGTTAGGCTTTGAAGCTGAGCACAAAAATGTAGCTTATGCTTTAAATTATCAATATAAGAAGGGAAGTTCCACTAAGAATAATATTTGGATGGCACAGGTAAGATTTGCCTTCTAAAATATCGCTTGGTTATCAAGGAACTAACAGCAAGTTAAAAGACCCATTCCTCTTAAGTGAGAAATGGGCCTTTATTTATTTCTAGTAAATTGTTTGGTTGTTTCTTTTGTACTGTTCAAATACCTTGATGGCTTCAT
>Ga0268357_101940_pt1 | contig 11090 bp, 5 predicted proteins | sample BioMet10_FD_192466 | JGI IMG/M metagenome (GOLD analysis project Ga0268357, IMG submission 192466) | Sewage microbial communities from Oakland, California, United States - Biofuel 10 (Illumina Assembly) | ecosystem: Engineered > Wastewater > Sewage > Unclassified | place: USA: California... | reverse complement strand
GTTTGCATTCACGGTATCATCCTCCGTGAATAATTTACCATATTTTGTCACTGAGTGTTGTACATTTTTATTTTCTCTATTTTGTACATTCTTATTGTATCATTTACAAGCTTATCATGAAGACTATTGCCGAAATGCTCAAACCACGTCCTAGTGTATTTTCAGATACCGCTAGAGAGGATGTCCTTGATCTTACGGATTTTGACGAAGGCCGGATTGATGCCAAGAAGTTCTTTACAGAAAATTACCGTACCCAAGGCATGGATATCTTGTTTGATTTAGCATTTAAAAGATTTCAGGGCAAGTCTGATACCAGTGTAATTAAGCTAACTCAGGCTATGGGTGGTGGTAAAACTCACTGTATGCTGGCACTAGCCTTGTTGGCTTCTAATATTGAGCTTCGCAAAGAAATTTTGGGTGATTCTTTTGGTAATATTGGAGAAATTAAAGTCCTCACTTTTTCGGGACGTGAAAATGCTGAGTATGGTATTTGGGGAGCACTGGCGGAGAAATTAGGAAAGGCAGAGGCCTTCAAAAACTATTATGAACCTTTAAAAGCGCCTGGTGAAAGTGCTTGGGTAAAATTACTGGAGAACGAAAAAATACTTATTTTGTTGGATGAGCTGCCACCTTACCTGGAGAGTGCCAAGGCTATTCAAATCGGCAGTTCTGATTTGAGCCGGGTAACTATAGCGGCCCTGGCTAATTTATTTAGTGCCATGGGAAAGGCGCAGCTGGCTAATGTTTGCCTAGTCTTTTCTGATTTAAAGGCAACCTATGAATCTGGTAGTGAGTTATTACAAAAAAGCTTTAAAAACTTAGAGGCAGAAGCAGATAGAGTGGCTTATGAAGTGGCTCCGGTAGCCTTAAATAGTGATGAAGTTTATGCTATTCTGCGCAAAAAATTGTTTGAAGATATCAAAATAACGCCTGATTATAAATTGCTGATTACAGAAATCGCTATGGCATTTAAAGAGGCAGTTAGTAAGACCAAGAAGAGCGGCTATACAGGATACACGGGTGAAGCGGTTTTTAAGGGCATTATGGATTCTTACCCGTTTCATCCTTCAATAAAACCGCTTTATGAAAGATTTAAAGAAAACCAAAGCTTTCAGCAAACCCGTGGGCTTATAAAGTTAATGCGCCAAATCGTCCGGCAGTTTTATGAAAGCGGCAGGGCTGAGCATGCTAATCTGATTAATGTCTTTGATATTGATTTGAATAATTCTAATATGTTATCTCAGTTTAGGCAGATTAAACCTTCTCTGGAAGTTGCTATAGATAATGATGTGGCTCAAAACGGTCAATCTATCGCTGAACTTATCGATGGCGAACAAAAAGTTAATATGGGGTATGCTCAAGCTATAGCTAAATTGCTTTTGGTGGCTTCGCTGTCGACCGAAAGACAGGGAACTCTTGGTTTAACGGAACCGGAAATCTTTGGTTACTTGAGCGCGCCTGAAGCGGATTTAAATGCCCTAAAGGTTTGTACGGAAGAACTGAGGACCCGTTGCTGGTATTTGAAGGTAGATAATCGCGGTCGTTTATATTTCCACAATACAAAAAATATGATTGCGGAAATGAATCAATTAATGGACTCCTATACCAATGACAATGCTAAAAAGGAACTAAAGACTATCTTGCTGGATACTTTTACCCCGCATGAGAAAACCTGTTATGAACGGCTCTATGTTTTACCGGCAATTGACGAAATTTCTTTAGATAAAGATAAAATAACCTTAGTCATTTTTGAACCTTATCCTGGCAGTAAGTTGCATCCAGACCTGGCCAAACTATATGAGAATGTGGTAGAGAAAAACCGGGTTATGTTTTTGTCTGGTCAGCGCAGCCTGATGGAAAAACTCTATGACGATAGTAAGAAGCTAAAGGCGATACATTCCATTATTGAGTCTATGAAAAATGATGGTACACCGTCAACGGATCAGCAGTTTAAAGAGGCTGAGGTACAGGTCGATAAGGCCAGACAGGCTTTATTGTCGACCATCCGTGAGACCTTCGTTACCTTGTACTATCCTACTAAAGACGGGATAGTATCTTCTGATTTTAAGTTGGAATTTAAAGATAATAACTTTAACGGAGAAGAGCAAATTATTGCAACGTTAAAGGCTGAAATGAAATATGATGAGTTTGCTAACGACCCGCAATTCTTAGAAAATTTGCGGAAGAAATGTGTAAAACGTATTTTTACTACCAAAGAAATGACTTATGAGCAGATTCGTAATAATGCTGCGACTAATACCAGTTGGCAATGGTATCACCCGGATCAGTTGAACAGTTTACGTGCTTATTGCTTAAGTTCTGATAAATGGCGGGAATTAGGAGGTTACCTGGTTCAGGGGCCCTTTGAAAAAGATCCCACCCAGGTCTTGGTTGAGCAAACTAATTACGATGAAAAAACTCAAGAGTTTACCTTGCACGTGAGAGGTATTGGTGGCAGGGTTTATTATGATCTTGGCTCTGACCCGACGGATGCCTCGCTGGAAGTGAAGGATAACGTATTAGTGACTAAGGAACCTAGTTTGCGTTTTATCTGTATTGATTCTACTAAAGAACATAAGACCGGCGATCTGGTAGAATTTATCGGTAGTGTACCTTTAAAGTATGGTCAGAGAAAATCTACCAATGGTATTGTGATGACCTTGGCAACCAATAAGAATTTTGAGATACGTTACACCACGGACGGCAGTGAACCGAAAGAAAACGGCGGTCTTTATACTGGTGAATTTTTGTTGCCCAAAGATTGCAAATTTGTAAGGGCAGCGGTCTTGTATCAGGGCAAGGTATTGGAGCAAAAGGACATCCCCGTGGATGCAGCTGATATACCGCCGGTTACCAAAACTATTGATCCTGAAAAACCACTTGCTTATAGATTGTATGCTAAGAAAAAATGTGCGGATACCGAATCTTCTTATAAAGAACTGTTGAATCTTAGCAAGATTGACGGGCTTTTTCTTAGAGGTGCAGAAATTTACATTGTGGCCGCTGGTAACGAAAAAAATTATATTGATTATACCGCTGGTATACCTTATTTACCCAGCGACTTACAAAAGCTCCTGGACTTTGTCAGGGAAAATAGCTTTAAAAAATTAGAAGTTAAAGTAACCTTTGAGTATAAAGAAATTATGTTTAATAAAGGGGCCGAGTTTAATAACTGGGTAGAACTTTGTAAACTGGATTTGAATGAACTGACTAAAAATGGGGAGATAATTCAATGAAGAAAGATTATATAGGTTTTGGCTATAACCCTAAAGAGAGTGATAACCATTTCTATGTACTTTTATCTGAGGACCTTAAGAAACCGGTAGAGGTTTATGAACGTTTTCATTGGGATGAATCTGAACAAAAGATAGATCATAAAGATATTTTGAAGTTGCAGATTTCCCGTTATAAGTGGTCTAAATTTGCTCAAGATGTGGCAGCCGAATTTAACAACAGGCTCAAAAAAGCTAAAAAGCCTCAGGGTAAATTTATTAATGGCGGTACGCCTTTGGAAAAGATGTTCGGCAAGGAATTAATGGTCTTGCTTTGGGGTATCGAAAATAATGATCCTGCCGGAATCCCGACGGCCATTAGAAATTGGTTGGGACTACAGCCTGAAGAACGTTGGTGGCTTTATACCATGACTAATGCCAGTACCGGGAATATAGGCGACCGTAAGGGCTGGCGCATGGCCTTGCGTTATGCTTTGTGCGATAACCCGGTTGATGAGGATAAACAGATTTCGCTGGAAGAATTTATGGGAGGAGAAATCAAATGAAGCCGCAAGTTTCCTTTATTGAAAGGCAATTCCCCGTGAGTAAGGTTAGTAAGGAAAGTTATAAAGAACGGAAATCCTCCCAGGGTCAGACCATTACCGGACTAGGTAAGTGGTGGGGACGAAAACCTTTGATCTTAGTACGGGCAGCTATTTTAGGCTGCCTGCTTCCAGCCACTGACAACCCTAAAAAGGACCGGGAAATCTTTTTAAAGCTTTTAAGTATGGATGAACGGGGTTTGTGGGAACGCAAGCATCTTTCTTTTCCTACGCAATATTTATATGATGCTATAAGCCAAAATTCCAAATTGCGCAAGTATGCATCTCAATGGTTTACGACTAAGAATGAGAAAATTGTTATGGCCGAGGGTGTTAGTCGGGAAGAAGTTGAGCACTTAGTTTTTGCGCAGTTAGGATATGATGCTAAAATAGCTATGTGTATCCGCCCGGAACAGTTAGAGAATCTGGATGATCAGACCTGGGCGGAAATTAATGAGTACCTGGGAACTAGTGCACATACCTTGCCGGAATTGGTGCAACAACTGGCTCAGAAAAGGTTTGGTCATAAGCTGCTGGTGGGAGATTGCTTTTGCGGAGGCGGGTCCATACCTTTTGAAGCGGCCAGGATAGGCTGCAATACCTATGCCAGCGATTTAAATCCTATTGCCAGTCTTTTAACCTGGGGCGATGTCCATATTTGCGGAGCTAACGATAAGGAACGTCAAGCTATCATTGAGTTCCAGCAAAAGTGTTATAACGAAGTAGATAAGGAAATCAGGCAGCTGGGAATAGAAGAGAATGAGCAGGGTGATCGGGCTCTTTCATATATTTATTGTTTAGAAACAGATTGTCCTGAATGCGGCTACCGGGTTCCTCTTTTACCTACGCTGGTGGTTGGAATCAGAGCGGGAAAAGTTATTGCTGAATTAAAAGAACAAGACCGTAAATTTGCTATTTTGATTAAAGCTGGTGTTAGTGCAACCGAGCTTAAACAGGCTCAAAATAGTGGTACGATTGTTAATAATGAGTTAATTTGTCCTCATTGCGGTAAGAGAACGCCTATTTCGGCTATCCGTCATGATATGGTAGGTAAAGACGGGGAAGTTATTTACGGCTTACGGTTATGGGGTGAGCAGGAGTTTGAGTTTCGACCGGAAGATGTTTACCATGAAAGGCTCTATGCCATCAGGTATGAGCATTTGGAATATTTGCCTAATGGTAAAATGAAATCTACCAGGTATTACTGTGCTCCCAGCCAAAAAGATTTAGAAAATGAAAAAGTGGTACATGATTTAGTGGCTAAGAATCTTGGACGTTGGCAAAAGCAAGGCATGATTCCAAAAACAGAAATTAAAGATGGAATTGAAACAGCTCGTTTGTTTAGAGAAAGAGGTTGGACCTATTGGCATCAGCTTTTTAGTCCTAGACAGCTATTTTTATTAAGTCGGTTTGCAGAGAAAATTTTAACTGAATCTGATCAATTACTTAAAGTTGTAGGTATTCTTGGATTAAATAAATGTGCTGATTTTGGAGCAGACTTATGTCGTTGGAACCCTAATTGTGATAAAACAGAACAGACTTTTTATAACCAAGCTTTTAATACCATAATGAATTGGGGAGTACGCAGCCTCAAAATGTTAAGTACGTTATGGTTTAGGATACCTGATCAGTATCAAGTTAATGCTAGTACGCTGATAAGATTAAAAGATGCTAGAGCGGTAGATAATATATGTGACTTTTGGATAACTGATCTTCCTTATGCGGACGCAGTTAATTATCATGAGTTATCGGAATTCTTTTTAGCTTGGGACAAGGAATTAATTAAAGGCGCTTTTCCGGATTGGTATACAGATAGCAAACGGGTTTTAGCGGTACGCGGGGATGAACATTTTAGTCAGATTATGATTGAAATTTATACCAATCTGGTTAAACACATGCCAGCTGATGGTATGCAGATTGTTATGTTTACGCACAGCGACCCTGCTATATGGGCACAACTGGCTGTCATCATGTGGAAGTCCGGTTTGCGGGTGACGGCGGCCTGGAACATTGCCACGGAAACGGATGCTTCCGGTTTAAAGAATGGTAATTACGTGAAAGGTACGGTGCTTTTAGTTTTACGCAAGCAGGTTAGTACGGAGACGGCTTTTTTAGATGAATTAAATGCGGATATACGTAAAGAAGTTAAAAATCAAATTACCAGCATGTTAGAGTTAGACGATAAAGAAGATCCTAATTTTTCTGATCCTGATTATGTTTTGGCTGCCTATGCGGCCTCACTTAAGGTTTTGACTTCTTATGCTGAGATTGAAGATTTAAATCTGGACTTTGAATTAAACCAGGCTATCAGTAATCCTGGCAAGAGTCAAATTGTTACTATTATCGAAAATGCCAAGAAGATTGCCTATGATTGTGTCATACCGCTGGATTTTGATAGTTTCCTTTGGAAAGAACTTTCTAGTGCGGAGAAATTTTATATTAAAGGCCTGGAGAATGAAAAACATGGTAATTATCAAATTAGTACTTATCAAGAGTTTGCCCGGGGATTTTCTATTAGCGGCTATGCTCAGTTGATGGCAAGCGAAAGGGCTAATACTGCTTGTTTGAAAACACCGGTTGATATGGCGGGTCGTTCCCTGAATGAGGTGCCGGATTTTGAAGCGTCTTTGATGCGTACGATTTTCATGGGCATTTATGTGGGCGTAAAAGAAGACAATAACCCTCAAAAGGCTTTAGGCTTTATTAAGAATGATTTAGCGGATTATTGGGGAAAGCGGGAAATGATTTTAGAAATCCTGCATTTTCTTATTGATACTAAGGATATTAGCAATATGCAGGAACACTGGCAGGCATCCGCTGCTATGGCGGAAGAACTGGCAACACTAGTTCAACACGATACCATTTAAGTTTGGGGGGCATAATAATGATAACTCGCTATTCCTCACGTCTACAGAAACTGGATGAAACGTTTTTGAATCGTAAACTCAAAAACGCCAGAAACTATGACCGCATAGCGGGTTATTTTTGCTCCTCTATCCTGGAAGTGGCTGGAGAGAGTATTGAAGCGGTGCAAGGCACGGTCCGGGTAATTTGTAACTCCGCCTTGACGAAGGAAGATGTAGAGGTGGCCGGTTATGCCCAAAGCCTTAAACAGGAATGGTGCGATTTTGAACCAGAACTGAAATACAATTCGCCTGAGAGTATAGAACGGTTAGCCAGACTTTACCGGCTGCTAAAAAGTGGCAAATTACAGGTACGTGTCATACCGGACGAAACCTACGGCTTGCTGCACGGTAAGGCTGGCATTATTACTTATCCAGATGGTACGCAAACCTGTTTTTTGGGTAGTATTAATGAAACTAAAAGTGCTTTTAAGTTAAATTATGAGTTGGTGTGGGAAGATGATGCTCCGGAAGCGGTAAAATGGGTGCAGGATGAGTTTGACTTTTTCTGGAACAATCGCTATGCCGTTAATCTTTCCGATTTTGTAGTGAACGATTTAGACCGTATCGCAAGAAGAAAGGTTATCCCTTTACATGAGTGGCGGGAAGATGCTAAGCGGGAGATACCAGCTGCAGCAGTGGAAGAACCAGTTTACCGCAAAGAGTTTGGCCTTTGGGAGCATCAAAAATATTTTGTAGAGTTAGCTTTTAGGGAACATCAAAAAGATGGTGGCGCCAGATTTTTATTAGCCGATCAGGTTGGGTTGGGTAAGACGGTTGAATTGGCTATGAGTGCTAAACTGATGGCTTTGTATGGTGAGAAACCTATTCTAATTATCGTTCCTAAAACATTGCTTTTACAATGGCAGGATGAGATTCACACCTTGCTGGATATGCCTAGTGCAGTTTGGTTAGGTAAGGGGTGGCAGGATGAAAATGGTTATTTTTATCCGGCTGATAATATCAAAGCTATTATGAAATGTCCCCGGCGCGTCGGGATTGTATCGCAGGGGCTGGTTGCTCGCATGACGGAAGCAGCAGACCTGTTAAAACAACAAGAGTACGAATGTGTTATCTTAGACGAAGCACATAGGGCTAGACGTCGTAACCCTAATAAAAATCCTGATAATTGTAAAGCTGATCCCAACTATTTGTTAGAGTTTTTAAATGCTATTTCCTTTAAAACACGGAGCCTTTTATTAGCAACTGCTACTCCGGTGCAAGTTAATACTATTGAAGCTTTTGATTTGATTAATGCGCTTAGTCTGTCTACTGACAAAATAATGGGCGATAAATATAGCGAATGGCATAGAAAACCACAGTTTATGTTAGATATGGTGTGTGGTAAGGAACCGGTACCGAACAGTGAAATAACTATGTGGAATATTTTGCGCAATCCTTTTCCTACGCGGACACCGGGTGCGTTTCCTATTAATTTTCTTCGTGACAGGCTTGATGTAGCCGATGACACTTATGTTTTACCACCTAGTGATTACCAGAATTATCGTTTTTCGACCAAGGAAAAGTTATTAACTTTATATACTACCGAAGATTTTGTGCATAATTATAATCCCTATATCCGGTTTATTGTAAGGCGCACCAGAGAGTTTTTGGAGAGTACCATTAATCCTGCTACCGGTGAGCCTTATCTGCCTAAGATTAATATTATTTTATATGGTGAAAAGAATACGGAGGCCGTAGCGCTGGAAGGGTATTTACGACAGGCTTATGAGAAGGCTCAGGAGTTCTGCAGCTTGTTATCTAAACGGGTTAAAGCCGGCGGTTTTATGTCAACCTTGATGTTAAAACGTATCGGCAGCTCCATAATTGCCGGTGAAAACACTGCTAAGAAAATGCTGGCCTGGACGCAAGAGGGGAAGCAGATTCTGGAAGATGAATTTGCGGTGACCTTTGAAGACGAGGATGAAAATGACGAGGATACTACCGTTAGTGAAACCAAAAACTTAACGGAAGAGGAAGTGGCTTGTCTGCGTTTGTTAGTTAAAATGTTGACTTTAAATCATGACAATGATCCTAAGTATAATCGGGTTTTAGATATTTTAAACAAAGGTGTTGAAGATAATGATAAACCCTGGAAAGAAAAGGGGTGTATCATCTTTTCCCAGTACTATGATAGTGCTTACTATGTAGCGGAACATCTTTCCAGAGATCTTCCTGAACTGCCGATTGGTTTATATGCCGGTGGAGATAAATCAGGATGTTTTAAGAATGGTATTTTTGCTTCCAAAGAAAAAGATACGATTAAGGCGCTTATTAAGAAGCACGAAATAAAGATATTAGTTGGAACAGACGCTGCCAGTGAAGGATTAAACCTGCAAACTTTGTCAACGTTGATTAATCTTGACTTACCTTGGAACCCTACCCGTCTGGAACAAAGGAAAGGGCGTATCCAACGTATTGGACAGCTTAGTAAGACGGTGCAAATTTACAACCTGCGATATAAGGGTTCGGTTGAGGATCAGGTGCATAATGTCTTATCAGGGCGGTTAAATGATATTTATAGTATGTTTGGACAAATCCCAGATACGCTGGAGGATGTGTGGGTCTATGTAGCGCTGAATGATATAGAAAAGGCCAAAGAACGTTTGGATATGTTGCCAAAAACCAATCCCTTTAGTTTAAAGTATGATTCTTCTATTCCTAAAACCGGCAATTGGGATGCTTGTGCCACCGTTCTTGATAAGAAAGATGCTATGAAAGAATTAATGCGGGGATGGAAGTAAGGTTAGGGGAGGTTTGACAACCATATCCAGGTAAATTGGTTCCTGCCATATTTTACTTGGCTCGAGGTTTGCGAATATCTGGAAATAGAAGTGGTATCATAGGCCCAGTGCTCTTTCTCTATTTTGTACATCCGGTTAACTCAATTTTTACAAATATGCAAATTCGCCTGTACGAGCTTGTCAGAAGCCGCTTTTTTCGATATAATAATCATGAAACAACAAAATAAAAAAAGCGCCTGAGGCGCCGACAAGGAGTTGACGAAATGCGAGTCAAAAAAAGCATAGACGATTTAACTATTCAGGATGATTATTTATTCAAGAAGGTGATGAAAAACCCGGAAATTTGTAGCAAGATGCTGGAGCGAATCCTGCACATCAAGGTAGGAAAAATTACCTACCATGAAGAAGAAAAGAGCCTAGACATGACGCTTGAGTCCAAGGGAGTCAGACTTGATGTCTACGTTCAGGATGAAGGAGGGACCGTTTTTAACATTGAGATGCAGACAACCAACTACCGTTCAGAGCTGAAACTGCGCGGCAGGTACTATCAAGGAATGATTGACCAGGACTTGATGGAAAAAGGCGAGCTTTACAATCAACTAAACCCGACCTACATTATCTTCATCTGCCCCTTTGATTTATTCGACCGGCAGCGCCATATCTATACTTTTAAAAACATCTGCATCGAGGACCCTTCCCTGGAACTGGGCGACAAAGCGACAAAAATCTTTTTGAATAGCAAAGGTACTGCTGACGACGTGGATTGTGAATTAAAAGCTTTTCTGGACTATGTGGATGGCATCGTATCTAATGATGCTTTTGTGCAGAAAATACATCAAGAAGTGCATGACATCAAAAATAACGAGAAATGGAGGCGAGAGTATATGTCTATCACCGCAAATATGTGGGTTATGCAGCAAGAAGCCAGAGAAGAAGGTCTGGCTAAGGGCATGGCCGAGGGCCTGGAAAAAGGTATGGAAAAAGGTATGGAAAAAGGTATGGAAAAAGGTATGGAAAAAGGTATGGAAAAGGGCATGGTCGAAAGCAGTAAGAGAATCATTGGCAATATGCTGAAGCAGCAGCTTGACTGCTCTCAAATCGCCATCTTAACCGGTATGCCAGAAAAAGAAGTACAGGCAGTGGTTGCTGAATTAAGAACAGGCAAAAACTAAAACTGTAGAAGCTTGTATGACGTCTGTTAATAACGCCAGGCTCCCTAAAGCAAATTTAAATGCTTTAGGGAGCCTGGCGCTTACTTACAGCCTGGACTAAAACGAAAGATTTTGGCAGCCTGATGTAACTTAAAAAATATTTTTTGACAAAAGTGGGTCTATATTACGGGATATAAGTAGAGGGGTCACCACTCAAAAAATTTTAAGGAGGATCAGAGCATAATCAACAACTTAAAGGATGTCTTAGACGCATGGTATAATTAGGAACAAATGTAAGGGCAAAGGCTCACAAATTATTGGAAGTATGTTATAATTTACAGTATAAATATAATCTTGAAAGGAAGCTTGTAAATGTCAATATAAATTTGTACAAAAAGTGGAAAATAATAATGTACAAATTTAACGGCTCAAGTCTCCTTCCTTGCGGATAAAATTACATTTATCTTTCAATCTGTAA
>Ga0268357_101939_pt1 | contig 11090 bp, 10 predicted proteins | sample BioMet10_FD_192466 | JGI IMG/M metagenome (GOLD analysis project Ga0268357, IMG submission 192466) | Sewage microbial communities from Oakland, California, United States - Biofuel 10 (Illumina Assembly) | ecosystem: Engineered > Wastewater > Sewage > Unclassified | place: USA: California... | reverse complement strand
CACTGTCATACGCCTTGTCTCCAATCAAGCGCTCTGGCACCTCCTTGACCACTCGCTCATCCAACGTGGCTTCCACCAGCTTCACTTCAGCCGGCGAAGCGCTTTCTGTCCGCAGGGCGATAGGAAGACCATGGCCGTCTGTAATGCCCATGATTTTGGTGCCTTTGCCACGCTTGGTTTTGCCGACTTGGAGCCCCCTTTTTTGGCCGGAACAAACGTCCCGTCCACGAAGCATTCTTTAAGGTCGATTCCCCCGGCTTCCTTGAGGTGTTTGGCCAGGGTGAGGAGGATCTTTTCGATCACTCCAGAGCGCACCCAGTTCTGGAAGCGCCGATGTGCGGTTTGGTATGGGCCATACCGGGATGGCAGGTCTTGCCACGGGGCTCCGGTGCGCAAGATCCAGAGCACGCCATTAAAGACTTTGCGCCGGTCGCTCCACGGGCGACCGCGTCCATCCGGGCGCACCGGATCGGTGGGCAGAATGGGCTCAATGAGATTCCACTGTTGGTCTGTCAAATCCATCCATATCTACTTATACACCTTTTTTAAAAGTACAAGGCAAATTTTGCCTAGTCATCACTCGGAATGTTTATGAGATGGCTTCTAAAAAAGACTACTTCTCAATTTCTATATCGAAATATACGATTCCTTTTTGGCGTTCAAAAAATAATTCTCCTACTATCTGCTGCGGCTTGCAATCCTTAGTAAAGCCACTACTTTGACTCCACTCGGCGGAATCAAGATCTAGGTTCGTAACGGCCAGCCCCGGCTTCCAGTTTATTGGCATTTGCTGCCAATCAAATTTTTTAGAAAGCTCCTCAGACTTTAATTTTTCCAGCTGAGCCAAGCCTTTAAGTCGGTAAGATGAATTTCCGGGCGGACTCAGAAAAGAGTCTGCGGTTACCTTTGTAGCTGTCCACCATACTGCTTGGATTTTTCCTAAATTAGGCAACCGATTCATGATTGGCGACACATCAGTTCTCATTGTTTGATTTAAACTGGTTTTCGCTTGCTCGTTGGCATGTTCGTTGCAAGCAGTAACAAGCATCGAACATATAACACCTAAAACTGCAAATTTTATAATGCACATCAGCTATCTTCGCGGTGGATTTTCAATGGTTGTTGTGGAACTAATTCGACCTTTTTTCCAAGTCACCTTCTTCTCAACTTTACCATTTGTGATGAACGATTTCGCCCATCCCAAAACTGCGAAACGCCCATTTGCGTTATCCGGCAAACCAGTCGCAATGTCGACAGCGCCACCATTAAAGTTGTAACGATCCTTCTCATGAATCGTTATGATCATAGTAAATGTGTCGCAGGATACATCAACAGGTGCGCTTCCCCAGATGTAATGCTGACCAATTGCTTTCTGCCAGTTCTCCGTGGCCGGACTACCTATCCTATCAGCTTCGCCAGTCATCGTAAAATGTGCCCCTGCAGTAGCTGCAAGTCGTTCTGCATCCGCTTGAGCAGCAGCTATCTCATTATCAACACCGCTCTTTACAACAGAATCATCCTTGTAAGCTTTCGGGTAATTAATTTCCATGTCAGTCCCACTTCCATCACGGTAGTGACGATATGTCGCGCACGCATCTTCAAGCCAAGGTGCAGCTGCTTCTGCTCCAGAAAGTAGGATGCCATACCTTGCCCATTCTAAACGATCTTCAATCGTAGCCCTTGCGTTTGGATCGTAAACAAAGTCTTCATCGAACGTCATGGGGGGGTCTGTTGGATCACCGATCTTGTAATTTTTAAGACCAAGAACATCCAAAATATTCAATGGACTGTTCATGCTAACCCCATACAAGTTCACTCCACCGCTTTCCCCAATCGGGTCCCTGGATAGCCACCTTCCCGTGCTCGGGTTGTAATATCTGTAGCCGTAATAGAGGAGGTCGGTCTCGTCGTCGGTGTATTTCGTCGAGAAGCGGATGGGGTTCGCTTTTGACATCGGACCGGTTTGGCGGATGAGTTCTCCAAACGGACCATAGTCGTATCGCGCGCTAATCGTTCCGTCTGCTGCGTTGACCAGTCCTTTGATGTTTCCGTTCCCATCATAGGCCACAAAGTGGCATGAGGTCGCGTTGCTGATGGTTGCTGTGTCTTTGATCCACAGCAGTCCTCCCACGCCGCCTGCTCCCTGCAAGCTGCTACTTAAGTCAGTTCCCCAAGCAAAGGATTGTTTGAGGGTGTTGGCGGTGTCGAGCACTGCTATCACGTTCCAGCCGTCATACAGATATTTCTGGTCAACGCTCGCTGTGCCGGTTCCACTGGTATTGGTCCACACTTGTTTGTGGATGCGGCGTCCTTGCCAGTCGTATTCGAATTTGATGTAGAGTTGGGGGCCAACCGTGGTCCTTGCCACGATGTTGGTCAACCGGTTTTCCGCGTCCCAATTGTAGGTCCAGCGTCCGTCACTCGTCAGGTTGCCGTCCAAATCGTAATTGTAGGTTTCGGTCACAGGGGGCACATAGACGTTTCCTGTAATGTTGGTCTGGCTCGTTGTGACGGTGACGCTGGTCCACTGGGGCTGCGTTGTCGCGGTTATCTCCCGTCTACAAAACTCGCCTCGTAAAGGGCGCTCGCATCGGCGGGCAGTGAACAGTTGAACCATGTCTGAAAATTACTCCAGAATTCATCACATCCGAAAGCAAAAACACTCGCTCAGTAACTATGCGTCATCCCCTTGCCTCAGGTTCTCTCCCCGTCTGCCTGGGGCGTTTGGTTTTCAATTCCATGTACCAATTTGACTCATCCGCAATGTAGAGATGGAAACATAAAGACACCAAGGAAGCCGTCTAAGCATTGTCACAAGGTGATTACTGTCTTCGGCTTTGGCGTCAAGCGAGGGGGGCTTCAAAAGGCTTCCTAGGGAAAGGGGAAACAGCCCTAAAACACAACCTGTGGCGTTTGGCTGTAGGCCCCCATACCACAACTGGCTGTGGTTTGGATCGCCTCGCCCCCCCCCGGTTTCACTGGGGATTCCGGCGCATCAAGGGGAAGGCGGGGATTCAGGAGCGGCGGGGGAAAATTCCATTTTTTCAGGCTCCCTTCTTTAGCACCTTCACACTCACTGGACGGTCAGTTATTCTCACCAATAGACACATCTGGAAGACTGCACGGAGAAGGTCCCCCCAAGAAGCTATCCAATTTCCAAGCTGGTGCGAAAAAGACCGATGCCACCTGATGGATCATCTCCAACTTCTTGCTCTTAACCAGCGTTTGGGTGCTACAAGGCACATAATAGAATCCCACAATTCCTTCCTTGCGCAAAATATATAGCGAAGACCTGCTGAGCGCACAATGCAGAAGGACATAGGTGGACATTAACACCACAATAATCCGTAACGTGATTTTCTTGAAGCGCATTATTATTTGCCTATATCAAGTGCATCGAGCAACTGCCGACAAGCCTCACCAGACAGTACGCCGTAAGGCTTCCCATATTGTGCATCGATAAATCCCGTTGCATAGTAGTGACCGTTATTACTTAAAATGTATCCTATTGTAACACCGCCTCCAATGACGTGAAAGAAGACCTCATGCGCGATAGTAGTGGATAGAACGATTTGAGAATCAACATGCTTTTCTTCCGCCTCTTTGTTAATAACATCCATGCTTACGTTAGCGACGTCACCACCAGAAGATCCACAGACAAGTCCACCACTGACAGGATTTATGTATGCGTTAAATCCGGTAACCGTTCTAAAAAATGGAATACCGGTTTTTTGAATACCCAATGAAAGACTCTTAAAGTTGTTTGATGTGGGAACCCAGTTCAACGCGGCAGTGTGTTTTCCGCATCCTTGTTTCTTAACGCAATCCTGAAGAATACGATCAACGTCTAATTTTACTGTTGCTGTTATTGTGAAGGTGGTTGGATGGAATAATGTGATGGTTACTTTTCTTAAACCCAAAAAATCAACTCGATCAACACCATCATTGCCGAGAAATACATACAGGTTCAGCCCACCTTTTTCATTGATCGGGTCCCTGGATAGCCACCTTCCCGTGCTCGGGTTGTAATATCTGTAGCCGTAATAGAGGAGGTCAGTTTCGTCGTCGGTGTATTTCGTCGAGAAGCGGATGGGGTTTGCTTTACTCATGGGGCCGGTTTGGCGGATGAGTTCTCCAAACGGACCGTAGTCGTATCGCGCGCTAATCGTTCCGTCTGCTGCGTTGACCAGTCCTTTGATGTTTCCGTTCCCATCATAGGCCACAAAGTGGCATGAGGTCGCGTTGCTGATGGTTGCTGTGTCTTTGATCCACAGCAGTCCTCCCACGCCGCCTGCTCCCTGCAAGCTGCTACTTAAGTCAGTTCCCCAAGCAAAGGATTGTTTGAGGGTGTTGGCGGTGTCGAGCACTGCTATCACGTTCCAGCCGTCATACAGATATTTCTGGTCAACGCTCGCTGTGCCGGTTCCACTGGTATTGGTCCACACTTGTTTGTGAATCCGGCGTCCCTGCCAGTCGTATTCGAATTTGATGCACAGTTGTGGTCCTGTCGTCGTTCTGGCCACGATGCTTATGAGCCGGTTTTCCCCATCCCACGTATAGGTCCAGCGTCCATCACTTACGGTCACACTTGACAACGAAGTTCTTCTTGCCGTTTTTGAAACGGTTTTACACAAACGTTCTTTACTGGTGTTGACCACAACGATGTTTCTCCACTGCTTTTCACCCAAGGTAGAATTCTGTCTCACCATGTCAATAATCAATGTGTTTGAGCATAAACAAAACAATACCTCGACATCGCCACCATGTCCGAAGAAGTCTTCTCCGTCCAGCGCGTCAAACTGCCACTCCACTAGATCAAAAAAGGCCCCCTCCTCACTGACGACGAAGCCTCCCATCTCTTCGGTCAAACTAAAACCTACAAAGCCCCTGAACAGCAATACTCTCATTAAAACAACAACCACACTGCAAATCCCCCCCCCGCCGCAGGCTCTCTTGGCTCAACGGAATGCCAGTGGATCAGTCGGGGGGAGAGGAAAATTGTCCGTGTTGGCTCCTTCTCATCCCCCTTCATAAGTGTTTTTCAATACAATGGGAATTCCCAAACGGCAAAAGGGTCAGAATACCGTCGTCGAACAAAATCAGGAGACCACCGGTTTCTTTGCAATCAAAAACGTCAGCCAACTGAGTTCCGGGTAAACAAACCTCTTTTATTTGGCCCGGATGACCATCAAGGATTATCATGTCCCCCGTTTTAATAGGTTCTCCTGAATTGGAATAATTATAGGTAAGTTTATAATCTATCATTAAAATCCCCCACAAAGGTCCCCCCTACTGCGTTCGAACTCGTCAAGGATGGTCTCGCGTTTTACCCTTGGAGTCCGAACACGCCCCATCCCATCGGTTTTGAGGATCAACGCCCCATTCGTAGATGTCATAGACTTCAATCTATGACACTTATGCTTCCCTTAACAGGGAGGCTTCGTATACCGCTTACAAACAACCCAAGGAAAAAGCGCCTGTAAAAACCAAACTCGTCGCTTTTCTCATAATCATTGATTTGGATGGGCTTTGGTCCACGCTGTCATCGCTTTGGTCCACAGTTCGCCAGGATCACTGGCTGGAAAATCTCCCTTGCCTTGTCGTCAGCGCCCAAAAATAACGATCAAAGTGCATTTGTCGTAAAGAGGAAGTTCGCACTTGGACCTGTTTGTAATGTGTTGCTGAAAAGGGGAACGATCTATAACAACAGAACCCCAAGAGTAACTTAAACTGAACAACTGAGCGCCTGGTTGCGAAGCAATATCTTGGGTTATAACCAAAACATCCTTACCATGAAAAAGTTTTCCCAATGACGCCCCATTGAAGTTTGTGTGCAACAAGTTTGTGGGGCCAGCAATTGAAAGAATTGTATCTAGTTCGCTAGTAAACTCTTCTACTGAGATGTTCTTTTCAATGTGCTGTTTTAGACCCAGAGTATATTGCTGCACCAAAAATCCCGAGAAATATTGGAATACACAAATTCCGCATGTGAGAATAATTCCAATACTAACACTCCCTCCGAAGAGCCAGAAGGACACGTGAGTCCTTGAGACTCGAAACCACAAAGCCATTATTACGAAGTTGACAATAAAAATGCCGAGAATGAGAAAAAACACTGTCTGGAACGGATTGCTTGCTACAGTGCCAGAAAAATGCACCGATTCTAATCCCAGAATGCATACAATAACACTATATGCAAGAACCACAGCCAGGATTTTAACAATCTTCTTCATTGTCAATTTCTTCATCGTGACCGCAAAGGAGACCAAAACCATTGAAATCCACTATTTGGATATGTTTTACCGCTCCATTGACAGCCAGGGATTCCACCGTGTGTGAGATTCCCATTATAACCATACGCTGTGAAAGCAACTGCTTCTTGTGCAGTTTCACCAGTGTCACCATACACAACGGATTTCCAATCTTTCACCAGCCGTTGCGCCGCTTCCAAGGTAAAATCATTTTTCATTGGATACACAGTGGGATACGGGTAACCAGAGATAACCGTCATCCATTCGTTTTTTTCGGCCGCATCATGACACAGCTTGCAAACAGCACCCCATTCGCTGTAATTGATTGATCCAGAATAATAGCACTTACCGCCAAATGACGACATTTGTCCCGAAGTTCCCCAAGTTTTAAGAGGCTCGATGTCCCAAGCAACGCCTCCGCCTCCATCACCAAACGGATTGATATACCCCAGAAAATCCATCAGTCTATTGCATTGCCGTTTTTGGTCATTCGGTTGAAGAGTGGAAAACCAATTCCTAATATCAGAAAGGGCCGCATCAACCCCAGGCTTAACTTCAAAACGACAACAACATAACCCGAGGTAATCTACGCTTGATGTGGGCGTGTTATTTAAAAAAATATACTGACCAACTCTACTTTCTTGTTCACGGGCGTTTTTGTTATTGGCAATCAGTCTAAATCCATTTTCTCCCAACGGGTCTCTGGATAGCCACCTGCCGGTGGAGGGGATGTAATATCTGTAGCCGTAATAGAGAAAGTCGGTTTCGTTATCGGCGAACTTGGTTGAGAAACGGAACGGGTTGTTGGTCGCCATCGCCCCTGTTTGGCGAATGACTTCGCCAAACGGGCCGTAGTCGTATTGGGCACTGACTGTGCCGTCTGTGGATTTCACTAGTCCACTTACGTTTCCATTCCCGTCATAGGATGCAAAGTATCTTGCTGATGTGCTGCTATCGTAGATCCACAACAGTCCTCCCACACCACCTGCGCCTTGTTTGCTTCCACTTAAATCTGTTCCCCATGTATAGGATTGTTTGAGGGTGTTGGCGGTATCGAGTACGGCTATTAGGTCGTTAAGGGGGCGGTGCGTAACTTCATTAACTTTTCCCTTTTTGTGCTTCATAGAGCAGACGCCTTAGATACTCCCATGCAGTTGTCGTGCCATTCCCTCCATCTTTCCGTTCCCCCCAACTCAAAGTCAAGAGCAAATATCCCAAAGTTACGCACTGACCCCTTTTTGACCCCTTTTCAGTCAGTCAGTCTCAGTTCCTTCGGCCACCTGGCTCGGCATTCCATCTCTATCAAACGAGATAAGAAAAGAGCGATGTCCAAGGCCGCATGAAAAGAAGAACTTAACTAAGTTGGTCGAAGATACATCCACAGATGCATTCACTGCTTGAACGTCAGTCCAAACCATGTTGGTCACTTTTCTGTTAATTGCCTGCTCTGCTAAAGCGCGTAGATCCTCTAGTGCGTAAAATTTCTTATTGCCTTTGAGGTACACTCGGGTTCCAACAGCAGCGTTACCACCATTCTTCTGAGCAGCAGACATAGTCTCGTGTGCTATTACGCATAACGATATACCGATAACAGTAGCCACAACAATTTTTCTCATAGATTTATTGAATTGATGCACATTGTGCTAATATCTGATCCAAATTCCACTTTGCATTCTCTTCTTTATACGTGCGATCACACAGATCATCGCCACCGCCATACTCTGCCATGTCATACTCTGCATTTTCTCTGGATGCTCGCGCAGCGTAATAAGCAGAAGCAGCTAAAACAGCTCGTTGGTAGCATTGCGCCTTAGCTCGTGAATAGCAGCCTAGCTCATACTGAAACGCGAACCATTCAGTATCTGTAAATCCACTCTCCCATAAAATTGCATGATGCAACTCATGAAAAATCGCCTGCGGGGTAGACCACCAAAAATCAGCAGCGCCGTCTCCATCGCTCCTCAGCTTGTAACCACAAGGGCATGGCACCAACCGAACGGACACTTGCCATTTGGTAAGAGTTGTCAACCCAGTTGTAAAATACTTTCGTCCATTCCAACTCACCCCTGGAATAGGGTCGTGATATCCAGTATCGTTAATTTTAAAATTCCAAGTCCACCCGAAATAGTCACAATGATTAACTCCATCGTTTGCCGAGAAGTCATACAGGTTCAGTCCGCCCTTTTCCTCAATCGGGTCTTTTGACAGCCACCTGCCGGTGGAGGGGTTGTAATATCTGTAGCCGTAGTAGAGGAGGTCGGTTTCGTTATCGGCAAACTTGGTTGAGAAACGGAACGGGTTGTTGGTCGCCATCGTCCCTGTTTGGCGAATGACTTCGCCAAATGGGCCGTAGTCGTATTGGGCACTGACTGTGCCGTCTGTGGATTTCACTAGTCCACTTACGTTTCCATTCCCGTCATAGGATGCGAAGTATCTTGCTGATGTGCTGCTATCGTAGATCCACAGCAGTCCTCCCACACCACCTGCGCCTTGTTTGCTTCCACTTAAATCTGTTCCCCATGTATAGGATTGTTTGAGGGTGTTGGCGGTATCGAGTACGGCTATTACGTTCCAGCCATCATACAGATATCTCTGGTCTATGCTCGCTGTGCCAGTTCCGTTGGTATTGGTCCACACTTGTTTGTGGATGCGGCGTCCCTGCCAGTCGTATTCGAATTTGATGCACAGTTGGGGTCCTGTCGTGGTCCTGGCCACGATGTTTGTGAGCCGGTTTTCTGCGTCCCAATTGTAGGTCCAGCGCCCGTCACTCGTCAGGTTGCCATCCAGATCGTAACCGTAGGTTTCGGTCGCTGGAGGAACGTAGACATTCCCTGTGACGTTAGTCTGGCTTGTTGTAACGGTGACGCCTGTCCACTGCGGCTGCGCTGTCGCAGTTATCTCTTTTCGTCTGCAACGCTCACCTTGTAAAGGGCGCTCGCATCGGCGGGTTGTAAACAAGTGAACCATGGTCAGAAAGTTACTCCAACCCCCATCATTTCAGAAAGCAAAAATCTTGCTCAATAATCGTAAGCATTCACCTCGCCTCAGGCTCTCTCCCCGTCTGCCTGGGACGTTTGTTTTTCAATCCCATGCGGTGTCTGACACCTCGTAACGTAACGGCTTCGAAAAGACCTACCAAAGAAAGCACTTGCGTTCGGTCCAGAATGTTCCGGGGTGGTAACGGCTCGAAACTTGTCGATTACCTGAGGTTCAGGGTGGCAATGCTATGCCCCCCGTGAGCTTCCCAACTAGGCTCTATTCCGAGTGCCGTAAAGGCAACGCGTGATTACTTTTTCCGGAATTGTTGAATCACCAAATAATCACCATCTGATGAGCGCACTAATGTTCCCTGAAAAGTGTAACCGTTAGTTTCCCATTCACTGCATATCGCAGAAGATGGTTGGGAGACTTTACGATTAGACATAGCGCCTTCAACAAATTTAATTGTGTCAGATAATGGCAGGTTAAGATATGCCTTCGCTCCTTGCATTGCTGGCAGCTTGATTTGGGACTGCGAGAACACAGCCCAAAAATAAAAACCATAACTCGCATCGCGTCCACCACCATCTCCTGAATTAACCACAACAGCCTGACTCGGAAAAACAATCCCGGCCTTGGTCGCTAATTCCTTCAGTGCCAGATTTTCTTGAACGATCACTTTCTCGTTCAATTGCACTTTGCCACAACCTAAGTTGCAAATCATGAAACCCAAAACGCCAATATAAAAAAACATGACTCTCATTATCGATCTCCATCGGTATCCCATCCGTCAGTTACAGTCGGAGCTCCCCCCTTCTTCCATTTTACAGTTTTCTTAACAGACCCATTCATGTTGAACTCTTTCGCCAGCCCTTGACGATGAAATTCTCCCATAAACGCATCCGTAACCGTAATTCCGAAAATGGTTACAGACTTACCTACATCCCAATTATAACGATCATCAAATTTATATTCGAACTCTAGAGTGTATGAATCGCCACAGGAAATGGCCGTCCCTTTCCCCCATGCGCTGTAACCACCAACCGCATAAAACCAGTTCCAACTTTCGTCCTTTCGGTCGTATCCACTCGACGCGCTCCCAGATGTGATTTGATGTGTCCCGCTCGGCAATGATTCAACGTAGGCTTGAGCCATGGCTATTTCACGGTTGAATAGGTCTTTTGCCGATGGCACATCGTCAATCATATTTTGAAGACGAATTGTATAGTCATTTCCAGAACTACCAAAGTAGTGCATCAGATGTGCTGAGGCATCAGGCATCCCAATCCAAACAAGGCCGATATTTGCTTCAATAAATGCTTCGAGTAACAATGTATTCACTTCCTGTGGCTTGGAATTCCAGACGCCAGCACCAGTATCGTGTTTAATAGTAGGGTCGTCACTGCCTACCTTATAGTCTTTGAGACCAAATAAATCAAATTGGCTGATAGCGTTATTCCCAACCATGCCATATAGATTCCCCCCACCAAATTGCACAATTGGGTCTCTAGATAGCCATCTTCCCGTGCTGGGATTGTAATATCTGTAGCCGTAGTAGAGGAGGTCGGTTTCGTCGTCAGTGAATTTCGTCGAGAAGCGGATGGGGTTCGCTTTTGACATCGGACCGGTTTGGCGGATGAGTTCTCCAAACGGACCATAGTCGTATCGCGCGCTAATCGTTCCGTCTGCTGCGTTGACCAGTCCTTTGATGTTTCCGTTCCCATCATAGGCCACCATAAGCGCTAACTTGTTATGGTAAGTTTTTCGATTTGATATTTTCGCTTTCTCGGAGATTCCCGCAATTCGCTGGCTATCTTTTTCCAATGCGTGATTGTTTGTGCCAAGCTGAGCCAAGGGTGT
>Ga0268357_101936_pt1 | contig 11115 bp, 10 predicted proteins | sample BioMet10_FD_192466 | JGI IMG/M metagenome (GOLD analysis project Ga0268357, IMG submission 192466) | Sewage microbial communities from Oakland, California, United States - Biofuel 10 (Illumina Assembly) | ecosystem: Engineered > Wastewater > Sewage > Unclassified | place: USA: California... | reverse complement strand
TATTGCTGTCATAATTATACGGTCTAAAATCCTTAGGATCCATGTTGGGATCCGGTTGAACTCTATTAAAAATTTGACTTGCATCAGGCTCGTATTCGGCAACGGTTTCTCTTAAATGTCCAATAACCTCATCAGCCAAAAAGTATACAGGAGTACGATATTTCTCTGCCAGGTTGAAGGCTGTAATAATTAAATCATAGCAGTCCTGAACAGAAGAAGGACTAATAGCAATAATGCTGTGATCGCCATGAATACCCCAGCGCGCTTGCATAATATCACCTTGGGCGGGTTTGGTAGCAGCACCGGTGGAAGGACCACTACGTTGCACATCAATAATAACAGCAGGCAATTCAGACATAACACCCAAGCCTAGATTTTCCTGCATTAGTGAAATACCGGGCCCACTGGTAGCGGTATAAACCTTTTTACCGGCTAAAGAAGCTCCCAGTAATGCGGCCATAGAACTAATTTCGTCTTCCATCTGTACATACAAACCACCGGCTTTAGGCATCAATTGGGAAGTTGTCTCAGCTATTTCAGAGCTGGGAGAAATGGGATACCCGGCATAAAAACGCGCACCGGCAGCAATGGCACCCTCAACGATAGCTACATTGCCTTCAATAAATTTCTTCACAGTATTCTTAGCCATTTTGCACCTCCACATCAATTGCGAAATCCGGACAGCGCATCTCGCAAAGTTTGCAACCAATGCATTTATCTAAATGTTCTGCTACAGGATATTGACCCAGTGTCTGGGTAAAAACTTGTTTAGGACACAGAGCAACACAGATACCGCACTGCTTGCAGCGCTTTTCACTTATGGTAATTTTTGTTGACTTGCTCATAACCTCATCCTCCTTTATTGCTTTCATCTAATCTTAGCATCGCTAAGTTATCTTGTAAAATGAATAATTAGGTGATATATTATCTATATCGTGAATATTTATTTTTTAAGGAGATGTTCTTATGAACATTGAAGATATTAACACTTTTCTAGTTTTGGTTGAGCGCAAAAGCTTTACCAAGGCAGCTAATTTTTTATGTATTTCTCAGTCTGCCTTAAGCCACAGACTAAATCTACTAGAAGCAGAAATTGGCGAAACCCTAATTGTCCGTAATCGCGGCAAAAGAGAATTTTACCTTACTCAAGCCGGTGCTGACTTCATCCCCTTGGCCGAACAATGGATTGCTTTGGAAAAGGACACGAAACGTTTTAAAAGCACTCGCCGGGTGCATTCTATCTCAGTCAGCAACGTAGAAACTCTCACACAAATTTTTGGTAGCCTGTATAAACAATTCACCATCTCCTTTAAGGATGAGTACCCCTTTTTGTTTCATACCTATGCTTATCCTTCCTTCTACATTATTAATGAAGTAGAAAATCAGAATATTGATATCGGTTTCGTAGTACGGCAAAGAATAAGCAGAAGTCTAAAAATAGAGCCTATTTTTGCCGAAAAGCATTTTCTTCTGGGCGCCTTGGGCTCTGACAAGAAAATTATTGACCCCAGGACCTTGGATCCTCACATGGAGCTTGTAACAGACTGGTGCTCCACTTATTTACCTTGGCATGAATGGTACTTCGGCTCTGATAACAGCCCTTTTGCCGTGGTAGACACAGCTACCAGCGCTATTGAATTCTTGACAGAAGGTACCTGGTGTATTGTCCCCCAATGCGCTATTGAATTTTTGAAAACAAGTGTTGCATTACGTGGTGTTGAACTTCAAACCTATGAAATTCCTAACCCGCCACCTGATAGAATTTGCTATAAGGTCACGCACCGTTTCCCTAACGCCAATAGAAGAGAAAGCGTAAAATTCTTTGAAAAGAAACTGATCACCTATTTAAAAGAAAAAGATCTTCATTTGTAAGCACTGAGGTTTTCCTCAGTGCTAATTATAGTGAAAAGTACTATAATTATAATGTGGGAGGAGTAGTATTATACCTTTTAACGAAGCATCATGAAATATTTTTAGGGGAGGTTTTTGTGGTGAAAAAAACTTTAGTTTTAGCGATAGCTATGGCCTTGGGTGTTTCTGCGGCTGCCTTTGCAGCTAACCCTTTCTCTGATTTACCGGCCGGCCACTGGGCATACGCATCTGTAGCAAAACTAGCTGCAGCCGGCATTGTAGACGGTTATCCTGATGGTAGCTTCCGTGGTGACCGTACCATGACACGTTATGAAATGGCACAAATCGTTGCCAAAGCCTTAGCAAAGGGAGCTATTGGAGCTGATGATAAGTTGGTTAGCGAATTCGCTGGCGAATTGGACAACCTAGGGGTACGTGTTGCCAAATTGGAAAAGAAAGCTGACAATGTTATGATTACCGGAAACGTACGGGGAAGCTACCAAGACATTAAGAATACCAGTGATACCTCTTCCAATACTCACTCTTATTCCGCTGCACTACGTTCACGGCTTTGGTTTACCGGTAAAATTAACGATAACTGGAATTACGTTGGTATGCTACAAAATATTCAAGATCTCAACGCGGACAACGGCACCAGCGATGTTGAATTCCAACGTGCTTACCTGGAAGGAAATATCGGGGCAGTGAAAGTAACTGCCGGCCGCCAAGATTTTACTCTTGTAGATGGCAACTTGTATGATACACGTATGGATGGTATTAGACTTGACTATGGTAACAAAGTTAAATTCGGCACTTACTTTGGCAAACCTACTGATCAAGACGCCTGGTTCAGCTATCAAAGATTCTGGGGCGTTAATGCCAACAGTGATATAGGCAAACTTAATTTGTCTGCCGGTTATGATAGATTTTACGGCGGTTACGGTAGTGATACTGCTCTTGAAACCACCAATTGGGAAAATGGCCCGGCACATGAAAATGCAGTTTGGAACGTAGGCACTAAATATAATTTTGGTGAGGCTTCCCTAGGTGCTATCTTCATGAAGACCAACATTAACCAAGCTACCTCGTTTTCTCATACAAATAAGGGCCTAATAGTTACCGGCACTTTAAAGGGTGCAAATTCTACCAAACCAGGCACTTGGGGCTTGTGGACTAAATATTATAACCAAGGCTATGGCACGGTTATAGCGCATACAATGAACGGTAGTTACAGTACCGGTGGTTTCATCGGCTGGGGTGCCGGTGTAAATTGTACCCTTGCCAAAAATATGGTAGCTGCTTTTGAGTATTACAGATTAGCTGATAGAGTTAGTGACATAACCCGCAGAACTCTGTGGACTGAATTAACTGTGACCTTCTAAAATCCTCAAAAAAAGGACTTCCGAAAAATCGGAAGTCCTTTTTATGTTATCAAAATTTAATATAACAGTTTTATTTTATGGAAAGTGATGGTATTGGTATTAATATTTTATCGATTAGTAGCGACAATTTCCATATCGTGAAAGATAATGGTAAATCCTCAAATCAAAAGTTATATTTTAACCAATACAGCATCCTTACCATAATGTGGAGCGTTGCACTGCTTCCACGCTTTAAAGTTTACCATAAATACAGGATATATCAATTAGAAGATAATGGTAAAACCTTGTTATTAGTTTAGTAAAATATTTACACCATTTTTCTTTTATAGATTCAACGTATATTTTCCAAAAACTTGCCCTTGTAATGGCCCTAATACTTTTACTTCTCCATTTTTACTCTACATTAACTATGCTATTGTCATTTTTAAGGCAACAAAAACTACTGGATGCATACTCTAGTTTTTCCGTCTCATTTTGATATATAATATTACAAAAGATGTTTCACCCCTAAAGGAGGTCCATCATGAACACTCTAGAATCCCTATATAAACGTATGCTACAAGCCAATGCGGATAAAGCTGGTCAACCCATCCCAGAAAATGTAGATGCCGATCAGTTGGATTGCTTACTGCACCCAGAGAAACATCCCCTGGTGTGGAGAACCGGCGCATGTAACTGTTCGCCTGAGCAGCAAAAGAGCTGCGCCGCCAATTGCCAGTTTGGTGCTATTACACCAAACGTAGATGGCAGTATTGCCATTGACGAAACCAAATGCCTGGGTTGCTATGCCTGTATCGATGCCTGCAAAGCCGACAAATTAACAGCCAGCAAGGACATTATGGCCGTGCTGGATACCTTACGTACTCACAAAGGACCTGTTTATGCCTTAGTTGCTCCCGCTGTAGCCGGCCAATTCGGTGCCGATGTTACAGCAGGTAAATTGCGTACTGCTCTAAAGAACATGGGCTTTGCCGGCATGGTAGAAGTAGCTATTTTCGCAGATATTCTGACACTCAAAGAAGCCTTAGAATTCGATAAAAACATCAATACCGAGGCAGATTTCCAGCTTACCAGTTGCTGTTGCCCTATGTGGATTGCCATGATTAAAAAGCTCTACAACCAACTACTCCCCAAAGTACCAGGCACCGTGTCTCCCATGATTGCCGGCGGCAGAACTGTAAAAGCTCTTTATCCTGATGCCAAGACGGTATTTATTGGACCTTGCTTGGCAAAAAAAGCAGAACGCAGAGAACCAGATATTGCTGATGCTATTGATTATGTCATCACTTACCAGGAATTACGTGATGTGTTCGAAGCCTACAGTGTCGATTTGGTAAATTTAGAAGAAACGGTCCGTGAACATTCTTCTCGTGCCGGTATTATTTACGCTTTTGCCGGTGGTGTAAGTGAAGCAGTACAGAAGACAGTGGAAAAGCTGAATCCTGACAGAAAGATTGCTATTAAAACCCGCATGGCAGATGGTGTTCCCGCTTGCAAGGCTATGATCAATGACATTCTTGCCGGCAACAGAGAAGGAAACTTCTTTGAGGGTATGGGTTGTGTAGGTGGCTGCGTAGGTGGTCCTAAAGCCATCATTAAGAAAGAAGAAGGCAAGGCCAATGTTCTAGCCTATGGCAACAAAGCCCATTGGGCAACACCCATGGAGAATGAGTACGTTATTGAGTTGTTAAAACAGCTTGGTTTTAATACCGTAGAAGAATTTTTAGAAAAAAGTGATATGTTTAATAGGACATTTTAATTTTACAAAATTATAAAAGGACTTCCAAAGAATTGGAAGTCCTTTTGTTGTTTTTTTCAATTCATATTGTATTGCTTTTTACCTTTTGCTACTTGATTTTCAGTGTAAAAAATTTACCGGAAAATCAAAATAGGTCTCAGGAAAAGGTTGATTATTTAAGGTAAAATGCCACCATTCATCCGGCAAATTAGTGAAACCATTGCGCTCCATAATACTAATTAGATAAGCTCTGTTAGTTTGTTGTTGTGGGGTGATTCCTTTGTAATCAGAGTGCGATCTTTCTCCAAAGTAATCGAAATGTTCACCCACATCCAATTCTTGCCCTGTTTTCATGTTGACGATTGTCATATCAATGGTACTGCCCTTGGAATGTCCACTTTTAGTGGCTACATAGCCCTCAGGTATAATTCTTTGCTTGTCCAGCAAAGGATAAAAGCAAGCTTTCATTTTCGTATCTTTAAGATCGCTTGCCCATCTTATAAAATGGTTTACTGCCCTTTGCGGTCTATATGCATCATAAACCTTAATCACATAACCATCCTTACGAAAATCACTAGCGGCATTCTTTAAACCGCTGACTGCCTCTTTGGTCATCAGCGCTATGGGCGCTTCATAGCCATCAATACGGGCACCTACGAAATTAAAGGCAGAATAATAACGGATTTCTTGCAAAATATCCGGTATTGCATCAGACAAAACAACGAAGTCACTGCTGTCATAAGGCGAGGCTGTTCTTGCCTCCACGGATATTTGACTGCACAGAGAAATACAAACGACCATTGCCATACTTACTAAAAACCTAAAAGCTTTTCTCACCCTTATCCCTCTTTCCCATATCTTTCCACAGCTTCCCTAATATCTTGTTTTACCTGCTCCACCAAGCTCTTGGGGCTCAGTACTTTCACTGATGGTGCGTGTTGCAAAATCCAGTAGTGCATGGATTGTAAGTTCACTTTAACCTTTGCTGTCACTATTTCGGGAGTTTCGTTGGAAAATTCCACATCTTTACCAAACCAATCAATAATTTCTGTTATTATATCTTTCCTGGCCTTAAAGGTAACTTCCTCGCTCGGCCCGGAGAACATATAAATGTGTTCTGCCATATGTTGGGGAAGATCCAGGCCGTTCGTTAGACCAAGCACCTTACTCTTTGGTTTGACAGGAGTCTCCAGCAACTTGATATTCGTAATCCTATCCAGCCGATAGTGGGATACATCGTCATATTTATCATAATTGCATATCAAATAGTATCTCCCATTGGTAGCTGCCATTTGATAGGGATTAATTACATATCTGCGTACTTTACCATCTTCCGAGTATCTGGGATGGAGCTTTTTATCCGTACCATATTCGTTGTAGGTAAACTCCACCTGTTTTTCGTGACTGATGGCCTCATCTAAAGTCTCTATGATATAAAACAGTTGCTTATTTTCCGGCATATTTTCCGGTAAATTACGTATATGCTTCACTTTAAATTTAAAATAATTGTTGGAAAGAGTTTCCAGTTTTTCAATCAAGGCCTTGCACTGACTGTAGGGAATATGCTTGGAAAACAGAAGACCATCCACCAGCAAACGTAACTCGGCATCGGAAAAATCCCTTTCCAAATACCAGTCAGAATAAAGCATCTCATTTTCGCCCTTTTTATTGACTCTAACCGTTTCCGTAAATTCAATATCATAGCCAAATTCCAATAGATTCATGAGGTTGCGTTTCACAGTCTTGCGGTCAACAGTCATATTGTACTCATCGGCCAAAATATCCATAATCTGCCTCTGACTCAGCCTATGATTGGCATCCGTATATTTCTTTAAAATATCCAGGATATTGATAATTAACAATTTCTTAGGTGGGATGGTATACATAAAATAGCCTCCTTGTAAAATCATAACATACAACTCAATAAAATGCACTCTTTACAGACTATGCTATAAAATTTCTCTATGCGACATAAATATACCACAGCTGATGCGTCAAAAAACTCCCATCGTTTAAGCTAACAAAATACTTTCCTCTGCATAAAAAAAGCCGTTAGGAACTAGTTCCTAACGACTTTTATGCTTTCTATTTGCTTCTATATCTTTCCATGACAGTCATGACACGTTCGACCGCATCGATAGCATCGTCGTGGTCTTGAGAGAAGTTTACTCTAAAGTTATGTACAAATTGAGGACCAAATTCCGTGCCTGGAGTAATAGCTACACCTGTTAATTGACGTACCACCTTAGCAAAATCACTAATGGAAATATCCATGGGAGGCAGAGATGGGAATATATAGCTACCACCTTCAGTCTTGCGAACTTGACAACCTGCGTGTGACCGTACTACAGCCACCAAATCATCTCTGATTTGTTGATGTTGGGCAATACGGTCTGCCAACCACCCTTTCGGCTCGTTGAACCAAAGTTTAAAGACATATTGAGAATAACCGGGGGCTCTTAAGGTAACGATAGCTTGTAATTTTTCCATGCGTTCGATAATAGCAGCCGTACCAAAGGCAGTTCCTAGTCTGAAACCACTCAAAGATTCTGTCTTAGACGGCCCCATGATGGTAAGCAGATTATCAGGCCGCTCCGCTAACGCTCTCAAATGGGTATAAGGATGATTGTCGAAAATTTGGCGGGAATACAGCTCATCTACGATAAGAGTTACATTATATTTTTTAGCCAAGGAGGCGATGGTCTTAATTTCTTCTTCAGAATAAATAACACCGGTGGGGTTATTCGGATTGGAGAAAAGGAACAACTTCACACCTTGCTTAAAGGTTTCTTCTAAAGCCGGTAAATTGACACCTGCGCAGCTGTCTTGTCCCAAGTAGTCTAATTTGACAGGAATCAATTCACCATCAAAGAATTCAACCAGCTTACGGTTATCAAAATAATCAGGTTCTACAATAGCAACCTTATCACCTCTACCAACCAAGCATCCTAATGCCAAGAACAAGGCACCTTGAGTACCCGGAGTCAAGATTATTTCACTGTCATAATCAATAGGAGCTCCGGTAAACGCAGCCAGCTTTGCAGCTACATCCTTACGGATATCCTTGCTACCCCTATAGACCGTATAGGCCACCTCACCACCCTTTTTAAAGCCCTCCACGAATACCTCCAAAGCACCTGGGGTAGGCTCGTGGGCATCCACATCACCGTGGGAGAAGTTTACTGCCTTGCCAGGCAACTTTTCTCCTCTGATATCAAGCTGCGCCGTTGCTTGGCGTTCTTCTTGTCCTGCTGCATTGTCTATACCTAAACGTTTAAATTTGTCATCTAAATAGCTCATAATATCCTCCTTGTTGGGTTAAGCAATTACGATACCTTTTTTGAACAAAATTCTTCTTACGCTAGATGTTGCGGAATATGGTGTATAGGCTCCGGTAACCTTACCAACCGGCTTACTAAGTACATCAATGGTAAAGTTGCAGCCTTCTGCCTCAATTTCAATCTTGTGAGTATTGCCTGGAGAATCAGGATCTGAAACAATCCTAGAAGTAGTATTTTCCATTCCTAAACCGGAAATAGCGATACCAGCGTGTACGTTAACATTTCTGGGGAAAGCCTTGCAAGCACCCCTGGTAGGGCCTTCATACATCACCTGGCGCTCAGTATTGGTCAATCCCAGGTTGGCAGGACGTTTAGTGGTAGTGATAGTAACTTTTTGCAATACCTTTTTGCCATCAAAAATACCGTCCAAGCCCAAAATAGCACCATGGGGAACATAGAAGGTATGGCCATATTGAGCACAAAGTCCTTCAACTTGTTCTTTAAAACCTTCTACTGCAAAAGCAGTGGTAGAAAAGGCTATAAAGTCAGTGTATTTCAAAATAATAGGTGCCAATTCATTAACCACTTTAGAAATCGCTGCCTCAATAACCAGATCCACGCCTTCAGCCAGCTTTGCCTCTAATTGTTCATGGCTTGAAATAAATATTTTTTTGGCTGTATCATCTGACGGTTCTTTAGCATCATATACAAATACAAACTCTACATCGTCCTTGCATAATTCCTTATAAATAAAGCTTCCGATTGTACCAAAACCTATTAAACCAACTTTTTTTGTCATAGTAATCTCTCCTTACTTCCTTTTTCCTAACTCTATTTTACTCAATATTGCCCTATAATTTCAACGCAATAATGTGTAACTAAATGTACAAGAAATCCTATTTTAAACAATACCTGCAAAATATAAAACTAAGGTAAACGCGCAGCACGCCAATCCGGAAACTAAGGTGGAAACACCTACTGACTTTAAGCCTTGGTTAAAATCAAGCTTGGACATGGAACAAGTCAACCAGAAACCAGAACTGTTCGCATGACTGAAAGCTATACCACCAGAGCAAATTGCCAAATATGCTGCCAAGTTAGAAACATGTAACGTTTCCAGCATAGGCTGACACAAGGCAGAGGCAGTAACAACAGCCAAAGTATTAGATCCTGTGATAATACGAATCAACAAACCAATCAGCATTGGAACGAATATGCCAGGAACACTAGATGTAACAATAACCTCAGCCAATGTCTTCGCTACGCCGGCTGATTTAATAAAGGCTGCCAAAGAACCTCCTAAGGCTGTAATAAATACAGGCCCTGCGCAGTCCATCGCTGCTCTGGTAATCCATGAGTTGCGTACATCGTTGTTAGTGGTCCAATCTCTTACCTGTAAAAATACTGCCAAGAAACAACCAATAAACAAAGCAGAAAGTGGTGCACCAATGAAGGACATGGCATTAGCTATAGGAGTTTTAGGAACGAAAACTTCCGTAATTGTTTGTGCAACAATTAAAATTACCGGAACAAATACAGGGAGAATTGCTTTAAAAAAACTCATTGATAACTTTTCTGTAGCATTTTCTTCGTTTAAGAAAGCATCATTCAGAGGCACTTGAATATTTTTTAGACGATTAGAAGCTAATACCGTAACAATTAAACCAGGAATAGAAACCAGCATACCCCAAGGAATAGCCTGTCCTAAGGGCAGTCCTAAAGTAGCTGCTCCAGCTACAGGACCTGGCGTAGGTGGAACCAAGGAACTAGTAACAATACTCACTTGAATAACTGAAGCAAAAGCCATCATAGAAATTCCTGTTTTCTTTGCTAAGTTTGTGCAAAGAGGAATAACCAACAGGCTTATAGTATCAGGGAAAACCGGGATGCCTAAAATACAACAACTGGTACCAATAGCCCATAAGACTCTTTTTTCACCACATAGTTTAACCAAATAATCTGTAATCTTAAGAATAGCACCAGTTTCACTCAGAATAATACCCAATAGTGAACCTAAAAAAATAATTAATGCCACACTAGTACAAGTATCACCGAAGCCCTTGTTCATCATAGATGGAATCTTTTGCAAAGGCGTACCTACTGCAATACCCAAAACAACAGTCGCAACCATTAACGCCACAATTGCATGAAGCTTTAATTTACTTACCATGAAAATTAACAACGCCACTACGACCAACAGCACACCTGCTACATAAGCACTTGACATAACGAAACCTCCTTGTTTCTTGTCGTTTTTGAAACTTTGCCGAATTCCACTTAATTACATTCCGAGTATAACATGCAAATTTTGACGTGACTAATAGCTAAAAAGATATAAGGTTATTACTTTTTAGAATACGCTTTTTGTCGTAAAAAAATCTCTCTTTGTTAATATCTGATATAATAATTAAGAAAGATATCTGCGGAGGTATTCTATGAATCCAATTGAAATACGCGAAATGCAGTACGTCCTTATTGTTGGCAAAACCAAGAGCTTTTCTCAGGCTGCCAAACGGTGTTTCATATCACAACCAGCCTTGAGTAAAATAATAAAAAAAGTAGAGAATAACCTCAATATCGAGATTTTTGACAGAGGAACTGCTCCTTTAAAGATAACCCCTGAGGGAGAAAATATAATAGAATATTTTTCTAAAATAATTAATTTAGAAACCAGTCTGGAACGGTATTGTACCAGTGTCTTAGAACAAAAAAAGACAGACCTTATTGTAGGCACATTGCATTGGTAAAATAAAAGTAGACACTATTAAAAACGAAAGTTTTTGATAGTGTCTACTTTTTGCTATACTGAAACCAAGGAGATGATACACGAATGGGTTCGCCAAAAGGTAAAAAACACAGGGTG
>Ga0268357_101933_pt1 | contig 11130 bp, 4 predicted proteins | sample BioMet10_FD_192466 | JGI IMG/M metagenome (GOLD analysis project Ga0268357, IMG submission 192466) | Sewage microbial communities from Oakland, California, United States - Biofuel 10 (Illumina Assembly) | ecosystem: Engineered > Wastewater > Sewage > Unclassified | place: USA: California... | reverse complement strand
GGTATGCTCTGCTAGCAAAAGTATATCTAAATGCTGAAGTCTATACTGGAACTCCCATGTGGAATGAATGTATTGCTGCATGTGATAAAGTATCTGAAGGTAGTTTCACTCTTCATTCCAGTGCTGCTGATTCATCACAGCCATTAGGATCTAAATATTATGAATTGTTTGGTGATGTGTGTCCTAATGATGAGACAATCCTGGCAATTTATACTAAAGTTGATGTGGTAGGACGAAACATTTTTACTGTTCGTAGCTTCGGTGGCAATGATGGAACTCTTTTACTTGGTTTTGGAGCTTGGAATGGTTCAATTATTCCGTCTGATTATATTGCAAAATTTGATAATAATGATATCAGAAAAAGACAATTCAGATATGGTTCAAATCCTTATGGCCCTCAATTACCCAGCTTTATAAATTATTCACTCGAAGTAACTAATCTGGATAATCCTGGAGCAAATCCAAATGCCGGAGCAAGAAGTCAGAAGTTTTGGCCTGCTACTCCTGCAAATAGTGGTGGAGCATCTAATGATTTCCCCATTTACAGATATGCTGATATCATGCTAATGAAAGCTGAATGTTTAGTTAGAACAGGTAAAGCTGACTTAGCCAAACCTTTAGTTGATGCAGTTAGAAATCGTGCAGAACTTCAGGGATTGTCTTCAAACCCTACATTAACAGATATTTATAATGAAAGAGGTTTTGAACTGACATGGGAAGGACATAGAAGACAAGATATGATTCGATTTGGCACGTTTATTCAAGCTCATGGCTTAGCTCCTGCTGTCGACAAACATTTTAATTTATTTCCTATACCAACTTCTGCATTGAATGCGAATCCTCAATTGGTACAAAATACAGGTTATTAGTTTTTTAGTATACTGCTGTTTGTAAAGAACAGCAGTATACATGTTTCTTTATATATAAAACATCTTACTTTGATACAGAAAATATGCTCAAAATAAAAACATTACTATTTGCTATAGCATCAATAGCCTGGATGATGATGTCAGCTGAAACGAATAATACTAACAAATCATTCAAATTACCGGATTTCAGAGATGTAGTGCTATATCAGGTTAATATTCGTTCATTTAGCAAAACTCATGATTTTAAAGGAATTGCTTATAGATTGGATTCTATTAAAAAATTAGGAGTTAATGTTATATACTTAATGCCTGTTTATCCTATAGGTCAGATTAAATCGGTGAATTCTCCATATTGTATTAGAGATTATAAATTAATCAATCCGGAATTTGGTTCATTAAAGGATCTGCAAAATTTAATTCAGCTGGCTCATAATAAAGGAATAGCTGTTATTCTTGATTGGGTAGCTAACCATACATCGTGGGATAATCCATGGATATTAAACAAGTCATGGTACAAACAAAATTCTAGTGGAGAAATTGTTAGTCCGAAAGGATATAATGATGTAGCTCAACTCAATTTTGAAAATGATAATATGCGTAAGGCAATGATTTGCTCTATGAAGTATTGGATTGACACAGCCAATTGTGATGGGTTTAGATGTGATTATGCTGATGGCGTTCCTGCTGATTTCTGGAAACAAGCTATTGATTCATTAAGGAAAAATACTAATCGTAAATTATTAATGTTTGCCGAGGGTCAACGTTCTGACCATTTTACTTCTGGGTTTGATTATATTTTTGGATTTAAGTTTTACGAACAGCTCAAAAGAATATATAAGGAGAATCAATCTGTTTCAGCAATTGATAGTATTAGCGCATTGGAATATTCAGGATCTTCAAAATTGAATAGAGTAGTCAGATATACATCTAACCATGATGTAAATAGCTCTGATGGAGTTCCTGAAAAATTATTTGGAGGAAAATCTGGTTCTATTGCAGCATTCATCATTGCTTCGTATATGGAAGGAATACCTATGGTATACAATGGGCAAGAGATTGGCTATTCAAAACAAATTGTATTTCCGTTTACCTCTTCAGTTATTAATTGGAATGAAAGTCCAGATTTTACGAATGAATATAAAAAGATCATAGGCTTTTACAATAAAAGCCAGCTTCTTCGTCGAGGGGAGCTTACTTATTACAAAGACCCGGACATTTGTACTTTTACAAAGTCTATAGGGACAGATAAAATATTGGTATTAGTAAATATAAGGAATAAGTCTATAAATTATTCGTTGCCTTTAGATATTGCAGAAAAACCATTTATTGATGTGTTTACCAACAAGACTGTGCAATTGGGAAATAAAATATCCTTAAAACCATATGAATACATTGTATTGAAGAGCATAGAGAAATAAATCGAATAATATAGTAATTTAGAAATAAAAGATATGAAATATGTAGTAAAAGCATTTATAATTTTATGCTTTTGTGTAACAACAAGCTTGAATGCTGCCAGCATAAAATCACCTGATGGAATGTTGGTTCTGAACTTTGATGTAAAAGATGGTATTCCTGTTTATAGTTTAAATTATAAGCAACATCAGGTAATAAAAGAAAGTCATTTAGGACTTGAATTGAAAGATGATAAAAATCTTCTTAATGGATTTATACTAGAAAACACAGCAAATAACAGCTTTGATGAAACCTGGCAGCCGGTTTGGGGAGAAACAAAAAACATTCGGAATCACTATAACGAGATTGCTTTTACATTAAAACAACCAGAAACAAGTAGATCTATAATAATACGTTTTCGTTTGTATGATGATGGATTAGGCTTTCGTTATGAATTTCCCAAACAAAAAGATTTAAACTACTTCACAATAAAGGAAGAACATACTCAGTTTGCAATGACTGGCGATCATAAAGCATTTTGGCTTCCGGGAGATTATGATACTCAAGAATATAATACGGTTACTTCCAAACTATCTGCAATAAGAGGCCTTATGGTTAAGTCGATTGAACCAAATGCAACTCAAGCTCCAATATCTCCCACAACAGTACAGACTTCATTAATGATGAAATCTGATGATGGACTATATATAAATATTCATGAAGCTGCTTTAGTTGACTATTCTTGTTTAAGTTTGACTTTGGATGATAAAAATATGATTTTCGAGTCATGCTTAACTCCAGATGCTTTAGGCAATAAAGGGTATATGCAGACACCATGCCAGTCTCCATGGCGTACAATTATAGTTAGCGATGATGCTCGTGATGTTTTAGCGTCAAACCTGATTCTTAATTTGAATGAACCATGCAAAATAAAAGATGTTTCATGGATTAAACCTGTTAAGTATATGGGAGTATGGTGGGAAATGATTACCAATAAAAGTACCTGGGCATATACAGAGCCTGGTCCATTAAAAATAGATCAATTTGACTATAAAAATGCAAAGCCAAATGGCAGACATGCTGCTAATACCGATAATGTGAAAAAATACATAGACTTTGCCTCCAATAATGGATTCAATGCTTTATTAGTTGAAGGATGGAACATTGGATGGGAAGACTGGGTTGGAAATCAAAAAGATAATGTATTCGATTTTGTAACACCTTATCCGGATTTTGATGTGCAGGAAATTCATCGTTATGCAGCCAGCAAAGGCATTAAAATGATTATGCATCATGAAACTTCAGGCTCAATAAGAAATTATGAACGTCGCATAGATAATGCTTACCAATTTATGCTCGACAATGGTTATAATGCAGTAAAAAGTGGATATGTTGGTAATATCGTTCCAAGAGGAGAGCACCATTTTGGACAGTTGGTCGTAAACCATTTCTCGTATGCCGTGACAAAAGCAGCCGATTATAGAATTATGGTAAACGCTCATGAAGCTGTTCATCCAACAGGTCTGTGCAGAACCTATCCAAATCTCATCGGTAATGAATCCGCCCGTGGTACTGAATACGAATCGTTTGGAGGAAATAATCCGGATCACACAACAATACTTCCTTTTACCAGACTTAAAGGAGGCCCCATGGATTATACTCCGGGCATTTTTGAAACACAAATCTGGAAAGTTAACCCTGAGAATAAATCATACGCAAGAACTACAATTGCCAGACAATTAGGATTATATGTTACAATGTATAGCCCTTTACAAATGGCTGCAGATCTTCCAGAAAATTATCAAAAACACATGGATGCTTTTCAATTTATAAAAGATGTAGCTGTTGATTGGGATGATAGTAAATATCTTGAGGCCGAGCCTGGTGATTACATTACTATAGCTCGTAAGGCAAAAGGTACAAATAACTGGTTTGTGGGCTGTACAAGCGACGAAAACGGTCATCTTTCCAACCTTAAATTCAATTTTCTTGATCCGGGAAAAAAGTATATTGCCACAATTTATGCTGATGCAAAGGATGCACATTATCAAAAGAATCCACAGGCTTATGTAATAACAAAAGGAGTTGTAACAAAAAAGACAAAGTTAACAATTAATGCGGCTCCTGGCGGAGGATATGCCATTAGTCTTATAGAAGCATGCAATTCTATAGATCTAAAAGGCATTAAAAGCTTGTGATTAATGTCTGAAAACTGCTATTCTACTTTTTAATTTAAAAGACTTGATAAAGCAGTAAAACAAAGACATGGAGACCGGAATGAGGATTACATCTCATTTCGGTTTTCTACATTTTACCGACTAAACTCAAAACCGTAATATCACTTTAAAAGTCATCATTTGAGAAACCATAGCAAATTGATAATTGAATATTAATGATTAGTTTTGCATTAATTACTCCACACAAAAGTTTATTGATAAGTTTCTAAATTATTCACCAATAAATAAAATTCATATTACAAAAAATAAAAATCTGTCTTATACTGGAAAAAGTTTACAGTTTCCAAATCGTAAACTTTGTAAAATTATGAGGACAATAAAAACAATGACTGATGAGTTGCGTTTACAAATTATCCAGGAGTATTTAGATGGTGCCAGCAAATATTCCTTGAAACGGAAATATAATTTACGTGATTCGAAGAGCATTAGCTCATGGATGCTTAAATTCGGCATAGAAAATCCATATTCTCAACCAATACCTTTAGCTCTTATGCCCAAGAAAAAAGAATCTCAGGAAATTGAGGATTTGAAAAAGCAGATTAAGCAATTAAAGAAAGATTTGGCTTTTTCAGAGATGAAAGTCGACGCGCTTGACACCATGATTACGCTAGCTGAAAAACAGCTTCAGATCCCAATAAGAAAAAAATCTGGCGCCAAACAGTAGAGGCGCTGCATACTGAAAATTCAGCGTATAAGCTGGTTTCGCTATGTAAGCTGTTTGGTGTAAGCCGTCAGGCTTTTTATCAGCGTAAAGATTTTGATTTTGAGTCAGAGCAATTTAAATGCTGTATTCTGGAGTATGTCCGTGAAATCCGTAAAGAGGCTCCCCGGGCAGGCTGTCAGAAACTATTTGTTATGTGCAAGGACTTCTTTGGCGAAGATTTTCGCCTCGGAAGGGATGCTTTCTACCGTCTTTTGCACGATTCTGGATTAATGATACGAATACGTCACCGGCACACCCGGACAACCAATTCTTATCATAATTACCGTTTATATCCCAATCTGATACGGGGGTATATTCCAACTGCTCCGAATCAGCTGTGGGTGTCAGATATTACATATATCCCTTTATCGGTTAGATTTTGTTTTCTCTCATTAGTTACCGATGCCTATACACGCGAAATAGTAGGCTGGGTATTGGCCCCTACTTTGGAATACAAGTACACTCAGCAAGCCCTTGAGAATGCAATAGATTATGTAGATACAGATCTTGATGGATTGATTCATCACTCTGACAGAGGTGTACAATATGCATATGATTTATATACTAATCTGCTTGTATCGAATAGAATTAAAATCAGCATGACTGAGAACGGAGATCCTCTGGAAAACGCTCTGGCTGAGCGTGTGAATGGCATTTTAAAGCAGGAATGGCTGAATCAATACCGCTTTCAAACTATTGATGATGTGCGTCCGGTCGTTGAAAAAATTATAGAGTACTATAACACCAAAAGGCCTCATGCAAGCATAAATATGATGACTCCCCGGGAAGCTCGTCAGAGAAGTGGAATATTGAAGAAACATTGGAAGAATAAGTATGCTAAGAAGTTGGAATCAACAGAACAGAATACTAACTTTGTATGCGACAACAGAACGATGGGAAACGTTATACCATTGTAGTAACTCAAAGAACGAGAAGGATATCGAATCCTTCCCGTTCTTGACAACAGAACTTCCGGTCTACATTACCCATTGAAATAATGTAAACCGAATTTTTAAATAAAATATTTAATGCCAAGCCGGCTTAGGAATAAGAAAAATATTGTAAATCAGTTCTAGTAATAACCACAGAAACTGTAAACTCAATCTAGGAAAGGTCATGTCCGGTTATCTTTTTTAAAAAGCTGGCGGGAGATTTTTGATTATTGACCAATGGTTTTTATTTATTGTAATATGAATTTTATTTATTGGTGAATAATTTAGAAACTTATCAATAAACTTTTGTGTGGAGTAATTAATGCAAAACTAATCATTAATATTCAATTATCAATTTGCTATGGTTTCTCAAAAGATGACTTTTAAAGTGATATTACGGTTTTGAGTTTAGTTGGTAAAATGTAAAAAACCGAAATGAGATGTAATCCTCATTTCGGTCTCCATGTCTTTGTTTTACAGCTTTATCAAGTCTTTAAACTTAAAAAAGTAGAATAACAGTTTTCAGACATTAATCACAAACTTTTAATGCCTTTTAGATCTATAGAATTGCATGCTTCTATAAGACTAATGGCATATCCTCCGCCAGGAGCCGCATTAATTGTTAACTTTGTCTTTTTTGTTACAACTCCTTTTGTTATTACATAAGCCTGTGGATTCTTTTGATAATGTGCATCCTTTGCATCAGCATAAATTGTGGCAATATACTTTTTCCCCGGATCAAGAAAATTGAATTTAAGGTTGGAAAGATGACCGTTTTCGTCGCTAGTACAGCCCACAAACCAGTTATTTGTACCTTTTGCCTTACGAGCTACAGTAATGTAATCACCAGGCTCGGCCTCAAGATATTTACTGTCATCCCAATCAACTGCTACATCTTTTATAAATTGAAAAGCATCCATGTGTTTTTGATAATTTTCCGGAAGATCTGCAGCCATTTGTAAAGGGCTATACATAGTAACATATAATCCTAATTGTCGGGCAATAGTAGTTCTTGCATATGATTTATTCTCAGGATAAACTTTCCAGATTTGTGTTTCAAAAATGCCCGGAGTATAATCCATGGGGCCTCCTTTTAGTCTGGTAAAAGGAAGTATTGTTGTATGATCCGGATTATTTCCTCCAAACGATTCGTATTCAGTACCACGGGCGGATTCATTACCGATGAGATTTGGATAAGTTCTGCACAGCCCTGTTGGATGAACAGCTTCATGAGCGTTTACCATAATTTTATAATCGGCTGCTTTTTTCACGGCATACGAGAAATGGTTTACGACCAACTGTCCAAAATGATGTTCTCCTCTTGGAACGATATTACCAACATATCCACTTTTTACTGCATTATAACCATTGTCGACCATAAATTGATAAGCTTTATCCATTCGACGTTCATAATTTCTGATTGAGCCTGAAGTTTCATGATGCATAATCATTTTAATGCCTTTACTCGCTGCATAACGATGGATTTCCTGCACATCAAAATCCGGATAAGGTGTTACAAAGTCGAATACATTATCTTTTTGATTTCCAACCCAGTCTTCCCATCCAATGTTCCATCCTTCAACTAATAAAGCATTGAATCCATTATTGGAAGCAAAGTCTATGTATTTTTTTACATTATCGGTATTAGCAGCATGTCTGCCATTTGGCTTTGCATTCTTATAGTCAAATTGATCTATTTTTAATTGACCAGGCTCTGTATATGCCCAGGTACTTTTATTGGTAATCATTTCCCACCATACTCCCATATACTTAACGGGTTTTATCCATGAAACATCTTTTATTTTGCATGGTTCATTCAAATTAAGAATCAGGTTTGATGCTAAAACATCACGAGCATCATCGCTAACTATAATTGTACGCCATGGAGACTGGCATGGTGTCTGCATATACCCTTTATTACCTACAGCATCTGGAGTTAAGCATGACTCGAAAATCATATTCTTATCATCCAAAGTCAAACTTAAACAAGAATAGTCAACTAAAGCTGCTTCATGAATATTTATATATAACCCATCATTGGATTTTATCATTAATGAAGTCTGCACTGTTGTGGGAGATATTGGAGCTTGAGTTGCATTTGGTTCAATCGACTTAGTCATAAGGCCTCTTATTGCAGATAGTTTGGAAGTAACCGTATTATATTCTTGAGTATCATAATCTCCCGGAAGCCAAAATGCTTTATGATCGCCAGTCATTGCAAACTGAGTATGTTCTTCTTTTATTGTGAAGTAGTTTAAATCCTTTTGTTTGGGAAATTCATAGCGAAAGCCTAATCCATCATCATACAAACGAAAACGTATTATTATAGATCTATTTGTTTCTGGTTGTTTTAATGTAAAAGCAATCTCGTTATAATGATTCCGAATATTTTTTGTTTCTCCCCAAACCGGCTGCCAGGTTTCATCAAAGCTATTACTTGTCGTGTTTTCTAGTATAAATCCATTAAGAAGATTTTTATCATCTTTCAATTCAAGTCCTAAATGACTTTCTTTTATTACCTGATGTTGCTTATAATTTAAACTATAAACAGGAATACCATCTCTTATATCAAAGTTAAGAACCAACATTCCATCAGGTGATTTTATACTGGCAGCATTCAAGCTTGTTGTTACACAAAAGCATAAAATTATAAATGCTTTTACTACATATTTCATATCTTTTATTTCTAAATTACTATATAATTCTATTTATTTCTTTATGCTCTTCAATACAATGTATTCATATGGTTTCAAGGATATTCTGTTTTCCAATTGCACAGTATTGTTGGTAAACACATCAATAAATGGTTTTTCTGCAATATCTAAAGGCAACGAATAATTTATAGACTTATTCCTTATATTTACTAATACTAATATTTTGTCTGTCCCTATAGACTTTGTAAAAGTACAAATGTCCGGGTCTTTGTAATAAGTAAGCTCCCCTCGACGAAGGAGCGAGCTTTTATTGTAAAAGCCTATAATCTTTTTATATTCATTCGTAATATCTGGACTTTCATTCCAATTAATAACTGAAGAGGTAAACGGAAATACTATTTGTTTTGAATAGCCAATCTCTTGTCCATTGTATATCATAGGAATTCCTTCCATATACGAAGCAATGATGAATGCTGCAATAGAACCGGATTTTCCTCCAAATAATTTTTCAGGAACTCCATCAGAACTATTCACATCATGATTAGATGTATATCTGACTACTCTATTCAATTTTGAAGATCCTGAATATTCCAATGCGCTAATACTATCAATAGCTGAAACGGATTGATTCTCCTTATATATTCTTTTGAGCTGTTCGTAAAACTTAAATCCAAAAATATAATCAAACCCAGAAGTAAAATGGTCAGCACGTTGACCTTCGGCAAACATTAATAATTTACGATTAGTATTTTTCCTTAATGAATCAATAGCTTGTTTCCAGAAAGTAGCAGGAACTCCATCAGCATAATCACATCTAAATCCATCACAATTGGCTGTATCTATCCAATACTTCATAGAGCAAATCATAGCCTTACGCATATTATCATTTTCAAAATTGAGTTGAGCTACATCATTATATCCTTTCGGACTAACAATTTCTCCACTAGAATTTTGTTTGTACCATGACTTGTTTAATATCCATGGATTATCCCACGATGTATGGTTAGCTACCCAATCAAGAATAACAGCTATTCCTTTATTATGAGCCAGCTGAATTAAATTTTGCAGATCCTTTAATGAACCAAATTCCGGATTGATTAATTTATAATCTCTAATACAATATGGAGAATTCACCGATTTAATCTGACCTACAGGATAAACAGGCATTAAGTATATAACATTGATACCTAATTTTTTAATAGAATCCAATCGATAAGCAATACCTTTAAAATCATGAGTTTTGCTAAATGAACGAATATTAACCTGATATAGCACTACATCTCTGAAATCCGGTAATTTGAATGATTTGTTAGTATTATTCGTTTCAGCCGACATCATCATCCAGGCTATTGATGCTATAGCAAATAGTAATGTTTTTATTTTGAGCATATTTTCTGTATCAAAGTAAGATGTTTTATTTATAAAGAAACATGTATACTGCTGTTCTTGACAAACAGCAGTATACTAAAAACTAATAACCTGTATTTTGTACCAATTGAGGATTTGCATTCAATGCAGAAGTCGGTATAGGGAATAAATTAAAATGTTTGTCGACAGCAGGAGCCAAGCCATGAGCTTGAATAAACGTGCCAAATCGAATCATATCTTGTCTTCTATGTCCTTCCCATGTCAGTTCAAAACCTCTTTCATTATAAATATCAGTTAATGTAGGGCTTGAAGACAATCCCTGAAGTTCTGCACGATTTCTAACTGCATCAACTAAAGGTTTAGCTAAGTCTGCTTTACCTGTTCTAACTAAACATTCAGCTTTCATTAGTATGATATCAGCATATCTGTAAATGGGGAAATCATTAGAAGCTCCACCACTATTTGCAGGAGCAGCAGGCCAAAATTTCTGACTTCTTGCTCCAGCATTTGGATTTGCTCCAGGATTATCCAGATTAGTTACTTCGAGCGAATAATTTATAAAGCCGGGTAATTGAGGACCATAAGGATTTGAGCCATATCTGAATTGTCTTTTTCTGATATCATTATTATCAAATTTAGTAATATAGTCAGACGGAATAATTGAACCATTCCAAGCTCCAAAACCAAGTAAAAGAGTTCCATCATTGCCACCGAAGCTACGAACAGTAAAAATGTTTCGTCCTACTACATCAACTTTAGTATAAATTGCCAGGATTGTTTCATCATTAGGACACACATCACCAAACAATTCATAATATTTAGATCCTAATGGCTGTGATGAATCTGCAGCACTGGAATGAAGAGTGAAACTACCTTCAGATACTTTATCACATGCAGCAATACATTCATTCCACATGGGAGTTCCAGTATAGACTTCAGCATTTAGATATACTTTTGCTAGCAGAGCATACC